>Ga0307505_10000859_pt1 | contig 29238 bp, 29 predicted proteins | sample 23_S_MG_FD_202183 | JGI IMG/M metagenome (GOLD analysis project Ga0307505, IMG submission 202183) | Soil microbial communities from Populus trichocarpa stands in riparian zone in the Pacific Northwest, United States - 23_S | ecosystem: Environmental > Terrestrial > Soil > Riparian zone > Trees... | reverse complement strand
AGTTCCGGCCTCCGCGCGCCTCTTCATCCATCTGCGTGTCCATTCCGCCTATTCGCTGCTTGAGGGCGCGCTGCCCATGGGCAAGATCGTCGGTCATGCCGTCAAGGACCGCGCGCCCGCCATTGCCGTCACCGACACCAACAATCTGTTCGGCGCGCTGGAGTTCGCGCAGAAGGCGGTCAAGGACGGCGTCCAGCCGATCGTCGGCTGCCAGCTCGACGTGGCCTTCGGCGACGACGCGGGCGAGACCGGCCGCGCCGCCCACCGCCGGCAGGGGCCGCAGACCCATCCGCTGGTGCTCATCGCCGCGACGGAGACGGGCTACGCCAATCTCGTACGTCTCGTTTCGCGCGCTTATCTCGACGTGCCGGCCGGCGGTGCCACCCATGTCGAGGCCGCGTGGCTGGCCGAACTGGCCGAGGGGATCATCTGCCTGTCGGGCGGCGAGCGCGGCCCTGTCGGGGCCGCCCTCAAGGCCGACCAGAAGGCGCTGGCCGAGGCGCGGCTTCTGTCGCTTAAGGAGATGTTCGGCGACCATCTCTATATCGAGTTGCAGCGCCCGTCGGGCTACGACCGAGCGGTCGAGGTTGCCACCGTCGCGCTCGCCTACGATCATGATCTGCCGCTGGTCGCGACCAACGAGGCGTTTTTTCCCAAGGCCGACGACTACGACGCCCACGACGCGCTGCTCGCCATTGCCGAGGGCTCGGTCGTGGCCGTGGACGACCGTCGCCGGCTGACGCCCGACCACCATCTCAAGACGCAGGCCCAGATGTCCGCGCTGTTCGCGGACCTGCCGGAGGCGCTCGACACCACCGTCGAGATCGCCATGCGCTGCTCCTATTTCCCGAAGAACCGTAATCCGATCCTCCCGCGCTTCACCGGCGCGGATGCCGAAGACGCCGAAGCGGCGCTCCGGGCCGAGGCCGAGGAACTGGCGCGTCAGGCGCGCGAGGGGCTCGACGGGCGGCTGGCGGCGCACGGCCCGACGCCCGGTTATACGGAACAGGACTATCGCGAGCGTCTCGAATTCGAGATCGGCATCATCACGCGGATGAAGTTTCCCGGCTACTTCCTCATCGTCGCCGACTTCATCAAATGGGCCAAGGCGCACGACATCCCGGTCGGCCCGGGGCGCGGTTCCGGCGCCGGCTCGCTGGTCGCCTATGCGCTGACCATCACCGACGTCGACCCGCTGCGCTTCTCGCTGCTGTTCGAACGCTTCCTCAATCCCGACCGCGTGTCGATGCCCGACTTCGACATCGATTTCTGCCAGGATCGCCGCGAGGAGGTGATCCGCTACGTGCAGGAGAAATACGGCCGCGACCAGGTCGGCCAGATCATCACCTTCGGAACGTTGCAGGCCCGCGCGGTGCTGCGCGACGTCGGCCGTGTACTCCAGATGCCTTACGGCCAGGTCGACCGGCTGACCAAGATGGTCCCGGCCAACCCAGCCAATCCGGTCAAGCTCAAGGATGCGGTCGAGGCCGAGCCGCGCTTCGCCGAGGAGATCGAGAAGGAACCGGTCGTCCAGAACCTGATCGACATCGCCATGAAGCTCGAGGGGCTCTACCGCCACGCCTCGACGCATGCCGCCGGCATCGTCATCGGCGACCGGCCCCTCTCCGAGCTGGTGCCGATGTATCGCGACCCGCGTTCCGACATGCCGGTCACCCAGTTCAACATGAAATATGTCGAGCAGGCCGGGCTCGTAAAATTCGACTTCCTCGGCCTGAAGACGCTGACGGTCCTTGAAACGGCGGTAAAGCTCATTCGCCGCCGCGGGGTGGCGATCGACCTCGCCACGATCCCGCTCGACGACGAGCCTACCTACGAGATGCTGTCGCGCGGCGAGGTGGTCGGCGTGTTCCAGGTGGAATCGGCCGGCATGCGCAAGGCCCTCATCGGGATGAAGCCCGACCGCATCGAGGACATCATCGCGCTGGTCGCGCTCTACCGTCCGGGGCCGATGGAAAACATCCCGGTCTACAACGCCCGCAAGCACGGCGAGGAGGAAATCGCCTCCATCCACCCGATGATCGACCATCTGGTGAAGGAGACGCAGGGCGTCATCGTCTATCAGGAACAGGTGATGCAGATCGCGCAGGTCCTGTCGGGCTATTCGCTCGGCGAAGCCGACCTGTTGCGCCGCGCCATGGGCAAGAAGATCCGCGCCGAGATGGACAAGCAGCGCGAGCGCTTCGTCACCGGCGCGATCGAGAAGAGCGTGTCGAAGCCGCAGGCGAACATGATCTTCGACCTGCTCGCCAAGTTCGCCGACTACGGCTTCAACAAGTCGCACGCCGCCGCCTATGCCATCGTCTCCTACCAGACCGCCTATCTGAAGGCGCATTACCCGGTCGAGTTCCTGGCGGCGTCGATGACGCTAGACATGTCGAACACCGACAAGCTCGCCGATTTCCGCGCCGACGCCATGCGGCTGGGCATCGAGGTGGTGCCGCCGTCGGTCAAGTCGTCGTACCGGCCGTTCGAAGTGGGTGAAAACCGCATCTACTACTCGCTCGCCGCCATCAAGGGCGTCGGCGAGGCGGCCGTCGACCATATCGTCGAGAAACGCAACGAGAAGCAGTTCGCCAGCCTTGAGGATTTCTGCTCGCGCATCGATCCCAGGATCGTCGGCAAGCGCGTCTTCGAAAGCCTGATTTCGGCCGGCGCGTTCGACTGCTTCGGCCAGGACCGCGCGGTTCTGTTCGCCGGGCTGGAGCGCATGATGGGCATGGCCTCGCGCGCGCAGGAGAATGCCGCGTCGGGCCAGGGCGACATCTTCGGCATGGGCGCGGGCGCGCAGCCGGAAAGGCTGGTTCTGCCGCTTGCCGAGCCGTGGCTGCCGGCCGACCGCCTGCATCGCGAGTTCGCGGCCATCGGCTTCTACCTGTCGGCCCACCCGCTCGACGAGTATGGGCCGGTGCTGGAGAAGATGCGTGTGCAGAGCTGGGCCGACTTCCAGGCGGGGGTGAAGCGCGGCGCGACCGCCGGCCGGCTCGCCGGCACCATCACCTCGAAGCAGGAACGCAAGACCCGCACCGGCAACAAGATGGGCGTGGTCAATTTCTCCGACACGTCAGGCCAGTTCGAGGCGGTGCTGTTCTCCGAGACGCTGGCACAGTTCCGTGACGCGCTGGAACCTGGAAAATCCGTTGTCATCACCGTGTCGGCCGAGGACAGGCCAGAGGGCGTCAACCTGCGCATCCAGACGGTGCAGGATCTGGAAGGCGAGGCGGCCCGCATCGAGCGTCAGATGCGCATCTTCCTGCGCGAGCCGGGTCCCGTTGCTGCGGTCGCCGGCCAGCTCCGTCAGCGCGGCAGGGATCAGGTGTCCTTCATCGTCATACGCGGCGACGGTCAGGGCGAGATCGAGATCGAGCTGCCCGAACGCTATTCCGTCGACCGCCGCATCGCGGCGGCCATGAAGGCGCTGCCGGGCGTGGTCGACGTCGAGCTGGTCTGACGCCGACCGGTGTCCCGGTTCAGGTGCCTGATGATGCGGGGGCGGGCGAACTGCCCTTGAACTTGCCGACAAGCGACGTGACGAACTTGTCCTGCAGGTTCTTGTTGGTGCGCGATGCCGATTCGATGATCTTCTTGTGGCCCAGCCGCTCGTCCTGGCTGAATTCCTGCTTATACTTGGCCTGGATCTGGGTGTAGGTCAGGCCCTTCTGCTTCATGAACCATGACAGGAAGTAGCCGGAATAGGAGATCTGCTCGCGCGTCTTCTCCATCTCGTGGTTGCGCTGCGCCACGGCTCCTTCGGACATCATCCGGTAGATTTCCTTCTCCACCCCCACAAGCTGGTCGGCGGTCATCTGCGTGCCTTTGGTCGCCTCGGCGATCATCTCGTCGGCCAGCGCCTTGATGTTGTCCGGCATGGTGGCCAGCGGCTTGGTGTAATTGGCATCGCGTATGCTGCTGTCGGAGATCAGGTCGGTGCAGACCTTGCCCACGAGCGCGGCAGCCGCCACGGCATAAACCCACATGTCGTTTCCCCTTCGCCTTTGTTCCCCATCGAAGTGGCCCGCATCCTGCGTCACCGCGGTTAAGCGAGCCTCTCGCACGCCCGGGTTCCTTGCATGGTGGCTAACGGCCGGTTTACGTCCCCGGTACGTGCCATGCGCGCCGACCCGGCTTAGACAACGGCGGCGCCGGGCTACGGCCTGTTTCCGAACAGTTTCGACAGGAAGTCGAAAGCCTTTCCGATCTCTGACCAGCTCGCCGTTCCGCCGGAAACCGCCTGAAGCTCTTCTTCAGCGATTTCTCCATTTTCCGTCGCTCGGTGCCCCATTGCGGACAGGGCGCTCGCGATGTCTTTGGCCGAAACGTCGTACCCCTTGCTTTGGGCCAATTCCGCGATTTCCTCGCTGATGACCTCGGGGCCGGAGAGCCCGCCCGATCGCCGTGTCAGCTCCGCCTGCATGCCCGCATCTTCTGCGAGGCGCGAGAGGAACGCCCTTGAAGTCTCGTTCATCTCCATGGTCCTTGCAGAAGGTTTCGGTCACGGGCGCGGTCGCGCGAAGGGCGAGCGGTGGTCAATTGACCTTCCACTTGATTCTATCGAGGGCCTCGCGCCTGCCTTCGTTGTTGATCACGTTGTTCTTGAAACTCTCCCAGGCGTTGCTGAGGAAGCCGGGAATGTCGAAGCCACCGACGACGCCCTGAAGTTCGCTGTCGTCAAGCTCCCCCGACGGGTTCCTGAGCTGTCTGACGAGAAGCGAGACAACTGCGTCGGCATCTGCCGACGCGATGTCGATGCCGTATGCGTCTGCCATTTCCGATATGGCCTCGGGCTGCTTCGCGTCGCCATCAAATCGTTGAAGTATGGCCAGGAACGCATCAGGATTTTCCGCGATAGCGCTGGCAAGCCGCTCTTGCTGGTTCATGTCAGGTTCCTCTCCCCTGTCAGCCGTTCTTGGCTGCTTTGAAGACGTCGGTGAAGAATTTCACGTATCCTCCGACGGTCGATTCCATGCCTCGGAAAATGTCGCCGAGCGTGCCCTCGACGCTGATGATGCCGCCGGAAACGCCCGCCATTTCCTGGTCGCTGAGTTCCCGCTCGCCATTCCCGTTCGCCGCATGTTCCTTCAGCTTGCCGACGAACAGTGCTGCTTCGCTCCGGCTGATGTCGTATCCTTGACGGGTGCAGGCCTCATGAAACTCGTCCGGCGTCGAGACGCGGTCCAGGATGCCGGCCAGAGCGGCATTGTCGGGCTTTTCACAAAGATCTGTCCCCAGTCGCAGAAATTCGGCCGCGCTCATCGTTACATCTCCCTCGGCTGTCAAAGTTCGCTTTCGTCGATGATATTCCCCGTATTTCCGGTCTTTCGCCCTGCATTCCGTCTGCCAATTATATGCAACTTGTCCCGAATGACGCCGCGACGGGTCTGCATCCCGCGGCCGGCAACCCATTCCCGGGGGTGCTGTATCGGGCGCGCCGGCGCTTGCCCCGTGCCGGATTTCGCCTTAATCCGGAACGATAGGTGGGCGGAACGACGTCGGCGCAGCTTGCGTGCCGACCATTGAGGAGAGGGTCAAATGAGATCGAGATTCGCCATCGGCGCTGCGGCCGCCGTCTTTCTGGCTGGCTGCACCACCGATCCCTATACCGGTGAGCAGAGGCTTTCCAACATGGCCGGCGGCGCGGGCATCGGCGCGCTGGCAGGCGCCGGCATCGGCGCGATTGCTGGCGGAGACCGCCGTGGCGCGCTTCTCGGCGCGGGCATTGGCGCGCTGGCCGGCGGCGCAATCGGCGGCTACATGGACCAGCAGGAGGCCGAGCTGCGGCGCTACCTGGAAGGCACCGGCGTTTCGGTCAGCCGCGTGGGCGACCAGATCGTGCTCAACATGCCGTCCAACATCACCTTCGCCACCGACCAGGATCAGGTGATCCCGGCCTTCTACGAGACGCTGAACGCGGTGGGGCTGGTGCTCAACAAGTACAACCGCACCTTGGTCGACATCAACGGCCACACCGATTCGACCGGCAGCGCCCAGTACAATATCGGCCTTTCGCAGCGGCGCGCGTCGTCGGTCGCCAGCTACCTGTCGGCGCAGGGCGTCGACGGCCGCCGCTTCGCCATCAACGGCTATGGCGCCTCGCAGCCGATCGCCACGAACGCCACGCCCGACGGCCGCGCGCAGAATCGCCGCGTCGAGATCTACCTGTCGCCGATCACCTGAGGCGTTCGGCCGGCATCAACCGACAGCGGGAGGCGGGAGCCATCGGGTTCCCGCCTCTTTGATTCCTGCTTTTGATGTTGCTGGGGCCGCGTAGGCCGGCGCCGCTTACAATTTCGCCGCGATGCGCGCCGCGAGCCGGGCGTTGTTTTCCACCAGAGCGATGTTGGTTTTCAAGCTCGCGCCGCCGGTGAGTTCGAGGATGCGCGCCAGCAGGTAGGGCGTTACCGCCTTGCCGGAAATGCCGTCACGGACAGCGTCCGCTTGCGCCGCGTCGATGTGAACCGCCATGGCGTCGGCGGCGATCTCGTCGGCAGCCGGCACCGGGTTGGCGATGAGCATGCCGCCTGAAATGCCCAGTTCCGCGCGCGTGCGGTGGAAACGGGCGATCGCGGCCGGTTCGTCGAGCCGCAGCGGCGCGGGATAGGGCGAGGTACGCGACCAGAATGCCGGCATCACGCCGGTGCCGAAGCCCACCACCGGAATCCCGCGCGTCTCCAGCACCTCAAGCGTCTTCTCGATGTCGAGGATCGCCTTGGCGCCGGCCGACACCACGATGACCGGCGTGCGCGCCAGCTCGTCGAGGTCGGCCGAGATGTCGAAGCTGGTCTCCGCGCCCCTGTGGACGCCGCCGATGCCGCCGGTGGCGAAAACCTCTATGCCGGCGAGGTGCGCGGCGATCATCGTCGCCGCCACCGTCGTTCCGCCGGTGCGCTTCTCGGCCACGGCAAAGGCGAGGTCGGCCCGCGACAGTTTCAGCGGGTGAGGTGCCTGTGCCAGCGCGTCGCGCTCGGCTTCGCTGAGCCCGACCTTCAGCCGGCCGTCGATGACCGCGATCGTCGCCGGCACTGCGCCTTCTTCGCGGATGATCTCTTCCACGCGCGCCGCCATCGCGGCGTTGTCGGGAAACGGCATGCCGTGGGTGATGATGGTGCTTTCCAGCGCGACGACGGGCCTCCCGGCGGCAAGCGCGTCGGCCACGTCCGGGGCAATGTCGAGATGGGGGAGGGCGGCTGGCGTCGGGCTCATCGTATCGCTCCGGTGGCTTCGCTGGTTGCGCGCCTCATGCCACGGGCCGGGCCTCGCCGACAAGCGAAAGCGCGGCCTCGAACGCGGCATCGGCATACTCGGCCACGACCGCCGGGCTTGCGATGGTCAGCCACGCCGCCGCCATGCCCCGGCGCACGGCCGCGCGGAACGGCAGGCCTTCCATCATCGCGGCCACCGCCGTGCCGGCGATGGCGTCGCCCGCGCCGGTGACGTCGACGACGTCCTGCGCTGCCGGCGGCGCGATTGAGAAACTGCCGTCGCCGTCGAAGCCGGTGAGCGCCGAGGCGCCCGCCGTGACCACGCCGCGTCGCATCCCGGCGGCCTTCAGCGCCGCCACCATGTCCGCCATGGGCGCATCCTCGCCGACGCCGGCAAGCGTGCGCGCCTCGCGGACGTTCATGAACACCGTGTCCAGCCGCGGGAGCGAAGCGAGCAGCCGTCCCGCCTTCGCCGGCGAGATGGCGATGGCGTGCACCGGCCTGTCGCCCCGGTTGGCCGAAAGCCAGGCGATCGCGTCGGCCGGCATGTTGGCGTCGCACAGGATGGCGTCGCATTCGGTCAGGGCCGTGCGCGGCCCGATGCGGCGCATGTGGCGCAGGAAGCCCGCCTCGTACAGCGCCATGTCGGCAAAGCCGGTGACCAGCTCGCCATCATGGTCGAGGATCGCCGTGTAGCTCGGTGTCGTGCGGTCGAGATAGACCGCCGACAGGTCCTGCGCGCCCACATCGGCGATCGCCCGCGCCACGGTCTCGCCGGCCGTGTCCCCTCCGCGCAGCGACATCATCGCTCCGCCGACGCCGTGGCGCATCGCGTTGCGCAATGCGTTGAACGCGCCGCCGCCCACCTCCTCGCTCATGGTGCCCGGGTTCGAAGCGCCGGGCACGTGCGGGGCGAAGACGCGGCCCCTGCGGTCGACATGGGCGGCGCCGATGGCGAGTAGCGATGGCTTCCTGCTCATGAATGATCCCGCATGACCCCGTTGCGTGCGGACACTAATGCAAGTCGCAAGAAAGAGGGAACCTGCTTGTGGACGCAGGCGCGGGGCGGAGCGGTCGAACGCGATTCGCCCGCCGCCCGGGAAGGCCCGTCATTAGCGCCGCGGCCGAAGGAAGCACCTTTGCCCAATCCAATGGTACATAAATAGAACAAAAATGAAAAGCGATTTACAATCAATTGGATATCGATATTGCCAAATAAGAACAAAAGCGATACAAAAAAGATAGGGACACCGGCCAGTCCGGCTTAGCTGACGACCAAGGGGTAAGGTATCATGGCACAGAACTCATTGCGGCTTGTTGAGGACGGATCGGTGGATAAAACGAAGGCTCTGGATGCCGCGCTCTCGCAGATCGAGCGCGCTTTCGGCAAGGGCTCGATCATGCGGCTCGGCGCCAACGAGCAGGCAGTCGAGATTGAGACCGTGTCGACCGGTTCTCTGGGGCTGGACATAGCTCTCGGCGTCGGCGGCCTGCCGAGGGGACGCATCGTCGAGATCTACGGGCCGGAAAGCTCGGGCAAGACCACGATGGCCCTGCACACGGTGGCCGAGGCGCAGAAGAAGGGCGGCATCTGCGCTTTCGTCGATGCCGAGCACGCGCTCGACCCCGTCTATGCCCGAAAGCTCGGCGTCGATCTCGAAAATCTCCTGATCTCGCAGCCCGATACCGGCGAACAGGCGCTGGAGATCTGCGATACGCTGGTGCGCTCGGGCGCCATCGACGTGCTGGTGATCGATTCGGTGGCGGCACTCACGCCGCGCGCCGAAATCGAGGGCGAGATGGGCGATTCGCTGCCCGGCCTCCAGGCCCGCCTGATGAGCCAGGCGCTGCGCAAGCTGACCGCCTCCATCTCGCGCTCCAACTGCATGGTCATCTTCATCAACCAGATCCGCATGAAGATCGGCGTCATGTTCGGTTCGCCGGAGACGACCACGGGCGGCAACGCGCTCAAGTTCTACGCCTCGGTCCGGCTCGACATCCGCCGCATCGGCTCGGTCAAGGACCGCGACGAAGTGGTCGGCAACCAGACCCGCGTCAAGGTGGTCAAGAACAAGCTGGCGCCGCCCTTCAAGCAGGTCGAGTTCGACATCATGTATGGCGAGGGCGTGTCGAAGACCGGCGAACTGGTCGACCTCGGCGTCAAGGCCGGCGTGGTCGAGAAGTCGGGCGCGTGGTTCTCCTACAATTCGCAGCGCCTCGGTCAGGGGCGCGAGAATGCCAAGCAGTTCCTGCGCGACAATCCGGACACCGCGCGCGAGATCGAGTTGACGCTTCGCCAGAATGCCGGGTTGATCGCCGACCGCTTCCTCGAGAATGGCGGCCCCGGCGATCAGGATGGCGGCGACGTCGACGAAGCTTCAGGCATGTAGGCTGCCTGCGGGTTCGCCCGGCCGCGGATTGGCTGGCAGATCAGGAAAGGCCGTCGCTTCTTGCGGCGGCCTTTTGCGTTGGAGACGGCGGTGCCGTGTTTGCACATCGCGCCGCCATGATGCGCATTGCGCACTTTTCTGGACAGCCGCCGGGGCCGACGCTAAAAGGCCTTTCCCTTGGCCGCGAAGGATTTGCGGCTCCTCCATCAAGGCATCGGCCTAAAGGTAACGGCATGAGTGGCGTCAACGACATCCGGTCGACTTTTCTCGACTACTTCCGCAAGCACGGACACGAGGTTGTCGCCTCGTCGCCGCTGGTGCCGCGCAACGACCCGACGCTGATGTTCACCAATGCCGGCATGGTGCAGTTCAAGAACGTCTTCACCGGCCTGGAGACGCGACCCTATGTCCGCGCCGCGACCGCCCAGAAGAGCGTGCGCGCCGGCGGCAAGCACAACGACCTCGACAACGTCGGCTATACCGCCCGCCATCTCACCTTCTTCGAGATGCTGGGCAACTTCTCCTTCGGCGACTACTTCAAGGAGCAGGCGATCGAGCTCGCCTGGAACCTGATCACCAGGGATTTCGGGCTGGCCCGGGACAAGCTGCTGGTCACCGTCTACCACACGGATGAAGATGCGGCTTCGCTCTGGAAGAAGATCGCCGGCTTTTCCGACGACCGCATCATCCGCATCCCCACCAGCGACAATTTCTGGGCCATGGGCGATACCGGCCCTTGCGGCCCGTGCTCGGAAATCTTCATCGACCGCGGCGAGCATATCTGGGGCGGCCCTCCCGGAAGCCCGGACGAGGACGGCGACCGCTTCCTCGAATTCTGGAACCTCGTCTTCATGCAGTACGAGCAGGTGACGAAGGACGAGCGGATCGACCTGCCGCGTCCGTCGATCGACACCGGCATGGGCCTTGAGCGCATGGCCTCGATCCTGCAGGGCGTCGAAAGCGTCTTCGAGACGGACCTGTTCCGCCACCTGATCGACGCGACAGCCTCGGCGCTCGGCAAGGGACCGGACGGCGACAACAAGGCGTCGTTCCGTGTGATCGCCGACCACCTGCGTTCGTCTTGCTTCCTCATCGCCGACGGCGTGCTGCCCTCCAACGAGGGGCGCGGCTACGTGCTGCGCCGCATCATGCGTCGCGCCATGCGCCACGGCCAGCTTCTCGGCGCATCCGAGCCGCTGATGCACAAGCTGGTTCCGGCGCTCGTCCGCGAGATGGGCCAGGCCTATCCCGAGCTTTCGCGCGGCGAGGCGCTGATCACCGAGACGCTGAAGCTGGAGGAGACCCGCTTCCGCAAGACGCTTGCGCGCGGCATCGGCCTTCTGGAAGATGCGACGCGCACGCTCTCGTCCGGCGACGTGCTCGACGGCGAGACCGCGTTCAAACTTTACGACACCTACGGTTTCCCGCTCGATCTCACCCAGGACGCCCTGCGCCAGCGCAGCATTTCGGTCGACGTTGCCGGCTTCAACGGCGCGATGCAGCGGCAGAAGTCCGAGGCGCGCGCCAGCTGGGCGGGCTCCGGCGAGGCCGCCACCGAGACGGTCTGGTTCTCCGTGCGCGACCGCGTCGGCGCCACCGAATTCCTCGGCTACGACACCGAATCCGCCGAGGGCGTGGTGACGGCGCTGTTGCGCGATGGCGCGGAGATTGCGGAGGCCGGTAAGGGCGACAGCGTCGCCGTCGTCGTCAACCAGACGCCGTTCTATGGCGAGTCGGGCGGCCAGGTCGGCGATATCGGCACGATCCGCGGCGAGGGTTTCCTCATCGAGGTCACGGACACCCATAAGAAGGCAGATGGCGTCTTCGTACACTCGGGCAAGGTGGTGTCCGGCACGCTCAAGGTCGGCGCGTCGGTCGAAATGAAGGTCGATCACGCCCGCCGGGCCGCCATCCGCGCCAACCATTCCGCCACCCACCTCGTCCATGAGGCGCTGCGCGAGGTGCTGGGCACCCATGTCGCGCAGAAGGGCTCGCTCGTCGCGCCCGACAGGCTGCGCTTCGACTTCTCGCATCCCAAGCCGATCGCGGCGGAGGAACTGGAGCACGTAGAGACGATCGCCAACGCCATCGTGCGCCAGAACGAGCCGGTCACGACGCGGCTGATGGCGGTCGACGACGCCATCGCCGAGGGCGCGATGGCGCTGTTCGGCGAGAAATATGGCGATGAGGTGCGCGTGGTGCGCATGGGCACGGCGCAGCGCGGCGACAAGGCCGGCAGGCCCTATTCGGTCGAGCTGTGCGGCGGCACCCACGTTTCGGCCACCGGCGACATCGGCCTGGTGCGGCTGGTCGCGGAAGGCGCGGTGGCTTCCGGCGTACGCCGCATCGAGGCGCTGACAGGTGAGGCGGCACGCCGCCATCTCGACGAGCAGGACCGCCGCCTCAAGGCTGCGGCGGCGGCGCTCAAGGTCGCGCCCGCCGACGTCGTCTCGCGTCTGGAAGCGGTGCTCGACGAGCGCCGCAAGCTGGAGCGCGAGCTGACCGAGGCGAAGAAGAAGCTGGCGCTCGGCGGCGGCTCGCCGGCCGATGCGGGTGCTGCGGCCGAGACGGTCGACGGCGTCGGTTTCCTCGGCAAGGTCGTCGCCGGCGTCTCGCCGAAGGACCTGAAGCCGCTGGCCGACGAGGGCAAGAAGGCGCTGGGTTCGGGCGTGGTCATCTTCGTCGGCACCGGCGAGGACGGCAAGGCGAGCGTGGTTGTCGGCGTCACCGAAGACCTCACCGCGCGCTTCTCCGCCGTCGAGCTCGTGCGCAAGGCTTCCGCGGCCATCGGCGGGCAGGGCGGCGGCGGCCGTCCCGACATGGCGCAGGCCGGCGGGCCCGACGGCTCCAGGGCCAGTGAAGCGATTGCGGCGGTGAAGGCGGCGCTGGCCGGCTAGTCGATAGGGCGCGCGCTCAGGCGGCGCGCGCCATCGCCACCTCGTCGGCGCGGCCGTTCAGTTCCATGAACTGCGCCAGGTCGGGCCTCAGCTCGATCTGGCGGGCATAGAGCCGGCCGAGCGCCGCGCTCATGCGGCCGCCCTTGCCGAGCAGCGTGTCGGCAAACCCGATCATCCGCGAGTTCGGCCAGATCTGCGGGCGGATCGAATGCAGGTGCGCAAAGATCGCGTCCTCGTCGGCCTGCGGATGGCGCTGCGCCAGCAGCGTCGCCATCGCCGCTGTCGAGCGTGAAATGCCCATGTGGCAATGAACCAGCAGGTGCGCGTCGGCTGCTGCGGGCTTGCGGGCGGAAACCTCCTCGCCGAAGCGAAGCACCGCTTCGACATCGCCGGGCTCGGGCAGGATCATCGAGCCGATCGGCCGGATGATGTCGTGAAAGCGCAGCGTCGTCCGGTGGTGCCGGTCGTAGCCGCGAAAGTCTTCGGGGTCGGCCCGTTCGGGATCGAGGATCGACAGCACGTCGGTCACGCCGCGCGTGCCGTGCTGCTCGAGTTCTTCCAGGCCGCAAATGGTGAGGAGGGAGATCGAAAGGTCTTGCATGCCGAAGGCTTGGGGGCGGGCGAGCCGGAATGCAAGCCCTTTCTTCTCCTCGCGGCAGGCCGGCAGCCGAGACCTTTGGGCGACGCTACGACGATTGTTGTCACCATCTGTCAGTAGCCGCCTGCCACCTTTGTCCACCCCCACGCCACCCCTCGTAGACTCCCGCCCGCAGCCTGCTGGCGGGAACGGGACGTACGACCGGACATTCCAGGCAGGTGTGGCGCCGGGTCAGGCGTTCGCGGACGGTGGCGAGCGCGGCCCGGCCCCGGCCATTGCCGAGAGCTGACCCTTCGGGGCCGGCCGGCCGTGGCGGGGGTAGAAACGCCGGCGGCACGTGGCAGTGCGTCAATAAACTAAAATTAGCAGGCGCAACGCCACGTGCCGCTTCCCGCAAACCTGTCCGAAAGGCCGGGAACGTTTCCGCGCGCCTTCTCGCACCAGGGGAACATATGGCGAAGGATGAACCTGGTCGCGACGGCCGACCGCCCCGTTTGCGGGGGATTGCTGACCAGTCGGCGGGCATGTCGCCGAAGGGCTGGCGTTCCAGATATCGGACGGGAACGCCGACGGTCGCAAAAATACCGACCGGAAGAACAGGCTCGTGGTCTACGCCCTTTCCAGAAGGGCGAACCGGGCGATGCGCGGCCCTGCGCCGCGCATCGCAGGCGGCGTCAGGCCATCGCCTTCTGCAAATTCTCGTCGATCTTGTCGAGGAAGCCGGTGGTCGACAGCCAGGGCTGGTCGGGACCGATCAGCAGGGCGAGGTCCTTGGTCATGTAGCCCGACTCGACAGTCTGGACGCAGACCTTCTCCAGCGTGTCGGCGAAGCTCTTCAGTCTGTCGTTGTTGTCGAGCTTGGCCCGGTGGGCGAGGCCGCGCGTCCAGGCGAAGATCGATGCGATCGAGTTGGTCGAGGTCTCCTCGCCCTTCTGGTGCTGGCGATAGTGGCGGGTCACGGTGCCGTGCGCGGCTTCCGCCTCCACGGTCTTGCCGTCCGGCGTCATCAGCACCGAGGTCATCAGGCCGAGCGAGCCGAAGCCCTGCGCCACCGTGTCGGACTGCACGTCGCCGTCATAGTTCTTGCAGGCCCAGACATAGCCGCCAGACCACTTCAGGCTGGCCGCCACCATGTCGTCGATCAGGCGATGTTCGTACCAGATCTTCTTTTCCTTGAACTGCGCCTCGAATTCCTCCTCGTAGATCTGCTGGAAGATGTCCTTGAAGCGGCCGTCATAGGCCTTGAGGATGGTGTTCTTGGTCGACAGGTACACCGGCCAGCCGCGCAGCAGGCCGTAGTTCAGCGAGGCGCGGGCGAAGTCGCGGATCGATTCGTCGAGGTTGTACATGCCCATGGCGATGCCGGCGCCCGGCGCGTCGAACACTTCGTGCTCGATCACCTGGCCATCCTCGCCGACGAATTTCATCGTCAGCTTGCCCTTGCCGGGGAATTTGAAGTCGGTGGCGCGATACTGGTCGCCGAAGGCGTGGCGGCCGACGACGATCGGCTTGGTCCAGCCCGGCACCAGTCGAGGCACGTTCTTCATGATGATCGGCTCGCGGAAGATGGTGCCGCCGAGGATGTTGCGGATGGTGCCGTTGGGCGACTTCCACATCTTCTTGAGGCCGAATTCCTCGACGCGCGCCTCGTCGGGCGTGATGGTGGCGCACTTGACGCCGACGCCGTGCTTCTGGATCGCCTTGGCGGAATCGATGGTGATCTGGTCGTCGGTGGCGTCGCGCGCCTCGATGCCGAGGTCGAAATAGAGGAGGTCCACGTCGAGATAGGGGTGGATCAGCTTGTCCTTGATCAGCTGCCAGATGATGCGGGTCATCTCGTCGCCGTCGAGCTCGACGACAGGATTGTCCACCTTGATCTTCGCCATGGAAATGCCTCGTATCGGGAAAGGGCCGCGCTGGCCCGCGTTTCGGACTGGAAATGCGGCCCCTATAGCATCGGCTGCCGGGAACGCAAAGCCGCGCGGCGGCTGGTTTTCGGCCCTGTGGAGGATATCGGGTGACGAAGCTGCGATTCGAAACCGTCGATGCCGGCGGCATGGTGTTCAATGTCGCCACCGCCGGCAGTCCCGACCGCCCGGCGATCGTGTGCCTGCACGGATTCCCTGAATTCTGGGCAGCGTGGCGCGAGGTGATGGACGATCTGTCGCGCGATTTTTTCGTGATCGCGCCCGACCAGCGCGGATACAATCTCTCGTCCAAGCCCGATGACGTGGGGGCCTACCGGGTCAGGCACATGGTCGAGGACCTTCGTGCCATCGCCGACCGCCTGTTGCCGGGGCGATCCTTCGCGCTTGCAGGTCACGACTGGGGCGCGTCGGTGGCCTACGGATTCGCGTTCGCCCATCCGCGGCGTGTCTCGCATCTGGTGATCGCCAATGGCGTCCATCCGGTCTGCTTCCAGCGCGCCATTTTCGACGATCCCGGCCAGCGGAAGGCGAGCCAGTACATCAACCGGCTGAAAGCGCCGGACGCCGAGGCGCTGCTGGTCGCCGACGGGTTTCGTCGCCTCGCGCGCATGATCGAGGGCTTTTCCGAGACCCAATTCATGACGTCGAGCATGCGTGCCGAATATGCCGAGGCGTGGTCGCGGCCCGGCGCGTTGGCGGCGATGCTCAACTGGTATCGCGCCTCGCCGATCGTCGTGCCGGCGATTGATGAAGCGACGCCGGGCGCGCTGATCCTCGAAATGCCGAAGGACGCCTTCCGGGTGGCGATGCCGCATTTGGTCGTCTGGGGCGAGGCCGATCAGGCGCTGAGGCCTTCCTGCCTGGAAGGACTCGACCGTTTCGCGCCGGACCTTGCGATCCTTCGCGTCGCCGAAGCCGGCCACTGGATCCTGCACGAAAGGCCCGCCGAGGTGGCCGACGCGATCAGGGGCTTTGTTGCGCGATGAGCCACGTCACGACCCTGCCCGTTTCGTTCCGGGTCAAATTGTGCGAGTGGAGCGTCGTTTCGACATGAGGAAAGCAATGGCAGGCACGGCGCGCGAAAGGCAGCTCATTCAGGAGGGACCGGCGGTCATTCTTGTCGAGCCGCAACTGGGCGAGAACATCGGCATGGTGGCGCGCGCCATGGCCAATTTCGGTCTTGTCGAGCTTCGGCTGGTCAATCCGCGTGACGGATGGCCGAGCGAGAAGGCGAGGGCGGCAGCGTCCAAGGCCGACCACGTCATCGACGGTGTCGTCGTCTTCCAGACGCTTCAGGAGGCGATTGCCGACCTCAACTATGTGATCGCCACCACGGCGCGCGAGCGCGACGGTTTCAAGCCGGTGCGCGGGCCGGTCGAGGCGGGCAGGGAACTCCGCGGCCGTTTCGGCGCCGGTCAGAAGACCGGAATTCTTTTCGGTCGCGAGAAGTTCGGCCTGTTCAACGAAGAGGTCGGTCTCGCCGACGAGATCGTCACCTTTCCGGTCAATCCCGCTTTCGCCTCGCTCAACATAGCGCAGGCCGTGCTGCTGATGTCGTATGAATGGATGAAGTCGGGGCTCGACAACGAGAACGATACCGCCTTCGCAGGCCCCGTCATGGAACCTGCGCCGAAGGCTGCGCTGCAAGGCCTTTTCGACCATCTCGAGGAAGCGCTGTCGGTGCGCGGCTATTTCCGGCCCGCCGCCAAGAAGCCGAAGATGGTCGACAATCTGCGCGCGGTCCTTACTCGTCCCGGTTTCGCGGATGCCGAGATCAAGGTGCTGCGCGGCGTCGTCGCCTCGCTCGATTATTTCTCGCCGAAGGAGCCGCGCGGCGCGGCCTACCCGGCCCGCAAGGCCGAGGTCGATGCTGAGGCCCACGGGAAGCACGGGCCTGAAGGTGGCGGCGATGGCTGAACGTCCGATACTCGTGTTCGACAGCGGCATCGGCGGGCTCACGGTGCTGCGCGAGGCGCGGGTGCTGATGCCCGACCGCCGCTTCATCTACGTCGCCGACGATGCGGCCTTTCCCTATGGCGCCTGGGAGGAGGATGCGCTGCGCGCGCATATCGTCGGCGAGTTTGCGCGCCTGTTCGAGCGGTTCGACCCGGAAATCTCGGTGATTGCCTGCAACACCGCCTCGACGCTGGTGATCGACGATCTCCGCAAGACCTTTCCCGGCCGCCCGTTCGTCGGCACGGTACCGGCGATAAAGCCGGCGGCCGAGCGCACCCGTTCCGGCCTCGTCTCGGTGCTGGCGACGCCCGGAACCGTCAAGCGGCAATATACGCGCGACCTGATCCGCGAATGGGCGTCGCGCGTGCATGTGCGGCTGGTCGGCAGCGACCGGTTGGCCGCGCTTGCCGAAACCTACATGCGCGACGGCTACGTCGATGAGGAGGCCGTGAAGGCCGAAATCGCGCCGTGCTTCGTCGAGCAGGACGGGCGCCGCACCGATATCGTGGTCTTGGCCTGCACGCACTATCCCTTCCTCGTCAACCGGATGCGCAAGACGGCGCCCTGGCCGGTCGACTGGATCGATCCGGCGGAGGCCATCGCACGGCGCGCCCTGTCGCTGATCGATGTCGAACGTGGCGACGAACGCAGCGCCGCTGATAGCCTCGACATCGCCGAGTTCACCTCTGGCAGTCCGTCCGTTCAGGTGGCGCGGCTGGTGCGCGGCTTCGGGCTCTCGATTGGCGGTTAGCCGGCATTTGATCGGTTTCCTGAAACGGCTTGCAACGTTTGGCTGGCATTATGGAGGCTGACGGTCCGGGCCTGAAGGAATTCCGGGCGGCATGATGCCTCACGTCCGCCGCGCCTCGGCGCGGCATGTCCTCCCACGGAGTGACCAGCCATGCTCATGGCCACGTTGAGGCTTGCCCAGGCGCGACTGCCGGGCCTCGTTCGCGCCATCGCGCCCGCAAGGAGCGCTACCGAAGACGACGAACGAGCCCGCGCGCGAAAAGAACACGATCCAAACCCGGATTGCGAACGTGATGGGCGCGCGCCGAATTCCGCCTTCATCGCCGGAACGAACGTCTCGACCGGTGCTGCCCCGACGGTCGAACTGGATGCCGGCTCGGTGCGGGTGGCAGCACACTACGTCCAGAGGCAACTCCGCGCAGCCAGCGCCAGCATCGTCAATGCAGCGCCCAAGGCCCTCGTCCACCTGTTCACCTAGCCGGCATTGACTTCCGGAGCCGGTTGGCCTATCGAGCCGCCAACTCCGCGTCGCAAGGCGCGGTGTTTTCATGACGTGTCCCGTGGACATCTTCGCAATGCGTGCGTGGGATGTCCTGTCAGGCTTCGAAAAAGGAAGCCAGAGGAGGGCGCGTTTCCTTCGCCTGGAGTTTCTGGCTCCGGGTGTAACTTTTTGAAAGGGAATGCGATGAGCAAGCGCGAATCCGCAAAGTACAAACTCGATCGCCGTATGGGCGAGAATATCTGGGGCCGTCCGAAGTCGCCGGTCAACCGCCGCGAGTACGGCCCCGGCCAGCACGGCCAGCGCCGCAAGGGCAAGCTGTCCGATTTCGGCCTGCAGCTCCGCGCCAAGCAGAAGCTGAAGGGTCACTACGGCGACATCTCCGAGAAGCAGTTCCGCAAGACCTACGAGGAAGCCGACCGCCGCAAGGGCGATACGCCGGACAACCTCATCGGCCTGCTGGAGTCGCGTCTCGACGCGGTCGTGTACCGTGCCAAGTTCGTTCCGACGATCTTCGCCGCGCGTCAGTTCGTCAATCACGGCCACGTCAACGTCAACGGCCGCCGCACGAACATCGGTTCGTATCGCTGCAAGCCGGGCGATGTGATCGAGGTGCGCGAGAAGTCGAAGCAGCTCGTCATCGTGCTGGAGTCGGTTCAGCTCGCCGAGCGCGACGTGCCGGATTACATCGAAGTCGACCACAACAAGATGGTCGCGACCTTCGCTCGCGTTCCCGGCCTGGCCGATGTGCCGTTCGCCGTGCAGATGGAACCGAACCTGGTCGTCGAATTCTACTCGCGCTAACAAGCGGCGCGAGCCGACATTGAAAGGGCCGCGCTGCCGCAGCGCGGCCCTTTTTCTTTGACGCGGGCGGCTGTATCAGTCGCGGCAGGAGAAACCTCATGAACCTGCATGTTTCCGCGCCGACCGAGGAAGACCCGTCGACCGACGAATGCCACCCGCTGTTCCGGGCCGCGCCGTCTTCCGGCGAGTTCAACAAATTGCGCAAGCGTCTGTTGCGTGACACGCGGCAGGCAATCGAGGATTTCGCCATGGTGCGGCCAGGCGAACGCTGGCTGGTAGCGCTCTCGGGCGGCAAGGATTCCTACGGGCTGCTGGCGCTGCTGCTCGACCTGAAGTGGCGCGGGCTGCTGCCGGTGGAGCTTCTGGCCTGCAACCTCGATCAGGGACAGCCCAACTTTCCCAAGCATGTCCTGCCGGACTACTTGACGTCGCTCGGCGTGGAACACCGGATCGAGTATCAGGACACTTACTCGATCGTGACCGACAAGATTCCCGAGAACCGGACCTACTGCTCGCTGTGCTCGCGCCTGCGGCGCGGGCATCTCTACCGGGTGGCACGGGAGGAGGGCTGTTCCGCGCTGGTGCTCGGCCACCACCGCGAGGACATACTGGAGACGTTCTTCCTCAACCTGTTCCATGGCGGCCGGCTCGCTGCGATGCCGCCGAAGCTGGTCAACGACGATGGCGACCTCACTGTGCTTCGGCCGCTCGCCTATTGCGCCGAGGCGGACTTGGCGCGCTTCGCGACCGCTATGCGCTTCCCAATCATCCCCTGCGATCTTTGCGGCAGCCAGGACGGACTTCAGCGCAACGCGATGAAGGCGATGCTGGAGGACATGGAGCGCAAGATGCCCGGACGCAAGGACACGATGATCCGCGCGCTCGGCAACGTCCGGCCGAGCCATCTGCTCGACCGGTCGCTGTTCGATTTTGCCGCGCTGGCGATCAATCGTTGATCGACGTGGTCGATTGCGGCGTGGTGCGGTAGAGCCGGCCGCGCTCGGCGATTGCGACAAGGCATAGCGCCAACACGGCGAGCCCGAAGAATCCGGCTGCGAGCGGCGTGGTCGTACCGTCGAATGCCTGCCCGATCAGCGCGCCGACGATGCCGCCGCCCAGTGTCTGGATGAACCCCTGCACGGCCGAGGCCGAGCCCGCAATGTGGCCGAGCGGCTCCATGGCGATGGCGTTGAAGTTCGAGCCGATCCAGCCGAACTGGAACATGGCCAGCGCGAACAGGATGATGAACGGGACGAGCGGGACCTCGCCGAACAGCGACCAGACCAGCCAGATGCCGGACACCACGGCGAAGCCGGTAAGCGCGGTATGCGATAGAGGGCGCATGCCGAACCGGACAACGAACCGCGAGTTCAGATAGGACGAAATTGCCATAAACCCGGCAATCAGCGCGAAGATCAGCGGGAACCAGACGCCGAGCCCGTAGATGCCGACATAGACCTGCTGCGCCGAGTTGATGAACGCGAAGAGCGAGCCGAACACCGCAGTCGACGCCAGCGTATAGAGCAGCGAGAAGCGGTTCGAGAGCACGATCGAGAAGGCCTGTCCGATCGAGCCGAGCGTGAACGGCCGCCGGTCCTGCGGCGCCAGCGTTTCGGGCATCCGCATCCACGCCCAAGCCAGGATGACGGCGCCGATGAGCCCCATCGAAACGAAGATGAAATGCCAGTTGCCGACCAGCATCATCACTTGGCCGATCGACGGCGCGATGACGGGGATGACCATGAACACCATGAAGATCAGCGACATGGTCTCGGCCATCTGCCGGCCGCCGAAACGGTCGCGCACCATCGAGACCGCGATGACGCGCGTGGAGGCCGCCCCCACGCCCTGAATGAAGCGCAGGGCAAGCAGCGCCTCGAAAGAGGTGGCGAAGGCCGCGCCGATTGCGGCGATGACATAGATGACCAGCCCGAAGATCATCGGCGCGCGCCGGCCGAATCGGTCGGAAGCCGGCCCGTAGGGCAGAAGCGCCAGCCCCATGCCGGCGAAATAGGCCGACACGACATATTGGCGATGGTTTTCATTCGCCACGCCAAGGCTGGCGCCGATCTCCTGCAGGCCCGGCAACATGATGTCGATGGCCAAGGCGTTCAGCGACATCAGCGCGGCTGCGAGAGCGATGAACTCCGTGCGCGAGAGACCCCCAACGGGCGCGGACGCGTGTCCGGTCTTCTGCTGCATGACCGGCGTCTCCTTCAACAATGGCAACGAGAAATGCGCCGGCGGAAGGCCGGCGCATCGAAAGGCAAGATTGTTCCGGCTTTAAGGCGCGTCAGGCCGCGCCGCGGACCGAGATGCCCTTTTCGGCGATGAAGTCCTGCAACTCGCCGGCCTGGAACATTTCGCGGATGATGTCGCAGCCGCCGACGAACTCGCCCTTTACGTAGAGCTGGGGGATCGTCGGCCAGTTGGAATATTCCTTGATGCCCTGGCGTAGCTCATCCGAGGTCAGGACGTTGACGCCCTTGTAGTCGACCCCGAGATAGTCGAGGATCTGCACGACCTGGCCGGAAAACCCGCACTGCGGAAAGCCCGGCGTGCCCTTCATGAAGAGCACGATGTCGTTGCCCTTGACCTCGTTGTCGATGAAACCGGCGATCTCGCTCATGTCGCTCGTCCTTTCGTCGCCGGGTTCAAGGCCCGGAACGCGATGTTTGTGATACCCAACAGATAGAAGATCGATCGGCGCTTGTCGAGTTCGCCGCTATTGCGTGGCGTCGCATCTGGTGCGGCCGGTCGCCGCCGGCCCGCGGCCTGCGAACACCAACCGTTTCTCCACGGAGATGACCGCCCCGAACCCGTCAGCCTTGTATTCCGCGATCTGCGCGCAGTTCTGCGCCGTCGCCGGCTCGGTCCTCTCCCAGTAGACGACAGAATCGTCCTGTATGTCGAACTCGTCGGCCGGAACGTCAAGTAGCCTGACATCTGAGGTCAGGTCGTAAACGACGAGATCGCCGTGGGGCCCGGTCGACCGGGTGAGGAACAGCTTGTTCCCGCGCAATTCTGCGAACCACAGCGGTTCCTCGCCGTCGCCGACCACCAGGCCGGCCTCGTCTGCCGCGCCGACGCAGCCTTTCGCCGCAGCAGACACAAGAAACCGTGAGCCAAGGTCTTCATTAGGCAGGTCGGCCACGGCGTGACTGTCGCTGGTGTGACAGTCCGCGATCTCCTGCGCGGCAGCAGGGCCTGCCGCAAGCGCAATGAGGCCTGCGAGTGGATAGGCCAGACGATGGAACATCGAATCGGGGTCCGTTTCAGGAAAGTCGGGCGCGCGGCTCAGTCGGGCGCGCTGGTCTGCAATGCAAGGGCATGCAGCGTGCCGCCCATGTTACCCTTGAGCGCGTTGTAGACCATCTGGTGCTGCTGGACGCGGGACTTGCCGCGGAAGCTTTCGGCCACGACTTCGGCCGCATAGTGATCGCCGTCGCCGGCGAGGTCGCGGATCGTCACACGGGCGTCAGGGATGCCCTCCTTGATCAGCCGTTCGATCTCGTGCGCATCCATTGCCATGGTTCAGTTCCCCGCCCCGTTTCCCATGAAAGCCGGGAACCAGCCCTCATGCGCCGCCTTCAAGTCCTCCACCGATATGGCATGCGCCTCGCCGAGCTTCAAGGAAGGCCCGCCCGTCACGCCGATCGTGTGCAGGCCGATGTCGGGCTCGATCGCCAGCTTTGCCAGCGCCTGTGCCGAGCGCTCGTCGCGCCTGACGGTGATCACGTAGCGGCTCTGGTCCTCGCCGAAGAATGTCGCGACAGGATCGGCGCCTTCCGGCTGCTCGACGGTCGCACCGATGCCGGAGGCGATGGCCATTTCGGCAAGTGCGACGGCAAGCCCGCCATCGGAAAGGTCGTGGGCGGCGGTGGCGATGCCGTCGCGGATCAGTTCGCGGACGAAATCGCCGACGCGCTTTTCGTGGACGAGGTCGACGGGCGGCGGCGGGCCTTCATTGCGTCCCAGCAGGTCGCGCAGCAGGGCGGACTGGCCCAGATGCGATCCCCAGGCGGCCGGCGCGCCGACGATGACGATCATCTCGCCTTCGTCCGCGAAGCCGATGCGCGCCATCTTCGACCAGTCGTCGATCAGGCCGACGCCGCCGATGGTGGGCGTCGGCAGGATGCCCTGGCCGTTGGTCTCATTGTAGAGCGAAACGTTGCCCGAAACGATCGGGAAGTCGAGCACGTGGCACGCTTCGCCGATGCCTTTGATGGCGTGGACGAACTGGCCCATGATCTCGGGCCGCTCTGGATTGCCGAAATTGAGGTTGTCGGTGGCCGCCAGCGGCAGAGCGCCGGTTGCCGTCAGGTTGCGCCAGCACTCGGCCACGGCCTGCTTGCCGCCCTCGTACGGATCGGCCTCGCAATAACGCGGGTTGACGTCGGAGGAGAAGGCCAGCGCCTTGGCGGCATGTCCCTCGACGCGCACCACGCCGGCGTCGCCGCCGGGAAGCTGCAGGGAGTTGCCCTGAATGAGCGTGTCGTACTGTTCCCACACCCAGCGGCGCGAGGAGAGGTTGGCCGAGCCGAGCAGCTTGATGAGCGCGTCGGCAACGTCGACGCCGGAAACGTCGCCCAGCGGGACAGGGGCCTTGGGCTCCACCCACGGGCGATCGTATTCGGGCGCCTCGTCACCGAGTTCCTTGATCGGCAGGTTGGCGACCTCCTCGCCCTGATGCAGGATGCGAAAACGCAGATCGTCGGTCGTCTCGCCGACGATGGCGAAGTCGAGCCCCCATTTGCGGAAGATGCCTTCCGCTTCCTGCTCTTTCTCGGGGCGCAGCACCATCAGCATGCGCTCCTGGCTTTCCGAGAGCATCATCTCGTAGGCGCTCATCCGCTCCTCGCGGACCGGCACCTTGTCGAGGTCGAGCCGGATGCCGAGATCGCCCTTGGCGCCCATCTCGACGGCAGAGCAGGTCAGGCCCGCCGCGCCCATATCCTGGATGGCGATGACCGCGCCCGACGCCATCAATTCGAGGCAGGCTTCGAGCAGGCACTTTTCGGTGAAGGGATCGCCCACCTGAACGGTGGGCCGCTTCTCGTCGATCTGGTCGTCGAACTCGGCCGAGGCCATGGTCGCGCCGCCGACGCCGTCGCGCCCGGTCTTGGCGCCGAGATAGACGACGGGAAGCCCGACGCCCTCGGCCTTGGAATAGAAGATCTTGTCCGCGTCGGCGAGGCCGGCTGCGAAGGCGTTGACGAGGATGTTGCCGTTGTAGCGGGTGTCGAACTGCACCTCGCCGCCGACCGTGGGCACGCCGAAGGAGTTGCCGTAGCCGCCGACGCCAGCGACTACGCCGGAGACGAGGTGCTTCGTCTTCGGATGGTCCGGTTCGCCGAAGCGCAGCGCGTTCATCGCCGCGACCGGCCGCGCGCCCATGGTGAAGACGTCGCGCAGGATGCCGCCGACGCCGGTCGCAGCACCCTGATACGGCTCGATGAAGGAGGGGTGGTTGTGGCTCTCCATCTTGAAGACGACCGTCTGGCCGTCGCCGATGTCGACCACGCCGGCGTTCTCGCCCGGCCCCTGGATGACGCGCGGACCGGTGGTCGGCAGCGTGCGCAGCCATTTCTTCGAGGATTTGTACGAGCAGTGCTCGTTCCACATCGCCGAGAAGATGCCGAGCTCGGTGAAGGTTGGCTCGCGGCCGATCAGGCCGAGGATGCGCTCATACTCGTCCGGCTTCAGGCCGTGCGAAGCGACCAGTTCGGGTGTGATGGGAATGTCGTTGCGGATTGTCATTGGTCTTCCGGTCCGAAAATCAGGCGCTCGCCGCGCAGTTCGTGCCCCCGGCGGCCCAGCGTTCAATATCGCCCTTGATGCGCACCCCGTGCTCGCCGTCCATCATGGGGCCGAAAGCCGTGACGCGCCCTGCGGCACCCTCGGCCTGAACGACCAGCAGCGGCCGCCCGCCGTAATTGCCTCGCGGCACCAGCAGGAAACGGGGTCGCCCGCTGAACGAGTTGAGCTCGTTGGCGAAGGAATAGTCGCGGAAGGCGGCGTCGCGGCTGGCGAACCAGCAGCGGTGGGCCGCCGTGGCCACCTGTTCCATGTTGCGGAGCGCAGCACTCTTGCCCGCCGGCACGGCCACCGTTGCGGCCGGTTGCGACTGGCACGCGGCAAGCGCCAGCATCGCGATGGAGGTGGCGCCGAGGACAGCCTTCACGCTGCAACCCCCAGCACGCTCTCGAACAGCGGACGGCCGTCCGCGCCGCCATGAGCGGCTTCGATCAGATTTTCGGGGTGCGGCATCAGGCCGAGCACGTTGCCGCGCTCGCTGACGATGCCGGCGATGTCGTTGACGGAGCCGTTGGGGTTGGTTCCGTCGGCATAGCGGAACACCACCTGGCCTTCGCCCTCGATGCGCGCCAGCGTCTCGGCGTCGGCGAAGTAATTGCCGTCATGATGCGCCACGGGGCAGCGGATGACCTGGCCCGGCGCATAGGCGCGGGTGAAGGAGGTGTCGGCGTTGGTGACCTGAAGCCTGACCTCGCGGCAGACGAATTTCAGCGACGCATTGCGCATCAGCGCGCCGGGCAGCAGGCCCGCCTCCAGCAGGATCTGGAAGCCGTTGCAGACGCCCATGACCATGACGCCCCTTGCGGCCCTGTCCGCCACCGCCCGCATCACCGGCATGCGTGCCGCGATCGCGCCGCAGCGCAGATAGTCGCCGTAGGAAAACCCGCCGGGGATGACGATCAGGTCGACATCGGGGATTTCGGTGTCCGTCTGCCACACGGTCGCGGGCGGCGTGCCGCCGATCTTTGTCAGCGCCGCGATCATGTCGCGGTCGCGATTGAGACCGGGCAGAAGGACGACGGCGGATTTCATGGCTGTGGGTCCTCCGGAAGGGACAACTGGGCGACGACCTGGTCGAGAAGCGCGCGGACTTCCGGCAGATCGGCTTCGCCGGTCACGTTGGCGATGACATAGTCGGTCTCGCGCACGATCCGGAACGCGACGCTGACGAACTGCGAGTCGTCGTCGTTGTCGGTCAATCTCAGCGGGATTACGATGCCCTCGGTTCCGGCAATCGTTTCTATGCCGATCGGCTCGAGCATCTCGATGGCGAACGAGCCCATCGTTTCCGGCACCTGCCGCCCGGTCCACTCATCGAGCAGTTCTTCCCGGTCGAGCGCGCGGTCGTCCTCGTCCATCGCCGAAACATTGAAGCGCAGGACCGTGTTTGGCGGGCAGTCGCCCTGGTCGCAGAGATAGACGTCTTCGTCGGCGTTGGCCAACACGAAGGTCCACGGCGTGCCGCACGAATCGAACGCGGCAGCTTGCTGCGCGACAGGGCGCGTGTCGCAGGCATGGGCGGCGACGGCGGCCAGCGAGAAGGCCACGGCTAGGGCGGCCATCCTGCGGGACTGTCTAGGCCTGCCCAACCAGCTCGACACTGTAATTCTCGATCACCGTGTTCGCGAGAAGCTTCTCGCACATCGCATTGAGATCTGCCTCAGCCTTGGCCGCGTCTGCGGTGTCGAGTTCGATGTCGAACACCTTGCCCTGGCGCACGGAACCGACGCCGGCGAAGTCGAGAGCGCCGAGCGCCCCTTCGATCGCCTTGCCTTGCGGGTCCAGGACGCCGTTCTTGAGGGTCACGGTGACACGGGCCTTGATCACGACTTGCGTTCCTTGCGTTTGTGCGCGTGGCTGGCCGCTAGTGAATGCGGCCCTTGCCGGGCTTGGACGAGACGAGAACCGGGCCGGAGGGCCGGGGCGGCTCGTTTTCGTTCATGATGCCGAGGCGGCGCGCCACTTCCTGATAGGCCTCGACCAGCCCGCCCATGTCGCGGCGGAAACGATCCTTGTCGAGCTTGTCGTTGGTGGCGATGTCCCAGAGCCGGCACGAATCCGGCGAGATTTCGTCGGCCAGGATGATGCGCATCAGGTCGCCTTCGTAGAGGCGGCCGAATTCGACCTTGAAGTCGACGAGCTGGATGCCGACGCCGAGGAACAGCCCTGTCAGGAAATCGTTGACGCGGATGGCCAGCGCCATCACATCGTCGATTTCCTGGGGCGAGGCCCAGCCGAAGGCGGTGATGTGCTCTTCCGAGACCATCGGGTCGTCGAGTGCGTCGGCCTTGTAATAGAATTCGATGATCGAGCGCGGCAGCACCGTGCCCTCGTCGATGCCCAGCCGCTTGGCAAGCGAGCCGGCGGCGACGTTGCGCACCACCACCTCGAGCGGGATGATCTCGACTTCCTTGATCAGCTGCTCGCGCATGTTGAGCCGGCGGATGAAGTGGGTCGGAATGCCGATCCGGTTGAGATGGGTGAAGATGTGCTCGGAGATGCGGTTGTTCAGCACCCCCTTTCCGTCGACGACTTCGTGCTTCTTCTTGTTGAACGCGGTGGCGTCGTCCTTGAAGAACTGGATCAGCGTCCCCGGCTCAGGCCCCTCGTAAAGGATCTTGGCCTTGCCTTCGTAGATGCGGCGGCGACGGTTCATGGCGGTCTCTGCTTTGGAAGCGGCCTCTGGCCCGGCTCCGGGCGTCCGGCGGCTTGGATTCCCGCGGTCTCTACCGCAATCGCGCCTTTTGCTCAATCGGCAAATGGGTCCCGCGACGGCAATCCAACGCAAATGCCGCAGAGATCGCGCCAGCGCGCATATTGACCACGGCGCGGCCTTTTGGTTTGTGGAGCGGGAACGCAGTCGGCGCCGAGGAATCGGCGCCCAGCCGGAGGATGACCCATGGCGAGCATGGATGAGCGCAAGAACGCTTTCGAGAACAAGTTTGCCCACGACGAGGAGCTGAAGTTCAAGGCGATGGCCCGCCGCAACAAGATGCTCGGCCTCTGGGCGGCCGAGAAGCTGGGCAAGACCGGCGATGCGGCCGAGGCCTATGCCAAGGAAGTCGTCAATTCCGACTTCGAGGAAGCGGGCGACCACGACGTGTTCCGCAAGGTGCGCAAGGACTTCGACGCCGCCGGCGTCGACCAGTCGGACCACCAGATCCGCCGGACCATGGACGAGTTGCTCGACCAGGCGATCCAACAGGTCCGCAGCGCCTGATCCACAGTTTCGGAACGAACCCGAACCGCCCGGCTTGCCGGGCGGTTTGTATTTTGCCGGCTGGCGCGCAAATCTCTGCGGGACGACTCACCGCACGGAGCGCCCCATGTCCCTCGTATCCCGGCTCGCCGCCGGAGAAACAATCTTCACCGCCTGGTCGGGCATTCCTGACGCCTTCACGGTAGAAATGCTGGCGGCGACGCCGTTCGGCGCGATCACGCTCGACATGCAGCACGGCGGACACCACGAGGACAGCGTGCTACGCAGCCTGCTGCCCGTGATCGCGGCCAATAAGCCGGGCATCGTACGCATTCCCGTCGGCCGCTTCGACATGGCCAGCCGCGCTCTCGATTTCGGCGCCGAGGCGGTGATCGCGCCGATGGTCAACACCCTTCAGGATGCAAGGTTGTTCGCGGCCGCGATGAAATACCCGCCTATCGGCGAGCGCTCATGGGGAGCGAACTTCGCCATGTCGCGACGGCGCACAAGCGACGCGGGCGCCTGGCTGTCCGATTCCAACGCCGAGACGCTGGCTTTCGCCATGGTCGAGACCAGGGCCGCGCTCGCCATCCTTGACGACATCCTCGCCGAGCCCGGCATCGACGGCATCTTTGTCGGTCCTTCGGACTTTTCGATTGCCTGGAGCGGTGGCGCGGCGGTCAACGCCAGCCTTGAAGGCATGATGGGCGCGATCGCCGACATCGGCGCGCGCACGCGCCTGGCCGGCAAGCATGCGGCGATATACGTCGTCGACCCGGCGTTTGCAGGACGCTTCGCGGCGATGGGCTATCGTCTGATGGCGATGGGCAACGAGCAGCGTTACATGTCACTGGGCGCGACGTCGCTGGTCGAGGCGGCGAAAGCCTCGATCAAATAGGCGCTACAGCCGCGACATGAAGCTGGCGAAGGTCATCGAGCCTTCCGGCCATGGACCGTGCCCGGACTCGGCGTTGAGATGGCCCGCCTCGCCGGCGTCGATGAACAACGAGCCCCAGGCGCCGGCGATATCCTCGGCCACGTCAAAGGCGCAGAAAGGATCGTTGCGGCTGGCCACGGTGATCGACGGGAACGGCAGCGGGTCGCGCGGGTAGGGACCGAACGTCATCAGATGTTTGGGGCGGATCGCCGGATTGGCGACATCCAAGGGCGCGACGAAGAACGC
>Ga0307505_10000858_pt1 | contig 29294 bp, 22 predicted proteins | sample 23_S_MG_FD_202183 | JGI IMG/M metagenome (GOLD analysis project Ga0307505, IMG submission 202183) | Soil microbial communities from Populus trichocarpa stands in riparian zone in the Pacific Northwest, United States - 23_S | ecosystem: Environmental > Terrestrial > Soil > Riparian zone > Trees... | reverse complement strand
TCCGCCGCCACTGCGTCTCGCTCAGCTCGTACCGCTTGATCCCCATCGCCTGCTCCGTGTCAAAACACGGAATCCCATGAATCAGACATCACCCCGCTTGGGAATCCTAAATGTCGATCCGCCCTAGCCCCTCCCGCTTGCGGGAGGGGAACCTTGCCGCGCTGCGCTGGCGTCCCTATCCGAAGCGCCATGGTCTCGATCGCCACCTGGAACATCAATTCAGTCCGCCTGCGCATCGATCAGGTCGTCCGCCTGCTCGAGCAGGAGCGGCCCGACGTGCTGTGCCTGCAGGAGATCAAGTGCCGCGAGGAGCAGTTCCCGCACGCCCCGTTCGAGGCGCTCGGCTACACCCACCGGGTAATTCACGGCCAGAAGGGCTACCACGGCGTCGCCACCGTCAGCCGCATTCCTCTGCGCGAGATCGGACGGCATGACTGGCAGGACAACGGCGAGGCGCGGCACGTCGGGGTGGAATTGCTCGGTCCCGGGCAGGGCATGGTGCTCGAGAACGTCTACATCCCCGCCGGCGGCGACGTCCCCGACCGCGCGGCCAACCCCAAGTTCGGCCAGAAGCTCGATTTCCTCGAACGGATGACGCGCTGGGCCGACGCGCTCGACCGCCCGACGCTGATCGTCGGCGACTTCAACATCGCCCCGCTCGAGTGCGACGTCTACGATCACAAGGCGCTGCTCAAGGTGGTCAGCCACACGCCGGTCGAATGCGAGGCGCTGGGCCGGTTCCGCGACGCGCACGGCTGGACCGATCTCGGCCGCGCGCACATTCCGGCACCGCAGCGCAACTATTCCTGGTGGAGCTACCGCGCGTACTGGCGGCAGAAGGACCAGGGGCGGCGGCTCGATCACATGTGGGCCTCGCCCGACCTGGCGAAGCAGTCGCATGCGCATCGAATCGTCGAGGAAACCCGCCGCTGGGAACAACCTTCCGACCATGTGCCACTGGTGACGGAGTTCGCGCTCTGAGCGCTCCGTCGCCGTCGCGGCGCGCGGCGCAGGCGGTCGATGCGCTGCGCCACGGCTGGCCGATAAGAGTCGGCGACGCGCCGCCGCTGCTTCCGGTCGAAACCGCGCCCGGTTGCGCGCGCTCCACCCACGCGCTGATCTCGGCCGCGCGCGCCGCCACGCTCAAGCTCGCCAACCAGCGCGACGCGGCGGACCCGCACTCGGCCGTGCTGATCCGCGCCGCCGAGCCGCTCGACCTCGCCGCCGCGCTACCGATCGCCGACCCGGCGCTGGACCTTGCCGCGCCGCTCAAGGGCCCGTTCCTGGCCGAGCCGCTCGGCTGGGGCGAGGAAGCCGCGACGGCGATGGAACTGGCACGGATCGCGGGGATCCTGCCCGCTTTCCTGGTCGGGCCCGAGCCGCGCGGCGAAGCGGTGGCGGTTTCGCCGGCCGATCTCGCCGCCTTCCTCGATCCCGCCGCGCTCGCCATCGCCACCCGCGCGCGCCTGCCCGTCGCCGCGAGCGAGGACGCCGAAGTCGTGGTGTTCCGCAGCCCCGACGACACCCGCGAGCACGTCGCGCTGATCCTCGGCCGGCAGACCGCGGAGCGCGTGCCGCTGGTGCGGCTCCATTCGGAATGCCTGACCGGCGACATCCTGGGCTCGCTGCGCTGCGACTGCGGGCCGCAGCTCGGCGGCGCGCTTGCCGCCATGGCGGAGGAGGCGGGCAAAGGCGGCTGGGGCGCGCTGCTCTACCTGCGACAGGAAGGGCGCGGCATCGGCCTCGTCAACAAGCTGCGCGCCTACCGCCTGCAGGACCAGGGCTTTGACACGCTCGAAGCCAACCGCCGTCTCGGCCTGCCCGCCGAAGCGCGCGATTTCCCGGTCGCGGCGCGGATGCTCGACCTGCTCGGCGTACGCGAGATCAGGCTGATGACCAACAACCCCGCCAAGGTCGCCGCGCTCGAAGCCGCGGGCATGCATGTGGCGGAACGCGTCCCGCACCACTTGCCGACCAATCCGCACAACGAAGCCTACCTCGCGACCAAGCGCGACCAGGCGGGGCATATTCTCGAGTAGATTTTCACGCAGAGGCGCAAAGGCGCCAAGAGGTTGGCTGCGGCGAAGCCGCTCCTAAAAAAATGGTCTCAATGAGTGGAGGGCGGCGCTGCCGCCGGGCACTTGCTCTTGGCGTCTTTGCGCCTTTGCGTGAGAAATCAGCGCTTCTCGAAGCGTTGGAGTCCGGGGCCGAGTGCGTTCTCGCCGACAGCCAGTGTATCGCCCGACCAGTCGGCGACGAACGTCGTGTTGCGATCCACCCCCGGCGCGAGGCGCGCGTCGTTGCCGACGATGGCGAGGCCGGTGCTCGAATGCGTCTGGCCCTCGGCCGCGACCGCGATGAAGGCCGAGTAATTCTCTTTGTCGCGGCCCTGCACGAACCAGTTGTTGCTGATCTGGCCGCCCGCGCCTTCGGGCAGGTCGATCATGTAATTTGTCGCCTTGCCGCCCGCGTCGTCGAAGCTCGAGCTGGCGATCTCGACGCGCGCCGCGCGGCTCTTGACGTAGTGCCCGCCGCGCCCTTCCTCGAAGCGGCTGCGGGTCACGCGCAGGTGGCCGTACTCGCCGGTGTAGATCGAATGGGCGCAGCCGGCGGCGCCGTCGCAGGTGCCGAGTCGGGTGAAGGTGGAGCGGTCGATCACGATCCGCCCGCGGCCGTCGTCGCCGGTGAGGATGCCCTGCTCGCTGTCGCGGAACCAGCTCTCGGCCACGGTCAGGTCGCCCTGCTCGAGGCGGATGCCGGCACCGTTGAAATCGGGCACACGCATGTTCTGGAACACGAGGCCGGATACTTCCGCGCCGCGGCCGCGCAGCACCAGCGCGGCCTTGCCCTCGCAGGTGCGCCCGTCGAACACCGCGGCGCCGGGCTCGGCCGACATGTAGGAGACATGGCCCGCGCTCTGCACCGCGCAGTCGGCGTAGCGTCCGGGCGCGATGGCGATGGTGCCGCGCGCATCGCCGATCGCGTCGACCGCCTGCTGCAGCCGGTCGAATGTCGCCCCGGTCTCGACCACGGTAAAGCGCGCCGGCGTTTCCTGCGCGAGCAGCGCGGTCGCCGGGATGGCCAGCACGGCCAGGGCCGCGAGCATGCCCGCAAGCGCGAGCGAAGGGCGGCGGGGCGGAGCTTCGGCATCCTGGATCATGCCGCCGGCGCTAGCGCAAAAGGGTTAAGTCCACGCTAACCGAAGGCGGGCATCGCCCGGCGGCGAGCTGCCCGGAGGAGCACGGAGCAGCGCAACGGCTAGATCGGCAAGGCCAGAATGACCACGCCGGCAAGCAGCAACGCCGAGCTCACCGGCAACAGAGGCCAGACCAGCCGCGGCCGTCTCAGGAACACGTGCAGCATTATCCTTCCTCCCGTTGCTTCGGTGGGCGGCCGCGCCGGGACGGCTCGGCTTGCGGCAGCCGGATCCCGCGCCGCGCCAGCGCCTCGCGCAGAAGCACCTCGATCTCGGCGTTGACCGATCTCAACTCGCGCGCCGCGATCCGCTCGACCATCTCGTAAAGGACGGGATCGAGGCGAAGGGCGAACGCTTTCCTGGGGGACTGCGGCATGACGCCTGGCCGGCCTTTACTGGTAGAGCGAGCCCGCGTTGACCACCGGGTTCACGTCGCGCTCGCCGCACAACACCACCATCAGGTTGCTGACCATCGCCGCGCGGCGCTCGTCGTCGAGGTGGACGATATCCTCCTCGCTGAGCTTGGCGAGCGCCATCTGCACCATGCTGACCGCGCCCATCACCAGCTTCGCGCGCGCGGCGATCACCGCTTCGGCCTGCTGCCGGCGCAGCATGGCGCCGGCGATCTCGGAGGCATAGGCGAGGTGGGTCAGGCCGGCCTCGTCGACCTCCAGGCCCGCGACATGGAGCCGCTCGTTGAGTTCCTCGCGCAGCTCGTGGTTGACCACGTCGGGGCTGCCGCGCAGCGTGGTCTCCTCCTCCTCGAAGTCGTCATAGGGATGGCGCGCGCCGACTGTGCGCAGCCCGGCCTCGATCTGGATGTTCACGAACGCCTTGTAGTCGTCGACGTCGAACACCGCCTGCGCGGTGTCGTAGACGCGCCACACCACGTTGCAGGCGACGTCGATCGGGTTGCCGCGCTTGTCGTTGATCTTGATCCGCTCGGAATGGATGTTGTGCGCGCGGACCGAGAGCTTCTTGCGGCCCATCCAAGGCCAGATCCAGCGCAGGCCCTGCGTCCGCTCGGTGCCCTTGTATTCGCCGAACAGCGTGATCACGACCGCCTGGTTGGGCTGGATCATGAAGAACCCGAACAGGACGAACAGGAAGGCGAGCAAGCCGCCGATCCAGCCGATCAGCCATGGCGCGGCCGGGGTGTCGTCGACCGGCGGGGGGCCGCCAGGAGGCCAGGCCGGCGAATTGTCGTTGATTGCACCCCCGAACGCCATGAAGGCGTAGATCGTCCAGGCGATCAGCGCGAGCCAGAGCAGCAGGAACAGGTAGCCGTTGAATGTCTTCGCCGGGGCCTCGCGGCTCCGGAGCATGGCGGTTTTCCCTTCGGACATGACGAACCTCCCTCGAATAAATATGATATCATATTTATATCAGAGTTTCGCAGCGTCAAGCGAATCCGGCAAGCCCCTGTCAATGCTGGCGGATTACCGCGAGGAAGGCGTCGCCGTAGGCCTCCAGCTTGCGCGCGCCGACGCCGGAAATCTCGCCCATCTGCGCGCGAGTCGCCGGCCGCGCGGCGGCCATCTCGCGGAGCACAGCGTCGTGGAAGATCACGTACGGCGGCACTTGCGCTTCGGCCGCCAGCTCGCGGCGCAGCGCCCGCAGCGCTTCGAACAGCGGATCGCCGATGGGGTTGGGCGCCGCTTCGCGCCGGCGCCGTTCCCGGCGGGTCGGCGGCGGCTGGACGATCTCGACCGTAGCCTCCCCTTTGAGGATAGCCCGCGCATCGCCGCCGAACCTGAGCCCACCGTGCTCGGTCGCGATCAGGCTGCCGCGCGCCTGCAAGGCCCGGCTCAATGGCTGGAGCAGCCGCGCCTCGTCGGCGCCGACGATGCCGAATACCGAAAGCTTGTCGTGCCCGCGCTGGAGCACGCGCTCGTCCGCCGCCCCGGTCAGCACCTTCTGCAGGTGCCCGAAGCCGAAGCTCTGGCCGGTGCGGTACACCGCCGAAAGCAGCTTGCGCGCCAGCTCGGTCGCGTCGACCACGTCCGGCGCCTCGAGGCAGTTGTCGCAATTGCCGCATCGCTCAGGCGGGTCCTCGCCGAAATGGCGCAGCAGCACCGCGCGGCGGCAGCCCGGCGTCTCGACCAGCGCCGCGAGCGCATCGAGCCGCGCCCGCTCGCCATCGCGGCGCGCTTCCTCGACCTCGCCGAGCCGCTGGCGCGCCTGCGCGAAGTCGCCCGCCGCCCACAGCATCAGCGCCAGCGCCGGATCGCCGTCGCGCCCGGCGCGGCCGGTCTCCTGATAATAGGCCTCGATCGACTTGGGGATGCCGGCATGGGCGACGAACCGCACGTCGGGCTTGTCGATGCCCATCCCGAAGGCGATCGTCGCCACCATCACCATGTCCTCGCTGGCGACGAACGCGGCCTGGTTGGCGGCGCGCACCGGCGGCGGCAGGCCGGCGTGGTAGGGCAGCACCGCGCGGCCGGTCCGCGCGGCGAGCTTGCCCGCGAGATCGTCCACCTTCCTGCGCGACACGGTGTAGACGATGCCGGGCCCCGGGTTCGACTGCATCAGGTCGGCGATCTGGCGCAGCGCGTTTTCCCGGTGGCGCACGGCGTAGCGGATGTTCGGCCGGTCGAACCCCGAAATGACCAGCCCATCCTCCGGGATGCCGAACTGGGCGAGGATGTCGGCCCGCGTCCGCTCGTCGGCGGTCGCGGTCAGTGCGAGGCGCGGCACCTGCGGAAAGGCGTCCATCAGCGGGCGCAGCTGGCGGTAGTCGGGGCGGAAGTCGTGGCCCCATTCGGACACGCAATGCGCTTCGTCGACCGCGAACAGCGCGACCGGCGCGGTGCCGAGCAGCTCGCGGAAATGCGCCTGGCTGGCCCGCTCGGGCGCGACATAGAGCAGGTCGAGCTGGCCGGCGCGGAACGCGTCGATCGTCGCCATCCTGTCATCGTCCACGCTGGTCAGCGTGGCGGCGCGGATGCCGTTGGCGCGGGCCGCGCGGAGCTGGTCATGCATCAGCGCGATCAGCGGCGAGATGACGATGCAGGTTCCTTGCAGCATCGTTGCGGGAAGCTGGTAGGTCAGCGACTTGCCCGCGCCGGTGGGCATCACCGCCAGCGTCGAGCGGCCGGTGAGAATTCGCTCGACCACCAGGCGCTGGACACCGCGGAACTGCTCGAAGCCGAACACGCGGCGCAGCGACCGCTCGGCCTCGGCCACCCAATTCGTCTCGATATTCATGGCCTTGAATGTGGCAGATCGCCGCGAAGCCGCAAACCGCCTTTGCCCGAATTTTGCCGTTTTCCCGGGCGCGCCGCTCGGCTAATCGGTCATGGCGCGGGGCGGAAGTTCCGCCCATGCGTCACAACCCATTCGAGAGGCCCCGACCCATGAACAAGACCGCCCTGTTCGCCGTTTCCTCGTTCGCCCTCGCCCTTGCGGCCTGCGGTGGTTCGGACGACGCGTCGGAGGACGCGCTGGCCGACAACGTCGAGATGCCCGCCGACGAGGCGATGACCGACATGCCGATGCCCGCGGCCGACGCCACCGAGGCGGCCGACGATGCCGCCGCCGACGCCGACGCGGCGATGAACGCCGAGGCCGCCGGCGCCGCGGCCGAGCAGGCCGCCGCCGATGCCGCCGCAGCGGCCGAAGCGGCCGCAGGGGCAGTCGAATAAGCCGCTTGCGCGCCGGCGCTCCGGGACCGGGCGGGGCGGCCGTGCTTGCGGCGGTGCTGTTGCTGGCGGGCTGCGGCGCCGACGAGACCGACCCCGGCCCGGGCGGGGTGACCGTCGGCGAGGCACGCGCACTCGACGAGGCGGCCGAGATGCTCGACGAGCAGCGCCTGCCCGAACAGGCACTGCCCGTTCCTGCGGAAGCGGACGAGGCGGATACGGTAAAGCCCGCGCCGGCCGCCTAGCGGTGCGTTTGTCGGCACCCGCCGGCCGTGATAGACGTTGCAGTTGAAACCATGGCCACGATCGTCGAACCCGCCAGCGACTTCTCCGCGCTGCCCGAAGTGCCCGAAGGCGTCTTCACCGCACCGCTGCAACGCCCCCCGCACGTCGGCGAAGACTGGCTCGAGCCGACGCAGCGCGACTACACGTCGGACGACGACGCGATCTGGAACGACTTGTTCGAGCGGCAGATGGAGATCCTGCCGGGCCGTGCCTGCAGCGCGTTTCTGGCCGGGCTGCAGAAGCTGCACCTGGGTCTTCGCGGCGTGCCCGATTTCGGCAAGCTGTCCGAGGAGCTCGGCGCGCTGACCGGCTGGAGCGTGGTGCCGGTGCCGATGCTGATCCCGGACCACGTGTTCTTCTGGCATCTCGCCAACCGGCGCTTCCCGGCCGGCAACTTCATCCGCACCCGCGAGACCTTCGACTACATCGAGGAGCCCGACGTGTTCCACGACGTGTTCGGGCACGTCCCGCTGCTGGCCGACCCGGTATTCGCCGACTACATGCACGAATACGGCAAGGCCGGGTGGAAGGCGATGCGCTACAACCGGCTGAAATCGCTCGGCGCGCTCTATTGGTACACGGTCGAGTTTGGTTTGATCCGTGAGGGAGACGGCCTTAGGATCTACGGCGCCGGCATCCTCTCGGGACCGCGCGAGGCGGTGTTCGCGCTCGAGGCTCGCTCGCCCAACCGCATCATGCTCAACGTCGACCGGGTGATGCGCACCGACTACGTGATCGACGACCTGCAACCGACCTACTTCGTCATCGAGAGCTTCGAGGATCTGTTCCATCAGACCGTCGAACGCGACTTCGACCGCCTCTACCGCGGGTTGGGGCCCGGCTTCACTTACGCCAACTCGGCGGTCATCGATGTCGACGACGTGCTCCACCGCGGCACGCAGGAGTATCACTTGCGCGGGGGGCGCGGCTCGGCCGCCGATCCGGCCTGACGGCACGAAAAAGCCGGCCCCGGTCGCCCGGAGCCGGCCTTTGTCGATCAGCCGAAAGCTTACTCGGGCGTGCCCGAATCCATCGCGTCGGCCGCGTCTTCGGCGGCATCTTCCTGCGCTTCCGAGGCATCGAGCGCGGCATCGGCCTCGGCGTCGGTGATCTGGCCGGCGTCCTCGGCCGCGTCGATGGCGTCTTCCTGGGCGTCGCCGACCGCTTCGGCCTGCTCTTCGGCGGCATTCTCGGCGCTGCTGTCGCAAGCCGCGACACCCAGACCCAGAACCGCGGCCGATGCGAGCGCAATAAACTTCTTCATGGCAATAAACCCCTTATTGATCGGGTAGCGGCCAAGGCCGCAGCACCCCGGTGCGAACGCCCAAGGTCGGCGTTGCATCAACAAATCCGATGGCAGGGGTTGGTTCCGTGAAATGTGGCAAAAATGTGCAATGGTTGTTCACCGCAGGGCAAGCCAGGCCAGGGCGCGAATGCCCTCGCCTAGAAAAACGCCAGCAACGCGATACCCAGCGCCACACGGTAGACGACGAAGACCAGCATCGAGGAGTTGCGCAGGAACTTCATCAGGAAGGCCATGGTCGCGAACGCCGCCACGAAGGTCAGGGCGCCGGTAATGATCGCGTCCCATTGCATCCGCGCCGATGCGTCGGCGAGGTCGAGGGCGGCCAGCAGGCCCGCGCCGGCAACCGCCGGGATGGAGAGCAGGAAGGAAAACCGCGCCGCCTCGACCCGCTTGTACCCCAGCACCCTGGCGGCGGTCATCGTCACGCCCGAGCGGCTGGTGCCGGGTATCAGCGCGAGCGCCTGCGCCAGCCCGACGATCACCGCGTCGCGCAGGGTCATGTCCTCGTAGCTCTTTTCCTGCTTGCCGAGGCGGTCGGCGATGCCGAGCAGCAGGCCGTAGACGATGAGATTGATCGCCACGAGATCGGTGAAGCGAAAGCTCTCGAGATAGCCGCCCAACTTGAGGAACGCGCCGACGCCGATCGCCGGCACTGTCCCGATCGCGACCCAGAGAAACAGCCGGCGCTGTTGCGCGTCCTGGCCGATGCCGACCGTCGCCAGTCCGCCCCGAGCAAGCCCGGTCACGTCGCGGAAGAAGTAGATGACGATCGCGAGGAGCGAACCGATGTGGACGGCCACGTCGATCAGCGGCCCCTGGTCGGGGAGATCGGTCAGGTACGGGATCAGGATCAGATGTCCCGACGAAGAGATCGGCAGGAACTCGGTGATTCCCTGGATGACCGCGATCAGGAGTTGTTGCAGGAAGCTCATGCGCGGGGGGCTTTCTCCGGCGGGTGCGAGGACGGGTTCTCGCGGCCGGGCGAGGCCTTGACGGCGGGGCGCGGCAAGTCAAGACCGCCGCGCCCCATCGCTCGCACAATCACCAGATGCGCACGCGCTCTTCCGGCGGCAGGTATAGCTCGTCGTCCGGCCCGACGTCGAACGCCTGGTACCAGGCGTCCTGGTTGCGCACGACTTCGTTGACCCGCGCCCGCGGCAGGCTGTGCGGCCCGGTCACCAGCCGCTGCCGCTCGCTCGCCTCGCGCTCGGCCGAGCGCCACACTTGCGCCCATGCCATGAAGAAGCGCTGATCTCCGGTGTATCCGTCGATCACCGGCGCTTCCCGGCCATTCAGCGACATGCGGTAGGCGCGGTAGGCGAGACTGAGCCCGCCCACGTCGCCGATGTTCTCGCCCAGCGAGAGCCGCCCGTTAAGGCAGGTCGTGCCTTCGTCGTAGGGGCAGTATGCGTCGTATTGCGCGGCGAGCCTGTTGCCGAGCTCCTCGAAGCGCTGCTTGTCCTCGGGCGCCCACCAGTCGCGCAGGGTCCCGGTGCCGTCCGACTTGGCGCCCTGATCGTCGAAGCCGTGACCGATCTCGTGCCCGATCACCCCGCCGATGGCCCCATAGTTGACCGCCGGATCGGCTCCAGGACCGAAGAACGGCTGCTGCAGGATGGCGGCCGGGAACACGATCTCGTTGAACACCGAGCTGTAGTAGGCGTTGACCGTCTGCGGCAGCATGCCCCACTCGGTCCGATCGACCGGCTTGCCGAGCTTGCCGCGATTGTCCTCGCGCGCCCACGCGATCGCCGCCAGGCGGTTGGCGAGCGGCGCGTCGGCGCGGATCGTCAGCCCTTCATAGGTCTCGAACTCGTCGGGATAGCCGATCTTCGGGGTGAACGCCTCGAGCTTGGCCACCGCCTCGCGCTTGGTCGCCTCGGTCATCCAGTCGTTCGCGGCGATGCTTTCGGCCAGCGCCCTGCGCAGGTTGGCCACCAGCTCGTCCATCGCCGCCTTGCTCTCCGGCGGGAAGTAGCGCGCGGAATAGAGCGCGCCGAGCTGCTCGCCGAGCTGCCCTTCGGTCGCGGCGATGGCCCGCTTCCAGCGCGGCCGCTGCTCCGGCTGTCCATTGAGGAAAGTACCGTAGAAGGCGAACTGTGCGTCGTCGATTTCCTTCGGCAGCACCGGCGCGTGATCGGTCAGGAACTGCGCGGTCATGAAGGCCTTGAGCGTTTCCAGCGGCGTCTGCGTGAGCAGCTGCATCATCGCCGGAAGGCCGCCGCCGATCCCGGCGAGGTAGTCGGTGTTCAGGCCGAGCCGCTCGATCTCCTCGTCGGTCGGCGGCAGCTGTGAAGCGAGGAACTGCGTCACCCCGTCGAACTTCGCGGCGCGAAGCACGGTCTCGAGCGGGAACTGCGGAGCGAGCGCGACGAGCTCGGCGCGCGTCAGCTTGTTGTAGGTGAGGTCGCGGTTGCGGAGCGCCTGGCGCGCCCATTCGAGCTCGGCCACCTGGTGCTCGAAAGCGTAGACCTGCCCAGCCATCGCTTCCGGATTCGGATAGCCAGCCTTGCCGAGCATGAACGCGAGCAACTTGCGGTATTCGGCCTGGATCGCCCGGTTCCGCTCGCTGTCGACCAGGTAGTGGTCGCGATCGGGCAGGCCCAGCCCGTCGAACCCGACCGAGACGATATAGCTGTCCGGGTCCTTCGCATCGACCGTCACGCCGGCGGAAACGAGGCCGGGAAAGCCCGGCTGCGTGAACAGCTCGGCCAGTTCTTCCAGGCTGTCCGCCGCCTCGATCCGGGCGAGGTGGGGCTGCGCCGGAGCCAGCCCGGCCGCATCGATCGCCGCGGTGTTTTCGTACGCCAGGTAGGCATCGACGATCCGCCGCTCGGAGGTGCCCGGCGCGGGATTGGTCGCAACCAGCTCGTCGACCAGCTCCTTGACGTCGGATGTCGACTTCTCGCCGAGGATATCGAAGGCGCCGAAGCGGCTGTATTCGGCGGGCATCGGGTTCTCGCGCACCCACTTGCCGTTGACGAAGGCGAAGAAGTCGTCGCCCGGATCGACCGCCGGGTCGATCGTCGAGGGCTCGATGCCCCAGGTGCCGAAATCCATCGTCGGCGGAGCGGTCGATTCCTGCTGCGCGGCCGCGGGCATGGACAGCACGAGCGCGGTGGCGGAAACGCCGATGGCGAGAAACTGGCGGATCATGTCTTCGTGAAACCCTTTCGTCAGCCGGCCGCATGCCGCCCTGGCGGGCGGCCCGGTCCGGATGCGTGAGTTCTAGCGCCGCAAGTCCGCGGACTGGCGCCGTTCGTCGGTTACACTTGTTACCTGGTCGATTAACCCGGCCTTACGCCGCGGCGGAATCGTCGAACTGCAGCGCCGCCAGCCGGGCATAGAGCCCTTTCGCCGCGTTGAGCCGGGCATGGGTGCCCTCCTCGACGATACGGCCCGCCTCCATCACCACGATCCTGTCGGCCTTGCGCACGGTGGCGAGGCGGTGGGCGATGACCAGCGTGGTGCGGCCCTCCATCAGCCGTTCGAGCGCCTGCTGGACAAGCTGCTCGCTTTCGGCGTCGAGCGCGCTGGTCGCCTCGTCGAGCAGCAGGATCGGCGCATCTCGCAGCAGCGCTCGGGCGATCGCCACGCGCTGGCGCTGCCCGCCGGACAGGCGGGCGCCGCCTTCGCCGAGGAAGGTGTCGAGTCCCTCGGGCAAGTCCCTCAGGAACGCCTCGGCATTGGCCGCGCGGGCCGCTTCCCAGATCTGCTCCTCGCTCGCTTCCCAACGGCCGTAGCGCAAGTTGTCGCGCGCGCTGGCCGCGAACAGCGTGCCTTCCTGCGGCACCAGCGCCATGCGGCGGCGCACCTCGGCCGGATCGGCCTGGGTCAGCGGCACCCCGTCGAGCCTGATCGCGCCGGCTTGCGGGTCGTAGAACCGCTCCGCGAGCTGGAACACGGTCGACTTGCCGGCGCCCGAAGGGCCGACGATGGCGACCGTCTCGCCAGGCTCGACGGTCAGGCTGAAATCGATCACCGCGGGTGCGTCTGGCCGGGTCGGGTAGCGAAAGGTGACGTTCTGGAACGCGAGCCCGCCGCGCGGCGGCTCGGGCAGAGCGAGCGGCCGAGCCGGCGGCGCGATGACCGGCTTTTCCTGCAGCAGCTCGTTCAATCGGCTCGCCGCGCCGGCGCCGCGCAGCAGATCGCCGTAAACCTCGGTCAGCGAGCCCAGCGCGCCCGCCACCAGCACGCCGGTGAGCACGAAGGCGGCGATCGTCCCTCCGCTCAGCGTGCCTTCGGCGACCTGGATCGCGCCGCGCCACAGCAGCATGGTGATGGCGCCGAAGATCACCGCGATGACCACCGCGGTCATCGCCGAGCGCAGCAGGATGCGGCGTTTCGCCGTCTCGAAGGTGGCCTCGACCGCCTGGCCGAAGCGTTGACGCTCGCGCCATTCCTGGTTGAAGGCCTGGACGATCTTCATCGCACCGAGCACTTCGGACACGCGCGAGCCCACCGTGGCGACGCGGTCCTGGCTTTCGCGCGAGACGGTGCGCAGCCGCCGGCCGAACCAGACGATCGGCAGCAGCACCAGCGGCACCCCGATCAGCAGCATCGCGGTCAGCGTCGGGGCCAGATAGAGCAGGTAGCCGATCCCGCCGATCGCCATCAGCGCGTTGCGCAAGGCCACCGAGATGGTGGTGCCGACGACGTGTTCGATCTGCGCGGTGTCGGCGGTCATCCGCGAGGCGATCTCGCTGGGCGAGTTTTCCTCGAAGAACCCGGGCGAGAGGCCCAGCAGGTTGGCCTGCACCGCCAGCCGGATGTCGGCGACGACCCGCTCGCCGAGCCACGAGACGAAATAGAACCGGCTCGCGGTGCCGAGCGCCAGCACCACCACGATCATGAACAGGTAGCGGAACCAGCGGCCGATCTCCGCCGGGTCGACTCCCGCGGCGAAGCCGCGGTCGATGATCAGGCGGAAGCCCGAAGGGATCGCCAGCGTCGCCGCGGCGGTGATCACCAGCGCGGTCAGGGCCAGCGCGACCTTGCCGGGATAGCGCGAGGCCGCCGCGAAGATCATCCGCAGGGGACCGAGCGTGGCGGCGGGTTCGACGTGGTGCTTGGGAGCGCGGGCCATGGCGCGCGGGGGTTAGCTGATACTCGCGGGCATGAGAAGCATGGGGGACGGGAAACGATGGCGCATTGCAACATTGTCCCTATCTTGGTCTAACGCCGTCCGCCGCGGCAGGGGACACCGATTGCTCTACGACGCTTACGAACTGCACCGCTCGTGGCTCAACAGCGCGAGCAACTGGGCCTCGATCGGTGCGCAGCTGCTCAACAACCCGGCCTTGCCGATGGGCTATTTCGGCACCGGGCCGATCATGGCCAGCGCGCTGCAGGTCTTCGCCAACTTCTACGAGGAGCGCGGCAAGCCCGCGTTCGGAATCGCCGGCGTGACGGTGGACGGCAGGAGGCACGCGCTCGCCGAACGGGTCGTGTTCGAAAAGCCGTTCGGCGCGCTGCGCCATTTCAGGCGCACGGGCCTCCCCAACGACGCTCCGAAGCTGTTGATCGTCGCGCCGATGAGCGGCCACTACGCCACGCTGCTGCGCGGCACCGTGGCGCGCATGGCCGAGAACCACGAGGTATGGATCACCGACTGGGCAGACGCCAAGAAGGTCCCCCTCGCGGCCGGCCATTTCGACCTCGACGACTATATCGACTACCTGATCGAGTTCCTGCAATTCATCGGCGAAGGAACTCATGTGCTGGCGGTGTGCCAGCCTTCGGTGCCGGCGTTTGCCGCGGCCGCGGTGATGGGGGCCGAAAAGGATCCGTGCCGCCCGGCCACGCTGACGCTGATGGGCGGCCCTGTCGACACTCGCGCCAGCCCGACTTCGGTCAACGACGTCGCCGTGCGCCGGCCGCTGTCGTGGTTCGTGGACAACGTGATCGCCACCGTTCCGCTAGCCTATCCGGGCGCCGGGCGGCGGGTCTATCCGGGCTTCCTGCAGCTCGCCGGGTTCCTGTCGATGAACCTCGAGAGCCACATGCTGAGCCACTACGAGATGTTCAAGCATCTCACGCTCGGCGACCAGGAAGGCGCCGATTCGACCAAGGCGTTCTACGACGAGTACCTGTCGGTCTGCGACATGACCGCCGAATTCTACCTGCAGACGATCGAGCACGTGTTCCAGAAGCACTCGCTGCCCAGGGGCGAGTTCGTCCACCGCGGCAAGCCGATCGACCCCGACGCGATCCGCGACACCGCGATCCTGGCGATCGAGGGCGAACGCGACGACATCTCCGGCATCGGCCAGACCCACGCCGCTCTCGACCTCGTCCCGCACCTGCCGGCGGCAAAGAAGAAGTACCACCTCGCCAGGGACGTCGGCCACTACGGCATCTTCAACGGCAGCAAGTGGCGCACGCGGATCGCGCCGGTGGTCGAGGAATGGATCCGGGCGAACGGACGGGCATAAGTGGAGGCCTCGTCCTCAATTTCGTCATTGCGAGCGTAGCGAAGCAATGACGAGAGGAGAGGTTAGCTGGTGGCCGGCACCGCCTGGCCGTCGCCGGGCCGCTTGAACCTGGCCTTCCTTGGCAACCGCTCCGTCCGCTGGACGTAGCTCCACAGCGCGCATTGCAGGCCGACCAGCATGAAGATGAACGGCTGATAGGCGATGCCGACGAACAGCGCGCCGACGAGATAGACGATCTGCGACTGCTGCAGCGCCGTGGCGAGGCCCCATTGCCAGGACTTGTCGCCGCCCTCGCGCCTGCGGAAGCGCCAGCGGATGCGCTCCATCTGCCACACGCCCAGCGCGTGGAGCAGCAGCCACAGGCCGAGCCCGGGCCAGCCCTGCTCGCCGAGCATCTCGAAGTAGGCCGAGTGGTAGGCGCGCGCCTTGTCGGTAACCTCGTTGTACTCGATGGTGCGGTTGTTGGGCTCGCCGACGGCCTTGCGCGTCTCGTAAGTGAAGCTGTTGCCGAGATAGGCGTCGAACCCGCCGCCGAGCGGATGCTCCTCGACATAGTCGAGCGTCCACTTCCACACCTGCACCCGGGTCGAGGCGCTTTCGTCGCCCTGGTATTCGCCGATCGTGCCCATCCGCTCGGTGAAGCTCTGCGGCAGAAACGGGATCGCCGCGGCCATGGCCAGCGCGGCCAGCGCGCCATAGACGAACTTGTACTTGACCGAGCGCATCAGCAGCACCGCGAGCACCGCCGCGCAGACCAGCCCGGTCCGCGCCGCGGTGCCGACCGGGATCAGCAGGCACGCGAAGATCAGGCCGGCGACGAAGCCGTAGACCCGCCAGTCGGGCTTGAAGATCGTGCCGTGCCGCGCCAGCCACAGCGCCAGCGGGACCGTGGCGACGGCGGCGGTCGAGAGGATCGAGCCTTCGTAAAGCCCCGCGTTCTCGCGCACCAGCAAGGCAAGCGTGCCGTATCCGCCGCCGCCGAGCACGGTCTTGATTCCGCCGTTGATCACGATCGTGGCGATCGACAGTACCATGATGAGCGCCGCGGCCTCGATCCTCAGCCGCGTGCGCAGCGTCAGGGGCAGGAACATCGCGAACACCATCGCCTTCCACACCCACGACCATTTCAGCGCCGCTTCGACCGGGAAGGCGGCCGACAGCGTCGTCACCCCGCACCAGATCAGCAGGATCGCGATCAGTGCCTGGCGCGCCCCGAAGCGGCTGCCCTGCCTGGAATCGAGGAACAGCCAGCCGGCGAACGCCGCCGCGAACGCCACCAGCGAGACCGGCAGCGCCTGGATGAAGCCCCAGCCGATCTTCTGCGGGGCGACCACGTCGATGTAGATGTAGGCCAGCACCCAGAAGAACGGCCGCTTGAGCCCGAGCGCGAGCAGCAGGCCGATGAAGCCGACGAGCGCGACGTCAAGCATCGCCCGGCGCCTCGCCCGGCCCATCGTCCTTGAGCCACGGCCGGCGCGGGCCCGGCGCGGGGTCCTCGACGTCGAGATCCTCGCGCAGCATCAGCCGCCACAGCGCGAGCACGATCAGCCCGTGTGTCAGCGCGAGGGTGAAAAGGTCGATCAAGCGCGCATTCCCGCCAGCGTTCGCGCGACCTTAGCCCCGATGCGGTTGACGCGCCGTTAAGGTTGTCGTGGCACCTTTTCCGGCATGTTCAGGGTACTGCACGTCCTCGATCACTCGCTGCCGCTGCACAGCGGCTATGCCTTCCGCACCCGGGCGATCCTCAAGGCGCAGGAGGCCGGCGGGCTCGAGGTCAGGGGCGTGACCGGCCTGCGCCACCACGCCGGGGGACCCGGTGTCGAGCAGGTGGAGGGGCTGACCTTCCACCGCACACCCGGGAAGCCCGGCCTCAAGCGCGAATGGGGCGAGATCGCCGCGCTGACCGATGCGATCAGCGCGGTCGTGAGCGAATGGCGGCCCGACGTGCTCCATGCCCATTCCCCGGCGCTGTGCGGCCTCGCCGCCCTGCGCGCCGCGCGCCGCCACGCCCTGCCGCTGGTCTACGAGATCCGCGCGTTCTGGGAGGACGCGGCGGTCGGCAACGGCAAGGCGCGCGAAGGATCGGTCAAGTACCGCCTGACGCGCCGGCTCGAAAACCGTGTCGTGGCGCGGGCAGACGCCGTGGTGACGATCTGCCACGGGCTGCGCGACGACCTGATCTCGCGCGGCTTTTCGGGCGGAAATATCGGCATCATGCCCAACGGCGTCGACCTGGCGATGTTCGGGGACCCGCCGCCGCGCGACGAAGTCCTGCGCCGCGAACTCGCCCTGGGAGAGGGGTCGGTGATCGGCTTCATCGGCAGCTTCTACGATTACGAGGGCCTCGACGTGCTGATCGAGGCGATGCCGCTGCTGCTGGCCGAGCGCGGCGACGCGCGGCTGCTGCTGGTCGGCGGCGGTCCGGTCGAGGAGGCGCTGCGGCGCCAGGCCGCGGCTTCGCCCGCGGCCCATGCGATCCGCTTCGTCGGCCGCGTGCCGCATGGCGAGGTCGAGCGCTACTATTCGCTGTGCGACGTCATGGCCTATCCGCGCAAGGCGAGCCGGCTGACCGAGCTGGTCACGCCGCTGAAGCCCCTTGAGGCGATGGCGCAGGGCAAGCTCGTCGCCGCCTCGTCGGTCGGCGGACACCGCGAGCTGATCGCCGACGGGATCACCGGCACGCTGTTCGCGCCCGACGACCCGGCGGACTGCGCCGCCTCCCTCGCCGCCCTGCTCGCCCGGCGCGGCGAATGGGACGCGATGCGCGAGCGCGCCCGCGCCCATGTCGCGCGGCGGCACGACTGGATGCTCAACGCGCATCGTTATCGGGACGTTTACCGAGCGCTGCTAAGCCGCCCACGGAACGGCCGCCTTCCGGCTGCCGCTTGAACGGCACGAGTGCCGGATTTGACAGGGATCTCAAGTGGCGACGATGGCCTTCGACAGCCGGTACGAGAGTGAGGCGACCCGGCCGCCGATAAGCCTGCACCCGGCTTTTCCGGCTGTCGTCGCGCTGTGGTTCGCCGCGCTGCTCGGCCTGGGCACCCTGGTGCTGCCGGTGGTGCTGGTGGAGCGGCTCGTGACTGCCGGCGGCGTCGCCGCGTTCGTTCCCGCGGTCGCGCCGCCGCTCGGCATCGCCGCGCGCGGGATCATCGCGGTTCTCGGCGCGCTGGTCGGAGCCGGCGTCGGCCTCTCGGTCGCCCGCCGCGTGGTCCAGGCGCATAGCCCCCAGCCCGCGTCGCGCGTCGCCAAGCTCGCCCGCGGCTCGCTCCGTCCGATCAACGTCAGGGACGAACTCGGCGGCGAGGGCGTGGTCAACGGCGAGAGCCTGCCGATCAGCCGTCGCCGCGCGCTCGCGATCAGCGAGGACGACCGCCCGAGCGACTTCCTCTACCAGGCGCCGCTCCCCGGCGTCGACGGGGAGGCGGGCCCGGCCGCGATAGAGACGGCTGCCCCCGCCGAAGACGAGCCGCTCGAGCTTAGCGAGCTGGCCATGGAGCCCGCGGCCGCGCCCGGCACGGCGGAGCCGGCAGCCGACGAACCCGAGGACGAACCCGACGAGGATTTCCAAATGACCGACAGCCGCGAGCCGCAGTCCGTCTGGCCGTCTCATCAGCATTTTCCCGCTGGCCGGACCGAGCCCGTCGACGAGCTCGATTCGCGCAAGAACCTGGCCGGACCGCGCGGCCTGGAGCCGCTGCCGTTCGCCGCGCCGTCGCTGGCGCGCCCCGCGCCCGAGCCGGAGCCGGAGCTGCAGCCGGAGCCGGAGCTGCAGCCGGACGCCGAACCGCAAATGCAGCTCGAAGCCGTGGCCGCCACTGCCGTCCCCGCGGTCGAGGAGCCCGCGTTCCGCGCCGACTGGGAAACCGCCCCGCTCGAGGGGCTCGGCCTGGTCCAGCTGGTGCAGCGGCTCGGCTCGACGATCGAGCGCCGCCGCGAGCGGATGGCGCAGCCTGCCCCCGTGCCGGCCGAGCGCTTCGCCGGAGCGCCGGCCGATTTCGAGCCTGCCCCCGCCGAAGAGGCGGCGCAGGCGATGGCCGCATTCTTCGCCTCCCATCCGGCCACGGCCGATGCCGAGCCGGAAGGGCCCACGGACGATCATGGCGTCGGCGCTTCGTCATTCGGCCCCGAGGACAATCCGGCGGAGACGCCGCGCCCCAGCCTCCTGCGCCCGGTCGCGCTCGACTTCGACGACGAGGACGACGGCGAGCTGCCCGACTTTTCACTGCCCATGAGCCGCCCGGTGGCCGCCGCGCGACTGCCGGACGAAGTCGGCGCCGGCGACGCGGACACCGATGCGTCCATGGAGGAAGGCTACAGTTCGCTGCTCGGCATGACCAACCCGTTCGCGACGGCCAGGAACGAATTCGTTCGCATCGAGGAGCCCGAGGACGAACACGGCATGGCCGAGCCTGCGGTCGTCTTCCCCGGCCGGGAGGAGCCCACGCGGCCCGCCGAACCCGCGCCCGCCTCCGCCCGCCTGTTCGATCCGCCGGGTAAGTCCGCCGGTGCGGCGTCATCCGCAACACAGCCCCCGGCCGATACCGACGCCGCGCTGCGCGCCGCGCTGGCGACGCTCCAGAGGATGAGCGGATCCGCTTAGTCTAATATTACGCCATTGCTGCCACACGCGTAATTTTGTGGCGCAGCGGGCTGAAACTTGCCAAAACTGTTTCCTGACGCCATGGGGGAGCCTCGCGACATTTTGCAGGGCACCCAGTGCCGGGTGATTCGCGCTCCGCTGCCGGGTGACCGGGCATCGGCGCGTCCATCGCCCGGCTCGAAGCAGGAACGAGACAGTTGAACGAGTACCCGGCGCCACAGGGCCTGTACGATCCGCGCAACGAGCATGACTCCTGCGGTGTGGGCTTCGTCGCCCACATCAAGGGCGCCAGGTCTCACGCGATCGTGGCCCAGGCGCTGGAGATCCTCGCCAACCTCGACCACCGCGGCGCGGTCGGCGCCGACCCGCTGCTGGGCGACGGCGCGGGCATCCTGCTGCAGATCCCCGACCCGCTCTACCGCCGCTGGGCGCAAGGAAAGGGGCTGACCCTGCCGCCGGCAGGCGAATACGCGGTGGCGATGTGCTTCCTGCCGCAGCACGACGAGGCACGCGAGTTCATCTGCGGCCAGTTCGAGAAGTTCATCGCCAAGGAAGGCCAGCACCTGATCGGCTGGCGCGACGTGCCGACCACCGAGGACGGCCTCGGCAAGGCGGTGCTCGCCTCGATGCCGATGATCCGCCAGTGCTTCATTGCCCGCGGGCCCAACTGCGCCGACCAGGAGGCGTTCGAGCGCAAGCTGATCGTCATCCGCAAGCAAACCCAGAACCCGCTCGCCGCGCTTGCCGAGAAGCATGGCCTGCAAGAGATCACCCACCTCTACATGCCGAGCTTTTCGAGCCGCACGGTCGTCTACAAGGGGCTCCTGCTCGCCAACCAGGTCGGCAGCTTCTACGACGACTTGCGCGATCCGGACTGCGTTTCGGCGCTCGGGCTGGTCCACCAGCGCTTCAGCACCAACACCTTCCCGAGCTGGAAGCTCGCGCACCCCTACCGGCTGATCGCGCACAACGGCGAGATCAACACCGTGCGCGGCAACGTCAACTGGATGAATGCGCGGCGGCGGACGATGGAATCGCCGCTGCTCGGCGCCGATCTCGACAAGCTGTGGCCGATCATCCCGCACGGCCAGTCGGACACCGCCTGTCTCGACAACGCGCTCGAGCTGCTGCTGCTCGGCGGCTACAGCCTCGCGCATGCAATGATGATGCTGATTCCGGAGGCCTGGGCGGGCGACCCGCTGATGGATCCGGCCCGCCGCGCGTTCTACGAGTACCACGCCGCGCTGATGGAACCGTGGGACGGGCCCGCCGCGGTCGCCTTCACCGATGGCCGCCAGATCGGCGCCACGCTCGACCGCAACGGCCTCAGGCCCGCGCGCTTCTGCGTGACGCGTGACGACGTCGTCTGCCTCGCCTCGGAATCCGGTGTGCTGCCGTTCCGCGAGGAAGACATCGTCCGCAAGTGGCGGCTCCAGCCCGGCAAGATGCTGCTTATCGACCTCGAGCAGGGCCGCATCGTCGAGGACGAGGAATTGAAGGCCGAGCTCGCCGACGCAGCGCCTTACGAACGCTGGCTCGAACAGGCGCAGTACAAGCTCAAGGAGCTCGAGACGATCGAGTCCGTGCGCGATGCCGTCCGCGAGGAGACGACCTCGCTGCTCGATAGGCAGCAGGCCTTCGGCTACACCCAGGAGGACCTGACCAAGTTCCTCGAGCCGATGGCAGTCAGCGCCGACGACCCGATCGGCTCGATGGGCACCGACACGCCGATCGCGGTGCTGAGCCGCCGGCCGCGGCTGCTCTACGACTACTTCAAGCAGAACTTCGCCCAGGTCACCAACCCGCCGATCGACCCGATCCGCGAGGAGCTGGTGATGAGCCTGACCAGCATGATCGGACCCCGCCCCAACCTGCTCGGCCACGACGCCGGCACGCACAAGCGGCTCGAGGTCGACCAGCCGATCCTTCGGAACAGCGACCTCGAGAAGATCCGCTCGGTCGAGACCAGCCTCGACGGTGCGTTCAGGACCGAGACCATCGACATCACCTGGGACGCGGCGAGCGGCGCCGACGGGCTGGGCCAGGCGATCAAGGAGATGTGCTGGACCGCGACCGAGGCGGTGCTGCAGGACAAGAACATCCTGATCCTGAGCGACCGCGCGCAAGGGCCGGACCGCATCCCGATGCCCGCGCTGCTGGCGACCGCGGCGGTGCACCACCACCTCGTCCGCCAGGGCCTGCGCATGCAGACCGGGCTCGTCGTCGAGACCGGCGAGGCGCGTGAGGTGCACCATTTCTGCGTGCTCGCCGGCTACGGCGCGGAGGCGATCAATCCCTACCTCGCGTTCGAGACGCTCGAGGCGATCCGCGCGGAGAAGCTGCCCGACCTCGATCCGGCGCAGGTCCGCAAGAATTACATCAAGGCGGTCGGCAAGGGGATCATGAAGGTCATGTCCAAGATGGGCATCTCGACCTACCAGTCCTATTGCGGCGCGCAGATCTTCGACGCGGTCGGACTGTCGAGCGCGTTCGTCGACAAGTACTTCACCGGCACCGCGACGACGATCGAGGGGATCGGGCTCGACCAGGTGGCGGAAGAGGCCGTGCGCCGCCACGCCGCCGCCTACGGCGACAACCCGATCTACGCCAAGATGCTCGATGTCGGCGGCATCTACCAGTTGCGCCTGCGCGGCGAGGATCACGCCTGGACCGCGCAGAGCGTGGCCAACCTGCAGCACGCGGTGCGCGGCAACTCATGGGCGAACTACGAGGAGTTCGCCCGCTCGCTCAACGAGCAGTCGGAACGGCTTCTGACGATCCGCGGTCTGATGGAGCTCAAGAAGGCCGAGCAGCCGCTCGACATCTCCGCAGTCGAGCCCGCCGAGGAGATCGTCAAGCGCTTCGCCACCGGGGCGATGAGCTTCGGATCGATCAGCCGCGAGGCGCACACCACGCTGGCCATCGCGATGAACCGCATCGGCGGCCGCTCGAACACCGGCGAAGGCGGCGAGGAAGCCGACCGCTTCGTGCCGCTGCCCAACGGCGATTCGATGCGCAGCCGCATCAAGCAGGTCGCCAGCGGGCGCTTCGGCGTGACCACTGAATATCTCGTCAATTCCGACGACATCCAGATCAAGATGGCGCAGGGCGCGAAGCCAGGCGAAGGCGGCCAGCTGCCCGGCCACAAGGTCGACAAGACGATCGGCAAGGTCCGCCACTCGACGCCTGGCGTGGGCCTCATCAGCCCGCCGCCGCACCACGACATCTACTCGATCGAGGACCTGGCGCAGCTGATCCACGACCTCAAGAACGTGAACCCGGCCGCGCGCATTTCGGTCAAGCTCGTCAGCGAAGTCGGAGTCGGCACGGTCGCCGCGGGCGTCTCCAAGGCGCGCGCCGACCACGTCACCATTTCGGGTTACGAGGGCGGCACCGGCGCCTCGCCGCTCACCAGCCTGACCCACGCCGGCAGCCCGTGGGAGATCGGCCTCGCCGAAACCCAGCAGACGCTGCTGCTCAACGACTTGCGCAGCCGCATCGCGGTGCAGGTCGACGGCGGCATCCGCACCGGCCGCGATGTCGCAATCGGCGCCCTGCTCGGCGCCGACGAGTTCGGCTTCGCTACCGCCCCGCTGATCGCCGCCGGCTGCATCATGATGCGCAAGTGCCACCTCAACACCTGCCCGGTCGGCGTCGCCACCCAGAACCCGGTGCTGCGGGCGCGCTTCACGGGCCAGCCCGAACACGTCATCAATTACTTCTTCTTCGTGGCCGAAGAACTGCGCCGGATCATGGCGGAGATGGGCTTCCGCACCGTCGAGGAGATGATCGGCCGCGTCGACCGGATCGACATGAAGAAGGCGGTCGACCACTGGAAGGCGGACGGCGTCGACCTGTCGCGGCTGCTGCACCAGGTGGCGCTGGCCGAAGGCGCCAGGCTGCACCAGACCACGCTGCAGGACCACGGCCTCGCCGCCGCGCTCGACAACGAGCTGATCGAGGCCGCGCGCCCCGCCATCGAAGGCGGGGAGACGGTGGTGCTCGAGCGCACCGTGCGCAACGTCAACCGCACCGTCGGCGCGATGCTGTCGGGCGAGATCGCGCGCCGCCACGGCCATGCCGGCCTCCGGCCCGACCAGCTGCGCGTCAGCTTCAAGGGCGTCGCAGGGCAGAGCTTCGGCGCGTGGCTGGTCCACGGCGTCACGCTCGACCTGGTCGGCGACGCCAACGACTACGTCGGCAAGGGGCTGTCCGGCGGCCGGGTCATCGTGCGCCAGCCGGCGCACGTCGAGCGCGATGCGCCGGAGAACATCGTCGTCGGCAACACCGTGCTTTACGGCGCGATCGCGGGCGAGGCCTACTTCAACGGCGTCGCCGGCGAGCGCTTCGCGGTGCGCAACTCGGGCGCGGTCGCGGTGGTGGAAGGCTGCGGCGACCACGGCTGCGAATACATGACCGGCGGCGTGGTCGCGGTGCTCGGCAGGACCGGGCGCAACTTCGCGGCCGGCATGTCGGGCGGCGTCGCCTACGTCTACGATCCCGACACGCTGTTCATGGACTTGTGCAACCCGTCGATGGTCGACGTGCTGCCGATTTCTGCGGAGCGCGACGAGGAAGACGGCACCGGCCGCCCGCAGCAGCGCCCGAGCCACGTCGACGACATGGGCATGGGCGACATGCTGCGCCATGACGCCGAGCGGCTGCGCATCCTGGTCGAGCGGCACAAGCTGCACACCGGCTCGGCGCGTGCCACGGCGCTGCTCGATGATTGGGACAACGCGCTGGGCAAGTTCGTCAAGGTGATGCCGCGCGATTACGCGCTCGCCCTCAAGCAGCTAGAGGCCGAGCGCGACGAGGCCGCCACGGTCGCGGCGGAGTAAACCAACAATGACAACCCCACTTCGTCATTGCGAGCGCAGCGAAGCAATCCAGGGCACCGCGCGCCGCCCTGGATTGCTTCGTCGGCTGCGCCTCCTCGCAACGACGAAGGTGATTGGTACGACGGGAATCTAAGAAGTGGGCAAGGTAACCGGCTTCCTCGAGATCGAGCGGCAGGACCGCTCCTACGCGGACCCGCGCGAGCGGATCGGCCATTATCGCGAGTTCACGCTCCCGCCCGGCGATGACGGCCTCAGGAACCAGGCCGCGCGCTGCATGGATTGCGGCATCCCGTACTGTCACAACGGCTGTCCGGTGAACAACATGATCCCGGACTGGAACCAGCTCGTCTACGAGGGCGACTGGCGCGACGCGCTCGAAAATCTGCACTCGACCAACAACTTCCCCGAATTCACCGGCCGGGTCTGCCCCGCGCCGTGCGAGGCGAGCTGCACGCTCAACATCATCGACCAGCCGGTGACCATCAAGTCGATCGAATGCGCGATCGCCGACCGCGGCTGGAAGGAAGGCTGGATCGCGCCCCAGCCGCCCGAGCGCAAGTCCGGCAGGAGCGTGGCGGTGGTCGGCTCCGGCCCCGCCGGGCTCGCCTGCGCGCAGCAGCTGGCGCGCGCCGGGCACGCGGTCACGGTGTTCGAGAAGGCCGACCGGATCGGCGGCCTGCTCCGCTACGGAATCCCCGACTTCAAGATGGAAAAGCACCTCATCAACCGCCGCGCGGTGCAGATGGAAGCCGAGGGGGTGATCTTCAAAACCTCGACCGAAGTCGGCGTCGACGTGTCGATGAAGTCGCTCAAGGAGAACTTCGACGCGGTCGTGCTGGCCGGCGGCGCGGAAGACCCGCGCCAGCTGCAGATCCCCGGCGCCGAGCTACCCGGCGTACGGCTGGCGATGGAATTCCTCACCCAGCAGAACAAGCGGGTCGCCGGCGACGATGAGACCCGCGCCGCGCCGCGCGGCACGCTGACCGCCACCGGCAAGGACGTGATCGTGATCGGCGGCGGCGATACCGGCTCCGACTGCGTCGGTACCTCGAACCGCCAGGGCGCCAGGAGCGTGACCCAGATCGAGATCATGCCCAGGCCGCCCGAGAAGGAAGACAAGGCGCTGACCTGGCCCGACTGGCCGATGAAGCTGCGCACTTCCTCGAGCCACGAGGAAGGGGCCCTTCGCGACTGGGCCGTGCTGACCAGGGAGGTGACCGGCGAGGACGGCCAGGTCACCGGCCTCAAGTGCGTGCGCATCGAATGGATCGACGGCCAGATGCAGGAAATCGCCGGTAGCGAGTTCGTCATACCGGCGGACCTGATCCTGCTGGCGATGGGCTTCGTCGGACCGAGGAAGGCCGGACTGCTAGCTCAGGCCGGCGTCGAACTCGACCCGCGCGGCAACGTGGCGGCCAATACCTTCGATTACGCGACCAGCGAGGCCGGGGTCTTCGCCTGCGGCGACATGCGCCGCGGGCAGTCGCTGATCGTGTGGGCGATCCGCGAAGGCCGCCAGTGCGCGCGCGCCGTCGACGAAGCTCTGACCGGGGCGAGCGAACTGCCGCGCTAGCTGTCCGGCCCGTGCTTCCGCTCGCGGGTCGATTCGAGCATGCCTTCGTGGATGAAACCGATCGGGCGCACGGCCATCGCGCGCTTCTTCAGCTCGCCGCGCATCCGCTGGTATTCCTCCTCCATCTGTTCGGTCACCGACGCGCGGCTGTCGGCCAGCGCCTTCTCGAAGTCCTTGGCCGTGATCGTCTTCGCGTCCTCGCCGCGCACGCGGATCGCGGTCAGGCCGGCGCGGCGGGTGACGTCTTCGAGGTCGGCGCCGGTGTAGCGCTCGGTCTGCGCGGCGATGACGGCGAGGTCGACATCCTTGGCCAGCGGCATGTCGCGGGTATGGATGCCGAGGATGTGCAGGCGGCCGGCCTCGTCAGGCGCGCCGACGTAGACCAGCTCGTCGAAACGGCCCGGACGCAGTAACGCCGGGTCGACCAGCCACGGCCGGTTGGTGGCGCCGATCACCACGATCGACTGCAGCTCCTCCATCCCGTCCATCTCGGCGAGGATGGTGTTGACCACGCGCGCGGTCACTTGCGGCTCGTTGGCCTCGCTGCCGCGCGCCGGGACGAGCGAATCGATCTCGTCGATGAAGATGACGCACGGCGCGACCTGGCGCGCGCGGGCGAACATGCGGCTGATCTGCTGCTCGCTCTCGCCGTACCATTTGGACAGCAGGTCCGAGCTCTTCATCGAGATGAAGTTGGCCTCGGCCTCCTTGGCGACGGCCTTGGCGAGCAGCGTCTTGCCGGTGCCCGGCGGGCCGTAGAGCAGGAACCCCTTGGCCGGACGGATGCCGAGTCGCTCGAACGCGGCCGGGTTCTTGAGCGGGAGCTCGACGCCTTCGCGCAGCTTCTCCTCGGCCTCGTCGAGACCGCCGATGTCGGCCCAGCCGATGGTCGGCGCCTGGACCATGACCTCGCGCATCGCGCTGGGCTGGACGCGCTTGAGCGCGGCGCGGAAATCGTCCTTCTCGACCTGCAGGTTCTCGAGCACCTCGGGCGGGATCTCGCGCGCGTCGAGATCGAGCTTGGGCATGATCCGCCGCACCGCCTCGATCGCCGCCTCGCGCGCCAGCGCGGCGATGTCGGCGCCGACGAAGCCGTGAGTCGAGCGCGCGATCTCGCCGAGATCGACGCCTTCGCCGAGCGGCATGCCGCGGGTGTGGATGCCGAGGATCTCGCGGCGGCCCTTTTCGTCGGGCACGCCGATGATGATCTCGCGGTCGAAGCGGCCTGGACGGCGCAGCGCCTCGTCGATCGCGTCGGGGCGGTTGGTGGCAGCGATGACCACGAGGTTGGCCCGCGCCTGCAGCCCGTCCATCAGCGTCAGCAGCTGGGCGACGAGGCGTTTCTCGGCTTCGCCGGAAACGTTCTGGCGCTTGGGAGCGATCGAATCGATCTCGTCGATGAACACGATCGCCGGCGCCGAGCGCTGCGCTTCCTCGAACACCTCGCGCAGCCGCCGCTCGCTCTCGCCGTAGGCCGAGCCCATGATCTCGGGCCCGTTGATGGTGAAGAACTGCGCGTCGCTTTCGTTGGCGACCGCCTGGGCGAGGCGGGTCTTGCCGGTGCCGGGCGGGCCGTGCAGCAGCACGCCCTTGGGCGGATCGACGCCGAGCCGCGTGAACAGCTCGGGATAGCGCAGCGGCAGCTCGACCATCTCGCGCAATTGCTTGATGGTGTCTTCCATCCCGCCGACGTCGTCGTAGTTGATGATCCCGCGTCCGTCGCGCGGCTCCTCGAACTCGGTGCGCAGCTCGACTTCGGTGTTCTCGTCGATGTGGACGATGCCCTTGGCCGGCACGGTGGAGATCACCTGCAGGCGGATCTGGGTCAGCGCGTACGCCGGCTGGCTGAACATGCGGCGCACGTCGGGCGGCATGTTCTGGACCGGCTGCTGGCCGTGCGTGGCGACGAGGTCGCCGGCGACGAGCGGGCGGCGGAAGAACACGCGCTTGAGCGCCTCGCTCGGACCCTGCAGCCGCATCTCGCGCTGCGCGGGGGCGAACACCACCCGCGTCGCGGGGCGCGATTCGGCGCGGCGGATCTTGACGTGCTCGCCCGAGGCGGTCTCGGCGTTGGCGCGCTGCAGCCCGTCGAGCCGCACGACCTCGAGCGTCTCGTCCTCGCTGTAGGCGGGCAGGGCGACCGCGGCGGTGATCCGCTTGCCCTCGATCTCGACGATGTCGCCTTCGGTGACGCCGAGCGCCTGGAACGCGGTGCGCGGCATGCGCGCGACGCCGCGGCCGCTTTCCTCCTGCCGGGCGGCGGCGACCTGCAGCCTGACCGTGCCTTTTTCGATTACCGCCGCTGCCGCGTCCGCCATCCGCCCTCTCGCTCTCTTCGTTGCTGCGGGAAGCTAGGGTCGCCCCTCCGGGAATGCAAACCGGCGGGCGCGCGGAAGGTGCCGGGAAATCGATCGGCGTCCTTCGAGCCGCGTCTTCGGGACGCCGCGCAGTTTATCCAGAGCGGCTGCTGCAAGCAGCCAGCCGAGGGGGCCCGTCTCGAAGGACCCGTGCCCGGTGGCGGTCAAAAAAAGCCCGGCTGTTGCCAGCCGGGCTTGGGAGTTTGGGAGAGGATGCCTGAAAGGCCCGTCCCGTATGCTGCCGACTCGATTATCTCGCAAGTGCGAAAAGCGCAACGTCCGTTGCTTTTTTCGCAACCATGGCATCTTACATCTATATGTCAGATAGTTAGATGGGCCAAGGAATGCAAATATTTGCGGCACTGCAACACAGAAGGCCCGCGACAGCGCTTCTTGCTGCGTTGCGTCAATTGTTTTAGCCCGGTGACAGCGGCGCCGGGATTGCCTAACGCAGCCCGGTGAACTCCCAGCGGAGCCCTGCATGAACAAGCTCTTTTCCAGTGCGGCCGCGGCGCTCGACGGCCTGCTTGGCGACGGGATGCTGATCGCCGCGGGCGGGTTTGGCCTGTGCGGCGTGCCCGAGCGCCTGCTCGAGGCGATCCGGGCGAGCGGGGTCAGGGACCTGACCTTCGCCAGCAACAACGCCGGGATCGACAACGAAGGCATCGGCAAGCTGCTGCGCACGAAGCAGGTCGGCAAGATGATCAGCTCCTACGTCGGCGAGAACAAGGAGTTCGAGCGCCAGTTCCTCGCCGGCGAGCTCGAGGTCGAGTTCTGCCCGCAGGGCACGCTGGCGGAACGCATGCGCGCCGGCGGCGCGGGCATCCCGGGGTTCTACACCAGGACCGGCGTCGGCACCCAGGTCGCCGAGGGCAAGGAGGTCAAGGTGTTCGACGGAGAGGAGTACATCCTCGAGCGCGGCATCTTCGCCGACCTTTCGATCGTCAAGGCATGGAAGGCCGACGCGACCGGCAACCTCGTGTTCCGCAAGACCGCGCGCAACTTCAACCTGCCCGCCGCGACCTGTGGGCGTGTCTGCGTGGTCGAGGTCGAGG
>Ga0307505_10000857_pt1 | contig 29300 bp, 28 predicted proteins | sample 23_S_MG_FD_202183 | JGI IMG/M metagenome (GOLD analysis project Ga0307505, IMG submission 202183) | Soil microbial communities from Populus trichocarpa stands in riparian zone in the Pacific Northwest, United States - 23_S | ecosystem: Environmental > Terrestrial > Soil > Riparian zone > Trees... | reverse complement strand
TACGGCGGAGCTGGTCGCCAACCATACCGCTGAGTCGGCGCCCTCGGCCACCGTGCGCCGGGCTCCGGGTCCCGGGCGCCGGGCTCCGGTCGTCAGTCTGCGGTCGCCGGTCTCCGGTCTGGTTTGGGCCTTGAGCCTTGAGCCTTGAGCCTTGAGCGCCCTACGGCCGCGAGCGGGCAATCTCCCGTCCGTCCGCATCGAGTCGGACTACTTCGCCCAGATCCAGCTGCCGTACGCCCGCTTCGACCTGTGCCAGATCTCCCACAATCAGCCAGACCACCTCGGCGGGCCGGATGTACTTCGCCGCGGCCGTCGCCAGATCCTGCTCGCTCAGCGCGCGGACACGCTCTGCGAAGGTGGAGAAATAGGTATCGGGATAGCGATAGTTCACGATCTGCAGCACGGCGTTCTCGAGCGCCGCCAGCGTGGCCCAGCGGCCTGGGAGGCCCAGGGTCTGCACCCGCATGATGCTGGCGAATTCCTCGCCGCGCACGGGCCTGGCACCGGCCACCTCGCGCAGTTCCTTGGCCACTTCCAGAATCGCTTCCTTGGTCTTGTCGGTTTGCACCGGGGCGAGCACGATGAACGGACGCTGCCCGCGCGCGTCTTGCAGCACGCCTTGTGTGCCGTAGCTCCAGGCCTTGTCCAGCCGCAGGTTGCGGTTCAGGCGCGACGTGGCGATGCCGCCGAAGTTGCGCATCACGGTGTCGATGGCCAGGTCCTCGGCCTGCCCGCCCACCTCCGAGACGTGCGCCGCCACGATGACGGACTGGGGTGCGCCGGGACGATCGATTAGATAGACACGTCGCCCTGCGTTGGCGGGCACCGGCTGGATGCGCTTGGTTGGCGACGCCCCTCGCGCCCACGCTGCGAACGCGCGCTCGAGCTCCGGCTTCACCGCGGCCAACGTGGTGTCGCCGGTCACGACAAACGTGGCGGCCGCCGGGTTGAACCAGGCGCGGTGCCAGGCCACGAGATCCTCGCGTGTCAGCTTCGACACGGTGGCTTCGAAGCCCGACCCTGTCAGCGGTGCGCCGTAGGCGTGCGCGGCCCCGTACAGCATGGGCGGCACCAGCCGCACGGCCGCCGTCGTGGGGTTGGCCTTCTCCTGGGCGATCAGGGCCAGGCGTCGCTGCGTCGCCAACGCCACCATGTCCTGCGGGAAGGACGGCCGCAGGACCACGTCAGCGAGGAGGTCGAGCGACGGACGCAGCTGCGCCGGCATCGCCTGCAGCCGCACGAGGGACAGGTCCAGCGTGCTGGCCGTGGAGATGCTGGCGCCCAGGCGATCCAGCTCGTCCACGATGGCGAAGGTGTCGCGCGTGCTGGTGCCGTCGTCCAGCAGGTCCAGCGTCAGCGACGCCAGTCCGGCCTTCTCCGGCTGGTCGGCGGCGTAGCCGGCATCGACCGCCAGCGAGACGTTCACGATGGGCGTGGTGTGGCGCTCCACCAGGAGCACGGTGGCACCGTTGGCCAGCTGTGTCCGCTGTACAACAGGAAACGTCACGTCCGGCGCGTCGCCGAGGGGCGGCAGGATCGTACGGTCCACCGCGGTGGCGCCCGCCTGGCGCGCCTCGGCGGGCCGGACCGTCATCGTGTAGTGCGGCGCGTCCAACCATCGCTGAGCCGCCTGCCGTACGTCAGTGGCCGACGCGGTGGCCAGACGCTCCAACCGGTCGAGATAGGCGTCGGTGCGTCCGTCGAAGGTCAGGCTCTCGGCCAGGATGTCGGAACGGCCCCCAAATCCACCCAATCGCTCCGCGCCGCGGACGAACTGCGACGTCAGCCGCGCGCGGGCGCGCTGCAGCTCGGGCTCGGTGGGCCCTTGCCGCACGAACTCGGTGATCACGCGGTCCATTTCCCGCTCCACCTGCGCGGGATCGGCCCCGGCGCGCACGGTGGCGATCACCTCGAAGGTGCTGGCCAGCTCCTGCCGTTCTAGGCCGACGTTCACGGCCGTCGCCAGCGGCTGCTCGTACACGAGCCGGCGGTCCAACCGCGCGCTGCGCGACCCGCTCAGGACGCTGGCCGCCAGCTCCAAGTGCTGCACGGCCCCGTCGCGCCATGCGGGCGCGTGGTAGATGCGGTACACGCGCGTCTGCGCCACCTGATCGCGCATCTCCTCGCGCACGGGACCGTCGAGGCGCGGCACCCACTGCGTGGCTCGGTCCACCGGCGGCCCCGCGGGGATGCCGTCGAAGTACTTCTTCACCAGCGCCAGCGCCCGCTCGGGGGTGATGTCGCCGGCCAGCGACAGCACGCAGTTGTTGGGGCCGTAGAAGGACCGGTACCACGTCTGCACGTCCTGGACGCTGGCGGCGTTCAGGTCCTCCATGCTGCCGATCGTGGGCCAGCTATACGGGTGGTTCGGCGAATAGAGACGGCCCACCGCCTGCGAGTAGACGCGGCCGTACGGCTGGTTCTCGCCCTGCCGCTTCTCGTTCTGCACCACGCCGCGCTCGCGGTTCAGCATGGCCTCGTTGATCTGCTTGGCCAGGAAGCCCAGACGATCCGCCTCCAGGTACAACGTGCGCTCGAGCCCCGACACCGGCACGTCCTCGAAAAAGTTGGTGCGGTCGTTCGACGTGGTGCCGTTGCGGTTGTTGGCGCCCAGGTCGTCCATCGCCTCGCGGAAGCCCTTGGGGTAGTGCTCGGAGCCGTTGAAGAAGAAGTGCTCGAAGAGGTGCGCGAAGCCGGTCTTGCCGCGCTGCTCGTTGCGCGAGCCCACGTGGTACCACACGTTCACGGCCACCACCGGCACCGAGTGGTCCTCGTGGACGATCAGCTGCAGGCCGTTGTCGAGGACGAAGGACCGGTGTGGGATGGCGTAGGCGGCGCGGTCGAACGCGGGAGCGCGAGCCGCGGGCCGCGCGGCCGGAAGAGTGGACTGCCCCGCCACCGTGGCAACGGCGAGGGCAACGAGAAGCGATCCGCCGGCCAGCGTCCTATTCATTGTGAATTTGGGTCGGGTGGAGACACCCGACCCCCACGTTGCAGCTCGGTGACTACTTGGCGGCGGGCGCCGGGATCAGACCGTAGTCCCAGTGCTCGTCGGCCTTGCCGTCCTGGATGCGCCACATGTCGAACCAGGTCGTCGTGTATTTGGTGCCCGGCGCCCGCGGGTTGTCGAATTCCCGCACCACGCCCACGACCACCAGATCGCCTTCGGCCGTGACCGACGCGATCTTGGTGCGCCAGGCGTTGCGCGCCGGGATGGGCTGCTGCGGCCGGCTGCCGAAGAACTTCATCACCGATTCGAGCCCGGAAGGAATCTGCGGATTGTGCTGGATGTAGCGCTGCGACAAGTACTTCGACGCGTCGCTCCAGTGCCCGGCCTCGAGCAGGTCGCGCATGATGTGCATCACCACTTGCTTGTTGGCGTTGAGCTTCGGGTCGGGGCTGGTGAAGAGCGACTCGGGATCGGGATGGCCCACCACGGGCGCCTGCGCAAAGGCGGGCGCGGCGACGAGGGCGAAGGCCAGGAGAGCGAGGGCAGTCAGTGTTTTCATCCACGGATCTTCTGTTTGGTGCCAAACGGCTGTCAACCCCGTCGTCGTGACTGCGTTTCGCAATTGGTTTAGGCTTACGGCCATGAGACGACTTGCACTGATTGCACTTGGAATGGCCTGCGGCACGGCCGCGCTGACCGCTGCCGACTGGCCTCAATGGCGGGGCCCCAGCCGCACGGGCATCTCGGCGGAAACGGGCCTGGTGCGGGAATGGCCCGCCGGTGGCCCGCGCCTCGTCTGGCGCGTGGACAACGTCGGCGACGGCTACTCGACGCCGTCGGTCGTGGGCGATCGGCTCTACCTGGTCGTGAACGAGGGGCTGGAGAACGAATACGTCCGCGCGCTGAACGTCGCCGACGGCAAAGCCGCGTGGTCCACCCGGATCGGCCGGGTGGGCAACCCCGACCAGCAGCCGGCCTACCCGGGCGCGCGGTCCACCCCGACCATCGACGGCGACGCGTTGTACGCGCTGGGGTCGGACGGCGACCTCGTGGCATTGGATCTGAAGACCGGCGCCGTGCGCTGGAAGAAGCACCTGCGCACCGACTTCGGCGGCGTGCCCGGCACGTGGGCGTACTCCGAGTCGCCGCTGGTGGACGGCGAGAAGCTGGTCGTCACCCCGGGCGGCAAAACGCCACTGGTCGCGCTGAACAAGCGGACGGGGGCGGTGATCTGGAGAGCCGTCGCAACGGGAGGGCTGCTCTCGACCTTGTTCGGATCGGAACCGGCGGGCTACTCCTCGGTGGCCGTCGCCCAGGTGGGCAACGTCAGGCAGTATGTGACCTTCCTCGACAAAGGGCTCGTGGCGGTGGACGCCAACACCGGCGCCCTGCTGTGGCGCGACGACCGGACGGCCCAAGGCAGCGCGGCCAACATCCCGACGCCCGTCGTCGACAGTAGCGGCATCGTGTACCACTCCACGGCGCAAATCGGCGGCGCCGCCGTTCGAGTGGCCGTGAACCAGGGCAAGGTCACCACGCAGCCGCTCTACGCGGAGAAGCGCCTGCCAGGCGCCAACGGCGGCAGCGTGCTGCTGGGCGGCACCATGTACGGCACCAACACGGCGTCGTTGATGGCGGTGGACTTTGCCACGGGCGCGGTGAAGTGGCAAGCGCGCGGCATCGGCACGGCGTCAATCGCCGTGGCCGACGGCCTGCTCTTCCTGCACGGCGAGAACGGAGACGTCGCGATGGTGGAGCCCTCGCCGACGGCCTACCGCGAGAAGGGACGCTTCACGCCGCCGAACCAACCACAACGACGCGGCGGCGGGGCACCGACCGGGCCATCCCAGGCGTGGGCGCACCCGGTGGTGGCCAACGGCCGCTTGTACATCCGCGACCTGAACACCATGTGGGCCTACGACGTCCGCGCGACCGCCGCCCGGTAGCTGACGCCAAACCCGAAGGCTGACATTCATGACATACCGCACTGCCGTTCTCGCGTTGGTCGGCGTGGCCCTCTCCGCTTCCATGGCCGTGCGCGCGCAGCAGGCTCCGGCACAAACGCCGGCGCGCCCATTCGTTCCGGTGACCGACGAGATGCTGTGGAAGCCCAACCCGGCCGACTGGCTGATGTGGCGGCGCACGCTCGACAGCCACGGGTACAGCCCGCTCAACCAGATCGACCGCCGCAACGTGTCGCAGCTGAAGATGGCGTGGACGCGCGGGATGGGCCCCGGCAACATCCAGGAGTCCTCCCCCATCGTCTACAACGGCGTGATGTATGTGCCCAACCCGGGGGACCTGTACCAGGCGATCGACGGCAAGACGGGCGACCTGCTGTGGGACTACCAGCGCAAGCTTCCCGCGGACCTGGGCAAGTTCATGCCGGCGTTCGTGCTGAACCGCAACGCCGCCATCTACGGCGACACGATCATCGACACCACGGCCGACGACTACCTGGTGGCGCTCAACGCCCGGACGGGCGCCGTGGTCTGGGAAACGAAGATCATGGACTACCAGAAGGGCGCGCAGCAGACCTCCGGCCCCATCATCGCCAACGGCAAGGTGATCTCCGGGCGCGGCTGCGAGCCGGAGGGCGGTCCGGACGCGTGCGTGATCACGGCCCACGACGCCAAGACGGGCAAGGAGATCTGGCGCACCCGCACCATGCCCGGCCCCGGTGAGCCGGGCTACGAATCCTGGGGCAACGTACCGTTCGAGAAGCGCGTGCACGTGGGCACGTGGATGGTGCCCAGCTACGACCCGCAGCTCAACATGATCTACATCGGCACGTCGGTGTCGTCGCCGGCGCCCAAGTACATGCTGGGCGGCAACGACAACAAGCACCTGTACCACAACTCCACGCTGGCGCTGAATGCCGACACCGGCAAGATCGTCTGGTACTACCAGCACGTGGTGGACCACTGGGATCTGGATCACCCCTTCGAGCGCTTGCTGGTCGATACGGCCGTGGCGCCGAATCCGAAAGAGGTGGCGTGGATCAACCCGAAGGTGAAGCCGGGCGAGCGACGCCGCGTGGTCACGGGCATCCCCGGCAAGACCGGCATCGTCTACACCTTGGACCGGCAGACCGGTGAATTCCTGTGGGCGCGGCCGACGGTGATGCAGAACGTCGTGAGCACGATCGACGGCGCCACCGGCGCCGTGACGGTGAACCCCGACACGCTCTTCACCGCCGAAGGCCAGGAGCGCTTCATCTGCCCGAGCCTCAACGGCGGCAAGAACTTCCAGACCGGCGCGTACAACCCGAACACCAACACGATGTATTACCCGCTGCAGAACATGTGCATGCAGGGTACGTCGATGGCGCCGGACGCGTCGCTCTACGCCGTCAGCACGCGCGTGCAGATCGCGCCGGGCACCAACAACCTGGGCACCATCTACGCCATCTCGGCCGAAACCGGCGCGACCACGTGGAAGGTGGAGCAGCGCGCGGGCATGTTGTCCCTCATCGCCACGGGAGGCGGGCTGATCTTCGCGGGCGATACGGCGGGCAAGTTCCGCGCCTACGACGACCGCACGGGCAAGGTGCTGTGGGAGCAGAACCTGGGCTCGCCGGTCAGCGGCTACCCCATCACGTTCGCCGTGAACGGCAAGCAGTACGTGGCCGTCAGCACGGGCCCATCCCTGGTCGCGGGCGCGGCCAACCGCTTGACGCCGGAGATCAAGCCGAGCAACTCGAACCAGATGTATGTATTTGCGCTACCGTGAGGGGATTCGGTCTCCAGTCTCCAGTCGCCAGTCGCCGGTCTCCAGTCAGAGCGAGGAAGAGGGCCTGTCGTGAATCGCGCATCTGGGCTCGTGCGGGTCGCGGTCGCGGCCATGGTGCTGGGAACGCCCTCCCCGGCAGCAGCTCAGTCCCTTCCCACACCTGAGGCGCGGGCGGTGGCGTATCTCAGCGCCGAGGTACCCCGCTGGCGGCGCGAGCATGCCTGCTACTCCTGTCACAACAACGGCGACGCCACGCGTGCGTTGCTGGCCGCGGCCGCGCAGGGCCACCAGGTCGGTGCGGCGCTGGACGACACGCTGGTATGGCTGGGGGCGCCCGAACGATGGGACGAGAACGGCACGAGGGGCGGGTCGGAAGATCTGCCGCTGGCGCGCATCCAGTTCGCCAGCGCGCTCGGGGCGATGGCGGACGCGGGCCGCGCGGGCGCGCCTGCCCTCGAACGCGCGGCCGCCCTCGTGGCCAACCACCAAGCCACCGACGGATCGTGGGTGCTGAACCCGTCGCAAACGATCGGCGGGGCCACGTTCTATGGACGCACGCTGGCTACCGCGATGGCCAGGCGCGTGCTGGCGCGAGCCACGACGCCAGCGGCCCGCACGGCACGTGGCCGCGCCGACACGTGGCTACGGGCGTTGACGCCGGCCACGGTGCTGGACGCCTCGTCGGTGCTGCTGGGGCTGGGCTCTGATGTAGACGACGCGGCGCGGGCGACGCGGGCGAGAGCTCTCGGCCCGATCCAAGAGGGACAGGGATCCGACGGCGGCTGGGGACCTTACGTGACGTCGCAGTCCGAGGCATTCGATTCGGCCCTGGCCGTCCTGGCGCTCGCCCAACTGCCACCCCAGCAAGAGGTGGCCGGCTTCACCGACGCGCAACGACGGAGCGCCATCCAGAAAGGCCGCCAGTACCTGCTGGCCACGCAACTGGACGACGGCGGTTGGACCGAGACCACGCGTCCGCCCGGCGGCGAGAGCTACGCGCAGCGGATCTCGTCCACGGCGTGGGCGCTCCTGGCGCTTCTCTCATCGCGCTAAGGCGGTTCGTGCTTCCCGCCGCTACCGCGCGTCGTCTCGAGCAATCAGCCTGGCTTCGTCCCTGACGGCGTCGCCCTCTTCGACGTCCGCGGGATCGGGCGGGAACTTCGACGCCACATACGCGGCAATCGCCGTGATGTCGTCGGATGTCAGCTTGGACACCACGGTCTTCATCAGCTCGACGCCAGGCCCTTTCCGCGCACCCTGTTGCACGTCGAACAACTGACGGGCGATGTAGCTCGGCGACCGGCCGGCGATCGGCGGCACGTCGCCAATCCCCATCAGGTCCGGCGCGTGGCACGCCGTGCACGCCGTGGTCTTGCCCTGGATGATTTCGTTGTCGACGATCCGCGCGCCGCCCAGCCTGACCAGGCCCTTGCCTCGGGCCAGGCTTCCCTCCGGCACGTAGGCGATGAAGCCCGCGCGCGGGTCGCGAAGGGTTTCGGAGCGCTCCTCCTCTTCCGGCACCTCGATGATGCGCCCGGCGATGGGCTCGGTGCGCGACTCCTCGGTGGCCAGGAACAGGTTGCCCACGATGCGCGTCTTCGGCACGAGGCCGGTCTCGATCACCTTCACCCGCGGCGTCCACTTGATGGCGGCGAAGTACTCGGCGGCCTGCGTCATCTCCTCGTCAGTCATGGCGCGCGCCAGGTCCGCCATCGTGTTGGTGTTCGGCTTGCGGGGATCCGCGCTGCGCCGGAGCCCGCTGCGGAAGTCGCGCAGTTGCTGCACGAAATAGGCCGGCGGCAAGGCGGACACCGGCGCGTTCTCCGGCCGCCCGAGACCGTTCGGGAGGTGGCAGAAGCCGCAGCCGCGCCGCCCGGTGGCCATCCTCGACGGACCCAGCTTGATGATGTCGGTCATCGGCGGATGGTCTTCCGGGTGCCAGTCGATGACATTGCCGCCGTCGCGAATGTCCACGAGCGAAAACGACGCCGAGCTGCCGGGTGCCTGCCGCGGTCGGGTCTGTTCCGTCGCGTCTTCGTTCGGCCGCAGATTGCGGGTGGGCGGGGCTTGCGGAGTGGCCTTGTCGCCAGGCTTCGGCGGTTCGACCACGCCGTAGGCCCACAACGGCAGGCGCGCGAAGTCGACCACGGGCACAGAGGTATCCACGGCTTCGGCGGGGGTAACAGCGACGGCGCTGGTCGGTTCAGACACCATGCCGCGCCGGTCGTACAAGCGTTGCACGGCTGCTCCCGCGGCGAACGACACCACGCACAGGAGCACGACCCCGAGTGAACGTCGCATGATCGGGCACGAGGATAGCGCAGGACCTGCCATTTTGGGCGGGCGACACGACGCGTTTGGACGAGCTATCCTGAGCCCATGCCGTGCCGCATGCGTTGGCGGCGTCTGTGCTGGGCAGCGAACTGGGTGTGCGAAATCCTGTCACCGTCCACCGAGGCCATCGACCGCGTGCCGAAACTGCGCGTCTACGCCCGGGAAGGCGTGGCACACGTGTGGTTCGTCAATCCCCTGACCCGCACGCTCGAAGTCCTGCACTTGTCGAACGGCGGGTGGGCGATCGTGGCGACGCACGATGGCGATGCCACGGTGCACGGGGAACCGTTCCAGGCCGTGCCTCTCGATCTGTTCCGGCTCTGGGGTCGCAGCGCGCCAGAACCGTAGGCGCGCGGCGCGTCTCTCAACGCGCCGCGCGTTGTAGGCTTAGGCCAAGGCCTTGCAGGCTCAGGCCAGGGCCTTGCCGTACAGCGCCAGCAGCCGGCTCCATGCCTTCTCGGCCTGCGGCTCGTTGTAGACCCCCGAATCGGGCGGGCACCAGCCGTGCGCGGAGCCGGTGTACACCTCGATCTCCGCGGGCTGGTTCGTCTTCGCGAAGGTTTCCTTGAGGACGTTCTTCTCGTTCGGCGACCGCATGTCGTCGTTGGCGGCAATCGCGATAAGGAGCTGCGCCTTGGTACGCGACGCCTGCAGGTGCGGGCTGTTCGGCTGGTCGGTCACCAGGCCGCCGCCGTGGAACGAGGCAATGGCGCCGACGCGATCGGGCACCGCGGCCGCCGTACGAAACGCGATCGGACCACCCATGCAGTAACCCTGCGTTCCGACCCTCCGATTCCTGGCCACCGAGGGCTGCTGGTCGAGCCACGCGATGAACGCCTTGGCATCGGTCGTGTGCGTGGTCTCGTTGAGGGCCTGCGCCAGGGGGATCAGGCTCGGAATCGGCGTGGCCGCGCCCTTCTCCGCCGTCGGAGCGGGCTTCACGCGGTAGAAAGGATTGACCACCAGCACCGAGTAGCCCGACTCGGCCAGCCGCTTGCCCATCTGCCGGAACGACGGCCGCAGCCCGAAGATGTCGGGCCACACGAGCACGGCGGGCGCCGTGCCGCTGGCGGGGTGAACCCAGTAGCAGTCTGCGGTCCCGTCCGGTGTCTTCACCGTGACCTCCGCCTCGGTCACCGTGACCGCGTTGGCCACCTGGGGCAGCATCATCGCCATGCCCGCGCCCAGCAACACGCCGAACTGTCGCCGTGTCACCATCCCCAGCCGCTCGAATTCCTCTAAGTCGTGGTCAAAATGATCCTGATCGCACATGTTCGCTCCTTGGCTACGTATTCATCCTCAGACGTCAGGCACGGCGCAACCCGAACAGCGTCCGGGCGTTGCCGTGCGCGATCTTCCGGCGGTCGTTCTCGCTGATGGGCGTCCGCTCGATCCAATCGGTGGCCGGCGTCATCGCCTCATAGGGGTAGTCCACGGCAAAGAGAATGCGGTCGGCGCCAATCGTCAGGAGCGCCGAGATGAGGGCCTGGTCGCTGAAGTGGCCGCTCGTCGTCACGTAGAAGTTGTCGCACAGATAGTCCTGCAGCCGCCGCTCGAGGCGCTTGTCCGACGGGTTGTACTCGAAGCAGTGCTGGATGCGCCACGCGAAGTAGGGCAACGTCTCGCCCAGGTGGCCCAGCACGATCGTCAGCTTCGGCAGGCGGTCCAGCAGGCCGCTCTGGACGATGCGTAGCGCGTGGGTTGCCGTTTCCGGCGCGAAGCCCCAGGTGGCGCCGAGCAGCTGCGCGTGCCCCTCGTAGGCCCGCCGTTCGATCGGAGGCCTCGGGTGGATGTAGACAGGCGCACCGAGAGCCGCCGCGGCTTCCCAGAACGGAAGGCACCGCGGCTCGTCCAGATACGCGCCCCGGCCGTCGCTGGTGTCGGTGTAGCCGTTCACCATCACGCCCTTGAACCCCAGGCGCGTCACGGCTCGCTCCAGCTCGCGGGCGGCTTCCCTCGGATCCTGCAACGCAACGCTGGCAAACCCGGCGAAGCGCGTGGGATGCCTGGCGATCGCCGCCGCCAGGAAATCGTTCACGTCGCGCGCGGCGGCCACGGCGGTGCCCGCGTCGACGATGCCCTGCACGCCAGGCACGGTGTGGGACAGCACGCACACGTCCACGCCCGCGGCGTCCATCTCCGCCAGCCGCAGCGGCCCCACCTCGCCGAGCCGCTCCTCGATGAGCGCCATCCACGACTGGTCGTAGTCCATCGTCTTGACCAGGCGCGCCAAGTCAGCCCCGGCCTGAGGCCCGGCCGCGGCCGTCAGGAAGTTGAAGTGCTCCTCGACGGCCACCTTGGCCAGCTTCGGCCGTGGCTGCGGCTTGCCGATAGCCGGTAGCTCGTAGGGACTCGTCACCGAATGGTGAAGGGAATCGTCACGGTTTCGGGGTTCGGGCTCTTGTCCACGGTGTCGAAGTTGTCCACCTCGAAGGCGCGTCCGATCTGGTTGCCCGCCAGGTCTTCCAGGATGTCCTGGGCGACCAGCTGATAGGCCCCCGCGCGCCACGGGCTCTTGGGCGTGAAGGTCCACCGGGTCTCGTGCTGCTCGATGGCCACCTCCCCTTCTACCGCCACCCCGTCCGCGCGCACGCCCAACGCGCGCATCAAGAGGCCCCGGTCGAGCGGCTCGGGGAACGTCACGACCACCGGCGTCCGCCCGCCAGGCACCGGCGCGGCCACGCGCCACGCGGCAGTGTCGAGCGGCTGCTCGTCGGCAGCGGACACGGTGAACTGGCGACGGTGCCCTTGCTTGAGCGGCAGCCCCTGCGCATCGCGCCACGCGGCGTCGATGACCAGCGTGACCGTGCGGCCCGATTCGAGCGGCCGGCCCATCTGCTGGTTCGGCAGGATGCCTTTCTTCACGCGGCCCGGGTCGAAGAACACCGTGAAGCGCGTGTGGTCCGGGCTCCAGAACTCGTAGTCGAGCGGCAGGACCGCGCCGGGAATCTCCTTTCCGTCGTGATCGAGGAGCGCGATGTACTCCACCCCGCTCTTGCGCCCCATCGGGGCGGAGAACTCGATGTACATCCGCAGCATGTTGGCGGGAACCGTGTCGCCGGACGGGTATATTTGCGACACCAGCGTCGAGGGCGTGGTGGCAACGGCGGGTAGCCCGACGGTGGCCACGATCGCCGCGGGGCCTCCGTCCCACGCCGGCAGGCCGGCCGCGTCGAACCGCACCTCGTATTGCCGGCCGGCATCGAACGGGAAGGACGGCGTGAACCGCAGTGCGCCGTCGACAACGGTGTGCGTGCCGAGCATGGGCGGCGCATCCGCGTCCACGGCCACGCGCAGCACGCGCGACAACTGCTCGGGAGACTGCCCCGCCAGCGTGTCGAGCACCGGGCCCGAGAGGCCCGTCACGTTGATGTAGGCGGAGCCACCGCCGGAGGGCGAGGTCAAGGCCACCGCGGGAGCAGAGGGACCGGAAGGGCCGCCGCAGGCCGCGGCGCCGGCGATTGTAGTCGCCAGCGCAACGGCCCGCAGCAGAGGAAAACGCATGCGGGCGACTCGGGCGCCCGACTCAGGGCAGCGGCAGAACCTGGAGGTTCACGCCGGTGGCGTTGCGCGCGATCACGATGGACCGCTGGTCGTCCAGCTTGTCCAGCTGCTCGATGCCGGTCATGCTGGTCACCTTCTCGAACGGCACGCCGCCGGTTTCACTCGTGACGGGCGTCGTGATCGCGGCCGCGGTGGCGAACGTGTTGGTGGGGATCTTCATCACGCCACGGCTGTTGTTGGTGGTCAGCAGGAACTCCTGGCCGCCCTTGCTGTACACGATCATGTCCAGCACGCGGTTGCCCGCGCCGAACTCAGCGATGGTGGTGCCGCGCACCTTGCTGCCGGGCTTGAGGTCGGAGATCGGGAACTTGACGAGCGGCGTGCAGGTGTAGCCCGCGAGCAGGTACGACTTGTTCTCGATCGTGAAGGGCACGAACGCGTTCACCGGCGACCGCGTCTCGAGCGCCTGGTGGTTGCCGTGGTAGATCTCGACGCTCGTGCCCGCGTCGACGCTGGCGAACGGATACGGAATCGCACGCAGCTTGCTGGCGAACTCTTCGTTCGACAGGCCCGCCACCCAGAGGCGGCCCTCGGAGAACGCCATGTCGGTCACCACGTTCGCCCTCGGGTTCCGCGCGCCGGCCGTGGCGGCCGGGGCGTTCCCGATGTCGGCCTTCTGGAACTTCAGCGACGTCAGCGTCACCATCTCCACCTTGCCGGCGCCGTCCACGCGGAAGAGCGTCGGCGTGGCGCCCGCGCCCTGCCCGCGCATCACCGACACGTAGGCGTTCTTGGTCCGCGGGTGCACGGCGAGGTCGGTGATCTGGATCTCGCGGGCGCCGGTGCCCAGGAGCCCCGCGAGGGTGGCGTCCAGCCCGTTCAGTCCAGCGGCGCCGGCCGCGCCGCCGTTGGCCTGTGCGCCAAGGTCGAGCGCGAACACCGCCGCGCCCTGGTTGTCGGCAGCAAAGAGAATCCCGTCGGGGCCGAATGCGATCGGTCCGATCGAGGACATGGCGGGACCCTGCCCCGTTTGCGTGGCCTGGCGCGCCGAGGACGGCGACCAGGATGTCATGACGACGAGCGCGACGAACAAATAGAGGTACGAGCGCATCGAGACGCCTCCTGATGATGAAGCAACGGGGAACGCTGGGGTGGAACCGCCCTACGATACGACTGGCCGGCCGGCGTGTCAAAGCCCGTGTCGCGCCGAGCCCCTCCTCGGAGATAATCCGACCCATGAGACTCATCCGCAACGCCGTGCTCGTGTGTGCATCATTGGTCCTGGCCGCCTTGGCGGCGGCGGAGCTCGTCCGCGCCAGTGCCAGCCCCGAGGCCAGTCCCGAACAGGCCGCGCCGGAGCAGGCCGGTCAGGCCCGCGCGCAGGGCCCCGGCCCGGCCAACCCGCAGCGCGCGTTCGTGCCCGTGACCGACGAGATGCTGTGGAAGCCCAACCCGGCCAACTGGCTGATGTGGCGGCGCACCCTCGACAGCCACGGCTTCAGCCCGCTGACCCAGATCGACCGGAGCAACGTGTCGAGGCTGAAGATGGCGTGGTCGCGCGGCATGGGCGCCGGCAACATGGAGACGACGCCGCTGATCTACGACGGGGTCATGTATGCGCCGGGCCCGGCGGATTGGATCCAGGCGATCGACGCCAAGACCGGCGATCTGCTGTGGGAGAACCGGCGCCAGCTGCCCCAGGGCGTGCGCGGCGGCACCAACCGCAACATCGCCATCTGGGGCACGACCATCATCGACGGTAGCGCCGACAACCAGATCTACGCCATCGACGCGCAGACGGGCAAGCTGGTCTGGGAAACGCCCGTGATGGATCCGAAGAAGCGGGCCTCGGCCAGCTCGGGGCCGATCATCGCGAACGGCAAGGTGATCACCGGCCGGCAGTGCCAGCCCGACGCCGGCAACGACGCCTGCATCGTCACCGCGCACGACGCGAAGACCGGCAAAGAGATCTGGCGCATGCGCACGATCCCGCTGCCAGGCGAGCCCGGCTACGACACCTGGGGCGACGTACCGATGGCCGAGCGCTGGCACGTCGGCACGTGGATGGTGCCCAGCTACGACCCGGAAACGAACCTGATCTTCGTGGGCACGTCCGTCACGATCCCGGCGCCGAAGTTCACGCTGGGCGGCAACGACCAGCAGCACCTGTACCACAACTCCACGCTGGCGGTGAACGCCGACACCGGCAAGATCGTGTGGTACTACCAGCACGTCGTCGATCACTGGGACCTGGACCACCCGTTCGAACGGCTACTGGTCGAGACGGCCGTCTCCCCCGACCCGCGCGAGGTCCCGTGGATCAACCCGCGCATCAAGCCGGGGGAACGGCGCAAGGTGATCACGGGCATTCCCGGCAAGACGGCGCTGGTCTACACGCTCGATCGGGCCACGGGTGAATTCCTGTGGGCGCGTTCGACCGTTCAGCAGAACGTGATCAAGGGCATCGACGGCGCCACCGGCAAGGTGACGGTCAACCCCGACGCGCTGTTCACGAAGATCGATGAAGAGAAGCTGATCTGCCCCAGCGCCGGCATGGGCGGCAAGAACTGGCCGGCGGGCGCCTACAACCCCAACAGCAACGTGATGTTCTACCCGCTGCAGAACGTCTGCATGAACGCCAAGACCACCACCGACACGCGCGATCCGTCGAAGGTCTACGGCCTGAGCATGCCCCCGGTCATCGCCGCGGGCACCGACAAGGTCGGCAGCGTGTGGGCGATCTCGGCTGAAACGGGCAAGGCGCTGTGGAAGTTCGAGAACCGGGCGGCGATGATGTCGCTGGTGGCCACCGCCAGCGGTCTGGTCTTTGGCGGCGACACCAACGGCCGGTTCCGCGCGTTCGACGACCGCACGGGCAGGGTGCTGTGGGAGCAGAACCTGGGCGCGCCGGTCAGCGGCTTCCCGGTAACGTTCGCCGTCGACGGGAAGCAGTTCGTGGCGGTCACGACGGGCCCATCACTCGTCGCCAACACCGCGCTGCGCCTCACGCCCGAGCTGAAGCCGAGCAACTCGGGCCAGCTCTACGTGTTCGCGCTGCCGTAACCGGAGACTGGAGACCGAAGACTGGAGACATCTCTAGCCGATGAAGAACAAAATCGTGGCGCGGTTCGAGGACGGGCGCACGCTGAAGGGTTCGACGAGCGACTTCGTCCCCACGAAGGACGCCTTTCACGTGGCCGCGGAGGGGGCACCGCGCGACGCGCGGCCCGTGGTGGTGCAAGTGAAGGAGCTCAAAGCGATTTTCTTCGTGCGGGACCTCACCGGGACGCCCAGCCGCAAGAAGCGGAACGACTTCGACCCGGCCAAGCCGGTCAGCGGCAAGAAGATCACGGTGGTGTTCGCCGACGGCGAAACGCTGGTCGGCACCACGCAGGGCTATCAGCCCGGCCGGGCGGGTTTCTTCATGGTGCCGGCCGACCCCGACAGCAACACCGAGCGCTGCTACGTGGTGGCGGCGGCGACGCGCAGCATCACGCTGCCGTAGCGGGGCTCCGCCTTCGACCTCGGCACCCTCTTGCTGGGAGTAGCCATGCTGCGCTTGGCGCGCGGTGGCCGCTCGGTCGCCAGATCGGGCCCAGGCGGGAGTTGGGCGAGAACTCGCCGCTCTTCAGCGCGCGCCTGTCAATTTCCCGAGTTGGCCGGCGAGCCAAGCCGAGGGGCGACATCACCGGCGAGATACTTCTTGTAGTACGCGGCCTTCGAAGCGTAGCCGCGGTGTTCGTAGAACGTGGCGGCACCTCGAGTGGCCAGCGAGATCAGCACGCTGCCGCGGGCCTTCGCCCATGCCTCGAACGCGTCCATGAGTTGTCGCCCGATTCCTTGACCGCGCAAAGGTTCGACGACGAGCAGTTCGTCGACCCAGGCTGTCGGCCCGCCCGCGTAGAACGTCGCATGCCAATACCCTGCAACGTAGCCGACCAGTCTTCCGTCATCCTCAGCGACCAAGACGCAAGACGCCGGGTCTGGCAACTTCGAGTCCAGGGCCGCCGAGAACTGCTCCGCCGTCGCCGGAGTCGGCGTGGAAAACGCACGAACCAGTTCGAACAACGGGTCCGCGTCTGACGTCATTGCTGTTCGAATCGACACCATCTGCCGTGGAGTGTGCCTCAGCCTGTCGACCGCCGCAAGCCGCCGAAAACGCCAAGGTCGTGATCGACGCCGAAGGGAAGCGCCGGGGGTCGACCTACGCGACGTCCTTCCGAACGTACTTGGCGAGCACCTCATTGATCAGCGTTTGATACCCCACGCCTCGGCGGCGCGCGGCCTTGCGGAACCGTTCGAGCACGCCGGCGTCGAGCCGAATCGCAATCAGCTGCCGCGGCGCATCGCCGATGGGCGGGCGCCCGACCCGACGCATCGCCCTGAGCTGATCCGTGGATGCTTCCGGGACGTCCGCTGAAGTCGATCTTGCGCGTCGTACGCCGCGCGCTCGCGCCGGCTCGCCCGCCGTGGACTGATGAGGCGGATTTTCTCGGCATCGTCGTCACCCCTCCGAACCGTGTACTCCACCATGCGCACTCTACGAGAAGTGCTCGATGACTCGCGATTTCACCTCGACGCCCGCACCGGGAACGCTCGTGGACGTGGGTGGTTACCGTCTGCACCTCTGGTGCACGGGCTCCGGCGAACCGACCGTGCTCTTGGATACGGGTCTCGGGGGCACAGCGTTCGACTGGGCGCTGTACAACCAAAGGTAGCGCGATCCGCCCGCGTCTGTTCGTACGACCGGGCCGGCATGGGCTACAGCGACGCGGGACCGGACCCGCGCACGGCACAACAAATCGCCAGCGAACTTGCCACGCTCCTGGAGAAGGGCGGTGTCGGGCAGCCCGTGATTCTGGTCGGCGCCTCGGTCGGCGCGTGGAACGTTCGAGTGTTCGCAAGCGCCCGTGAGGACCGCGTCGCTGGCCTCGTCCTCGTCGACCCCAGACATGAGCAGCAGGGGCCTCGGCTGGTCGAGGCAGGCGCCCGCGAGACACCGGCGTGGATCGGGTGGGTGACGCGCCTCGCCCCACTCGTTGGGCACCTGGGCCTCTCCCGAGTTGCCGGATTCGCTCCAGGACCATCTCCGAGCCTTCTGTCACCGGCGGTCCGAGGGTTTGCGGAGGCCACCCGGTTTCGCGCGGCAACGGTGGTGGCGGCCGCGAGCGAACTGGGTCATGCCCGGGAGAGCGCGGCGCAGGTCGCGAGGTCACGGCGTGCCTTGAGCGTGCCGCTGGTCGTCGTCTCCGCAGGCCAACGTCAAAGCACGCGGGTGGCCGCGGTCCTCGACGAGCTCCAGGAGGAACACTTGCAGCTTTCCACTCAGTCGTGTCGCATCATCGCGGCGGCGTCTGGTCACGGCATTGCGTTCGACGCGCCCGAGGTTGTCGTCGAGGCGATCCGCGAGGTGCTCGCGGCGTCCCGCGCCGGCAGGGCACCGGACTGCGGCGTGCGACACGCTGCCACAGTCAGCGGTCCCGTGGGTCCCCGGTAGCGCGACGGCGTCAAGCTGGTCCTGGCGACAGAGGCTGGATAGCGAGTCGCGAGCCTTCGCGGTGGACCGCGATGTGGTGGCCGGTCCTCCCGACGACGCGCGGTCAGGAGCGCGCGACCACGCCCGGCACGGCCCCGTGCCGCGCGCGCCACGCGCGCTGCTCGTCCTGCCGGAGCACGTCGAGGGCGTAGCCCACGTCGAACCGCTCGCCGTACCACTGCGGCTGGCTGGTCCGGGGGCCGATCACGAGGCCCACGGCGGCCAGGCGCGCGTTGACAGGCGCCAGCGGGGAGGTGTCAGACGCGTCTCCCGCGTCTCTTGCGCCTGGTGATCCGGTTGCGTCGTGCCATCGCGGCGCGGCGGGCGCCGTTTCGAGCCGCCTTCCGTTGGGCCGCGTGAACTGCACGTCACCGTCCGCGCCCCAGGCCACGGTCCAGCCGTCCTCGTGCACCGCGCGGTGGTGTCGCCGGCACAGCAAGACGAGGTTGTCAAGGCGCGTCGGGCCACCGTCGGCCCAGTGCGCGATATGGTGTGCGTCGGGGTGGCGCCCGGTACAGCCGGGGAAGCGGCAGTGGGTATCGCGCGCGGTGAGCGCCCGGCGGATCGCCAGCGGAATCGTGCGCGTCTTGCGCCCGACGTCCAGGATTGACCCGTCCGGCGCGTGCCGCATCACGACGCGTGAGGCGTCGCACGCCAGCCGCCGCGACGTCTCCGCGGAAACGTACGGCCCGCCCTCGAGCACCGCTTGTTCCGCATCCGCTGTGCCCACGTCGGTTGACCGGGGCGCGGGCTCACGGCGGAGCGCCTCGCCCTCCACGTGCAGCACCACCTGATACCGGTCGCCGGCCGTGCCGCGATCGAGATCGGCCGCCAGCGCGCTCTCGGCCAGGAGGCCCAGGGCGTCGGCCCGCCGCTGCGCCGACGTGGTCTGCTCCTCTGGCCGCTGCTCGGCAGGGCGATCCGGCGCCTCGCGGAACAACCGGTCGGCCGCGGCGTCCAGTGCGCGTTGCACCACTGCGCCTACCTCCGGCGTCAGCCGGCCACGGATGACCAGCAGGCCGTCGTCGTCGATCCACGTGTGCAGCGCCCGGCGCTGGTGGCGGCGGTGCGCCTCTTCGGCCGCCACGGTCCGGTCGACCCGCCGCCAGCCGCGCACCAGTCTCTCGACGTGGGCGGCCGTCGCGCACCGGGCCACGTCCAGGAGCTGGGCCTCGTTGGCCGGTGTGGCCACGCGGGTCAGCGCGCGTACCTTGGAATAGGACAGCTCGCCGCGCTGCATAGCCGCGGACAATCGCGGCAGCGCCGCCAATGCGCGGGCGACCCGCACCTTCTCGCGTGCCGCACCCAGGTCGATTCCCGTGCGCCAGTTCAGCCAGTGGGCGCAGGACAGGCAGCCATTGTTCCAGCCCGCGCACGCGTCGAACTGGCGGATGAGGACCAGCAGCTCGTAGGTGGCCGCGTGGATGCGGGAGGCCAGTTCGGCGATGGCGTCGGCGAGACGGTTCGCCTCCGCTTGCCGCGGGGACACGATCGGCGTGACGTGGGCACACGGCGGTAGGACGATAGGAACGCGGGCGGCGGAGACGAAATCAAGAGTCGACATGCCGCATCGTAACCCCGGGGTTTTGGACCGCCTGGCGTGATGCAGGCGCGGCGATCGCGGGCCCTGACGACGCGAATGGCTCGCGCGCCAAGAACGCGCGGTACACGGTCACGCAGCGTGACGGAGAGACCTTCTCGCGGCGGGATGACGCGCCGTGCGCGACGCGCGCTGGATCGCTGTCAAGCAGGAAGATCGTGCCAACGCCGGTCGCGGTACCGCCCGTGTAATTGCGCGCGTAGCGTCGAGGACGTAGGCCTGCTCCTCCGCACCGCGCGCTGGCGCCTCACCCCGACCGAATGCCGAAACGTCATCGGCACTCCGGGGACCTCCTCACTGCAGCACTGTGAAACGCTGGAGCTGCTCGTCGACTATCACTACTGGGCGCGCGACCGCATGTTCGCGGCCATCGAGGGACTGCCAGCAAGCGAGCTGAAGCAGCCACTGGGCAACAGCTTCTCCTCCATCTTCGATACCGTCGCGCACCTCTGTAGCGCCGACTGGGTCTGGCGATCGAGATGGGAAGGCGTGTCTCCGACGGCACTGCCGCTGGCAGAGACATACGGCGACCTCGCTGGCGTGCGGACGGCATGGCAGGAAGAGGAGCGGCGCATCCGTGGGATCCTGGCTCGGTTGGGACCTGATGGCGTGGCGCGTCCTATCGAGTACCAGCGGCCGGACGGGCCTCGGCAAGCGCAACCGTTCTGGCAGATGTTGCAGCATCTCGTGAACCATGGGTCCTACCATCGCGGTCAGGTGACGACGATGCTGCGCCAGATGGGTCTGCCGGCACCGAAGGCCATGGATCTCATCGCCTTCTACCGCGAGCGTGCGGCCACGGAGCCTGCGACCACACAACGATAACGGCCGATGGCACGCGGGTGCTCGTGGCGCCGCGGTGGGGATTCACTTGCCCCGCGCAGGTGAATGACTCAGCACGTACTGCACCAGCGACGCGACCAACGACGGCTCATGGTCGTGAACCCAATGACCGACATTGGCTGTGACGAGAATGCCATGCTGGACCGACATCACGAGTTCCAGCTGGCGCTGAATTATGAGGCGCGTGATCGCGCCCGATGGTCCCTGCATCCGCGCCGGCGGGGTTGCCACCACAATCGCGATCGGCACGCCCGACACAGGCCGCAACGACCGGCTCTCCTGCCCGTCGCTGATCATTTCCTGTCCGATCTCCTCGAACTCCGCGCGAAGGCCCGGCGGCGTATCCGACGGAATCGGTGGCAGGACGGGAGGAGCCAACGTCGCGGCGCGATTCTCCAGCGGCACTACGGCGGCCTTCTCCTCGCGTGTAGGGTCGGCGCCAGTGGCAGCGTCGATAAACACCAGCCCGACAACCTCTGTCGGGTATTGATCGAGGAACGCACGAACGTAGTTCCCGCCCCACGACTGCCCGACCAGGACATAGGGTGGCGGTATGCGCGCCTCCCGCAACAGACTGTGCAGCACCTGCGCCACATGTCGCATCGTGGGTCGCTGGCCATCGCCTTCGGACTGGCCGGTCCCCCGCCGTTCGTACGCGAGCACCGGTGCGAGTCGTGCGATCTCAGGAAACACACGCCTCCATGTTTCCATCGGCGACCCACCCGGTTCGCTGGCGCCGGTTTCCAGTATCACGACCGGCTGATTGGCCTTCCGCTGTTCCAGCCCGGACGAGATCACCCGCATCGAGCGGCCCTCGACCGAGATGGTCCTCGCAGGCGGGAGAGGCGTCGTCTGCGCGACGGCTGCGCCTGCCGCTGGACCGAAGGAGGCGAGAAGGGAAACGGCTAGGACCGCGGCAAACCCCTTCGACATCATGTCCTCCGTCAGCGACCGCGCGAGACAGCCAGGTGCCGGGCCGCCAGTCCATATGGTCCGTGGACACCGATAGTGGCCGGAGCTGGAAGCCGCCATCTACAACGTAGCTGTGGATGCTACCTCAGATGTCTGGAGTCGAACTGAAATGCAATGTCGGCCTGGAGATGAGGCCGGCGGTGAGAGGATCCCCTTGTCCTGACGTTCTTAGATGTAGCGACACATGGCCTCGACCCCGCAGCGCTGTTCATCACGAACCAGCATCGCCTCTTCCGGTATTTCCACCGGGCTGTCGGGCAGGCCGAGACGGCGCGCTGTTTCGGATCGCAAGGAACCTGGCGATCGATTACCACCGCAAGCGTCTGCACGAGCCACGGCATTGATCAGCACGGTTGTTGGCGGCACTCCGGGGGTGGTCGTGATCGTCTTGCTTCCGTCAAATTCTCCACTGGCGGCCGTAGCAACCGCCGCGATCGTACTGTTCACGATGGCCTGGTACTACGGTTGGCTGCGGTACGCGGGGGGCGCCTTCGAGCGCCGCGTCGAGATCATCAGTAGACGGTTGGCGTGACCTACCAGAAGTTCCCTGGAATGTCGCGGCCGTGAGGGTTCTTGGTCGGCCGAGTCCCAGTCGGGCCGGAACGGAGTCATCCTGCTAGGCGAGCCTCCATATGGGCAACGAACCCGTCTCCGTCGTTCATAGCGATCCTGAGATCATGGGCGGCACGCCCGTGTTCGTCGGAACACGGGTACCCTTCCAGACGCTTCTAGACTACCTGGAGGCGGGTGAGCCGCTGGGCGAGTTCCTCGATGATTTCCCCACTGTGACCCGCGAGCAGGCGATCGTGGCGCTCGAACAGGCCAGAGACGCCCTCTTCGCCCGTGCGCATTCTGCTCGATGAGTGCCTGCCAAGGCGCCTCAAGCGTGACCTGGCTGGGTACGACGCTCGCACAGTCCCCGAGATGGCTGGGCGAGCACGCGAAATGGTGAGCTGCTGACACGCGCCGAAGGCCAGTTCGACGTCTTCCTGACCGTGGACCGAAACCTCTCGTTCCAGAACGAGGTCCACCGATTTGCGTTCGCCGTCGTCGTCCTGCACGCGAAGACCAACAAGCTCGACGACTTGAGGCCGTTGGTGCCTGAACTTCTGTCGAGACTGGGCGCCGTGGCTCCAGGCAGAGTCCTCCACGTGGCCTCGCTGCGACACCCTCAACTTCCCGAGACCAACGGGTGACGCCGAAGGGTCCAGCTGGGCGCCGTGGTGAGCGCTGGGTGGCCCCGTTGCGGACTGATCAGGAGCAGTCCAGGTCCCGACAACGGCCTCTGCGCGGTGCTTCGGTTCAGGGCCGTGAGACCCGAGCCCGCCCGGGTTCGAGCACAACGAATGTGCCCCTGATCCGTTCTCCGAGCGCAGTGATGACGTCAATGACGGCCTGGCCCAAGGACTGGCGGGCGCTCGCCGGGAATCGAACGAGGATAACACCAGCGGTCTGTTGCACGATCGCGTGCGCCAAGAGACCGAAATCCTTATCTTCGGTCAGCAGGGTGCGAGCGTCGGCGCGGGCGAGCGCGAGAACGTCCTCGTCCTCTGCTCCAGCATTCGTCTCTACGATCGCCACCACGTCGTGTCCCGCTCGTCGGAGTGCCGTCACGACTGCGAAGTCGCAGCTCTCGTCGGCCAAGAACCGCACGGCTACGCAGGGTGCTCTGTGTTCAGAATCAGAATCTCTTCGTGTGCCACCATGTCCGCGGCATAGCGCATGGCAGCGTGGATGTCCTCGCGCGTCAGTCGCGGGTAGGCATCGAGGAGGTCAGCTTCAGACGCGCCCTCGCCTAGCTTCCGGAGAACGAGCTCCACGGGAATTCGCGTACCACGGATCACGGGTTTGCCAAGCATCACACGGGGATTGACTTCGATGCGGTCGGTGGTCGTCATAGGCGTCTCGCAGCACTAGCCAGCCCGAGTCAGACCGCAATTCTAACCGTAGAGGGTCACGTCTCCTATCGTGCCGGGGCGCCCTGGGGCGGCCCAGCCTGACGCGGCAGGATCTGCGCGAAGTAGTTAGTGACGCCGTCGGGATCCGACAGCCAGATCGTGCGGAGGCCGGTGCCAAACGGCCCCAGCGGGCGGTCGATCTGGATCTGTTCGGCCTTGGCCTTCGTGTCCACCGCTACGACGTCGGTGATGACGTACTGGATGCCCGCGCTGGACGTGTTCTTGGCCGTCGCCGCGCCGAACGACCAGACGTTCACCGTCATCGTGCCGTGGCGGAACGGGTACTTCGTGGTGCCGAGTTCGGGATCGTTCACCGGCGGCAACTCCTCGAGCCCGACGAACGAGCGATAGAACGCGCGGCTCTTCGCCAGATCGCCGACGGTCAGGCCCACCTCCATCCGATCGTAGGTCCCGGCCGGTGCGCCCGGCAGCACGACCAGCTCCACCCACTGGCGTTCCGGATCCTGCACCATCGCCCGGCGGCCGCCTGCCGCTCGCGGGCCGAACACCGGCGCGGGCAGGCCCTTCGCCGTGAAGCGCGCGACCAGCGCCGCCTCGTCAGGAAAGAAGAACGTGAAGACGCGGAGGCCGGTCACGTCCTTCACGGCACCGGCGGGATACTGGCTGGCCGCGGCCGTCGCCTGCAGCTTGATCTCGGCAGTCCCCACCTGGAACCGGATCATCTGGTTACCGCCCCCGAGGCCGATGGGGGGCATGGACCGCAGCCCCAGCACATCGCCGTAGAACTCGGTCATCTTCGCCGTGTCCACGGCGAAGCGTCGGAACACGTTCAGTGAGGGCTGGGTGCTGAGCGCCGCCAGGGAACCCGTCTCGGCGAACACCGGCACGGCACCCCCCGCTATGGCGAACGCGGCCACGAGGACCGCCGCGAGCGCCGCCCTGCGCGCAAGACCCGACAAGCTGTTCTGTGCCATCGTCGTCTCCCAACCCACAGGCGGGCCAACCCCGGCCTGCCTTCGACGGCGAGAGTTTACACCGGCAGGCTGGCTCGTGATATCAGTGGGGGTGCCAGCCGGAACGGCCAACAAGCCAGCGCCCGCTCCATGAACGACAGGTCCCCATGACTCGACTTAGAACGTGCGGCGTCGCGGTTGCCATCTGCGTCGCGGCCGGGCTGGCCGTTGCCGCCCAGCAGCCCATCTTCCGCGGGCTCGGAGACTTCGTCCGCGTCTTCGTGACCGTGACCGACGGCGATGGCCGCATCGTCACGACGCTCGCCAAGGAGGACTTCGAGATCCGCGACGAGGGCAAGGCGCAGCCCATCACCCTTTTCGACAACACGCCGCAGCCCGTGCGGCTCGTCGTCATGCTGGACGTGTCCGGCAGCATGGTGGGGAACCTGCCGCTCCTCCGCGGGGCAACCGCGCAGCTCGTCGAGCGCCTTGGCGCGAACGATCTGGTGCGGATCGGCAGCTTCGGGCACGAGATCACGATCAGCCCCACCTTCACACGCAACGCCGGAGAACTGCGCGCGGCCCTGCCCAACGACATCGCGCCGGACGCACCCACGCCGCTCTGGCGCGCCGTCGACCAGGCGCTCGACGCGCTGGGCGGAGAAAGCGCCGAAACGCGACCGGTCGTGCTGGTGCTGAGCGACGGGAAGGACAGCGGGCCGATCAGCTTCCGCCAGAAGAACGTCAGCCAGTCCGAGATCATCGACCGCGCGCGGCGCGAGGACGTGATGGTGTTCGGCATCGGCATGCGCAGCCGCGGCGCGCAGCCGCGGCCCGGCATCGGCCCGGGCGGCCTGCAGGCGGCGCTGATGGCCGACCTGACCGATCCGGGGCTGGCGCTGGTGGCTCAGCACACGGGCGGCGGCTACCGCGAGATCCGGTTCGGGCAGGACCTGGCCGCGGCCTTCGCCCAGGTGGTGGACGAACTGCACAGCCAGTACCTCCTCGGGTTCGCGCCGCCGAAGCGCGACGGCAAGGTGCACGACCTGGATGTGAAGCTGGCGAAGAAAGGCCTGAAGACTCGGGCACGACGCAGCTACGTCGCGCCCAAGGCAGGCCAAGGAGGCGGTTGAAATCGCTCCGGCCACAGATGGTGTTCAAGAACGCCGTCGCGCAAACGCCAAGCCCAATAGTTTGCCGACCACGAGGCAGACGAAAAAGCCTCCTAGGAGGAAGCCCCATCCACGTCGCGAGTTTGGAGCCAACCACCCAGAGAGGACCAGCAGTGGCACGAAGATGAGATAGAGCAACCCAGCCATCTTTCCTTCGCTGCATCCGCATGCCGCGCCAGGTCGCGGCAGCCGGCGCTCGAAGTCGACAGGGTGTTCGTGTTCGAGTCCCAACATTGCGTGCGGTCCGTTTGCCAATGACGGAATCGTAGAGTGAGGCGGCAATTAGCCCGCGCATCTCCCGGCGCTACTCCGCGGGCTGTTGAAGCACATCTCGAAGGACTCAAATCCAGGATATTGCCAGTATGTAGAACCGAAACAGAAGAAACAGATGCCCCACCAAGAATAGAGCGTTTCTCCCTCGCATCCTTGATAGTTCTTTATGAAAGCGTAGCCGGTCTCCCTGTACCAACGGAAGCGGTAGCACCATTGATGCACTCGCGTCGTTCTCGAGCACACCGCAAAAGGCCAGTACCATTTCGGACACCAATAGTAGTGCCGCTCGTCGACGTCTCTTTCGTATGGCATAACGTGGCTCCTTTTGTTCCAAGCGGGTCCAACACTCCAACGCGTCCCGATGTCGACACAACGACGAGGACGATCGGCGACGAAGTAGACGATTGACGCTAGTCGGCCCCCAAACAACGCGCGTCGAAATTGGCGACAATGTGGTCCCATGCGGCCTTGGCTTCGTCGAGCACGAACTCCGGCTCACCAGAGAGATAGAGCAGGTTTGGGAGGACGGACCAATCCCACCAACTCTTCTCACGCGTGGAAACCATGATGCGGTCGATGCCGTCGACGTGACACAGCCCGAAGTAGTGACCGAGTTCGTGAATCACGACGTACTTCCAGAACTCGTCGGGCTGATTGTCGATAAACGCCACGCCAGACGCATCCCTACCGGTAAGCCCGCACGCGCTGGTGTTGAGGATGCTGGCGAGTCCCCGCAGAGTATCGGTGTAGCGAAACACCCCGACCGCAACCGGATGGCACAGTTCCGCGGTGGCGACGGTGCTATTCACCGACTTGCGAGTTCGGCCGATCACGTCGACCAGGAGGCCTTCGAGTGATGTATTCGCCTGACCGGTGTCGAACCCCCGGTTCTTGACGTGTGCGGCCACGGTCACTTCGACCCTCGTCTTGTCCCAGCTGATCATCAGCCCGAGCTCGCGGCCCTTCTCTTCTGCGGTATCGAGCTTCATATCCAACGCGCTGTCTCTCATGGGCAGGACGATGAACGCGGGACCACTCGCGCCGCGCGAGGTCAGATAGGTGTTCAGCTCGTCCTCGGAGATGGGATTGTCGAATTCCCCACCGCCCCCGCCACCGACGACGGTCTCCTTCTTGAGGGTCTTGTACCGCTTCCGGTTCCAAAACCCTTCGTTGAACTCGAATCCACATAGTTCCCGCAGGTTGATGGCTCCCGTCTCGTGCAGCACCACCAGGTTGGGCACACCCGGCGTGGCGGCGGAGGGTGTCTGCGAGTCCAGAAAGGTTCGAGACGCCGTGGCGCTTAGTCGCAGGCCGAAGGCGCCGTGCTCCAAACGAATCGCGTCTTTGATCTGTTGGAGGGTGTCACCCCTGTACTTGGCTTCGAGCAGCGACCGGACGTGGTCGCGGAGCTTCCCTTTGTTGATCTCGTCGATGATGAAGTCGATCGTGTCTCCGAGATAGATGATGCGGACGATGCCGACGATCCCTTTGATCAATCCGACGCCAATCTTGATGAAGCCGTCCACGATGCGGCGCCAGTCCAGCGTGAAGATGCCGACGATGATGTCCCACACGCCGCTGAGGACGGACTTGATCATGTCGACGACGGTCGCTACGAACTTGCACACCGTGCGCACGACCCATTTGCCGACGGTGACGATCACCCATCGAACGACCTTCACGAAGAGGGTCACGAGCCAACAGAACCAACCGCGTGGGTCGTACCAGGGATACTCCTTGCATTTCTTTTCCTGGCGTTTCTCCCACTCTTCGACGGGCTTGGAGATGTCTTCCTCAATCCATTCCTGGATGTCCGTGCAGACCATCGCCATGATGTGGACCTCTCCTCATGCCACGCGTTGCCGAATAACCCACTCCCGTTCCATCCGACTCAATACCGTCTGCAAGCGCCATCGACTCCACGCAAGGGCAGCGAGCTTTGCCGTCGATGCGGCGGCAGCGGCGACCAGCAGCGATGTACCAATCTCCAGCCACAGCTGTGGGATCTGCCAAGGGGCCCATGCGAGGCACCAGAGCAGAGCACCGATGAACGCCGGTGCCCGCCACAAACAGCCGCAATCGTTGAAGTGGCGCTCAAGGACCTTCTCGACTCGTCGTTGCTCGTCCCCGTCCAGCCACGGGAACCTGACCTGTACGGAACTGATTGGCGGCCGATGAAGCCATGACGCGAGCCGTCCGGCTCGCTCCAAGTCGTGAAGGTTGTGGATATACAGCGTCATGTCGCGGCTCGCCGAGTTGTTGCACCCACAGAGGAGAACGGCGGAGAGCGCCGAAGCGTACAGGTCCTCACGGGCACCGGCTTCGCGACAGTGAATCGCGCGGCGCCGCAGCTCAGGATGCGCCGGAGCGGACTGTGGGGCTGGGGAGATGGTCGGGACGACTGGATCGAACCAGCGACCCTCCGCGCCAGAGGCAGGCTAGCGAGGCGACGCCTCGCTAGCGCAGGTCAGGAGGGCTCGAAGTCCAGGACGACGCCGTTGATGCAGTAGCGCTGGCCCGTGGGCGGGGGGCCGTCGGGAAAGACGTGGCCCAGGTGACCGCCGCAGCGGCTGCAGTGCACCTCGGTGCGCACCATGCCGTAGCTGCTGTCGACGGTCGACTCGATGGACCCCTCCAGCGGCTCGAAGAAGCTGGGCCAGCCGGTGCCGCTCTCGAACTTGCGCCCCGCCATGAAGAGCGCCTGCCCGCAGCCCGCGCACGAGAACGTGCCGGCGCGTTTCTCGGCCAGGAGCGCGCACGAGCCGGGAGGCTCGGTGCCATGCTTGCGAAGCACGGCGTACTGCGCGGGGGTCAAGGCCTTCTGCCACTCCTGGTCGGTCTTCTCCACGGGAAAGTGCTTGTCGCTCATGGTCGTTTGCATCCTCATCATGATTCTAGCCTCCGCCCACCGCGTATACTCAAGACTGTCATGCGGTGGTTCACAGCCCTCGCGGTCCTGCTGGCGCTGGCCGTCACGCCGGCGCTGTCGCTCGTCTGCGACACGCGGTGCCTGGATGCGGCGCATGCGCACGGGGCGGCCGCGAGCGCCACGTCCGCCCACCAGCACTCGCACGGCGGCCATCACGGAACCGTGACGAGGCCCGCCGACGCAACGACCGTCGCCGCCCTCCCATCGGGCACCACGCGCTGCGCGGCTCACGTCGAGCAAGCCGTCCCAGCGGCGCCCCGCCAGTGGGCCGGCGCCTGCGCCCCGCTCGGCCCGGAATCGGTGTCCCCGATCGTCCGAGAGGCTCGCCTCGACCTGCCGACCGTGTTCGACGTGCGCCCCCTTCAGGCGCCGCCCCGCCTCTCCGTTCCCCTGCGCATCTGATTCGGCGCTCACGGCAGGCGTGTGCCTGCTTGGGTTTCGTCTGTACAAGCGCGAGCGATCGCGCAGGGGTCTCGTCCAATGTCCGTCGTCGGCTCAATCCTCGTTCGCCTCGACGCAAGGCGCGTCGCCACGTTCCTCGCGGCCGGCGTGCTGTGCTTGGCGCCGTCCCTTGCCGCGGCCC
>Ga0307505_10000856_pt1 | contig 29309 bp, 24 predicted proteins | sample 23_S_MG_FD_202183 | JGI IMG/M metagenome (GOLD analysis project Ga0307505, IMG submission 202183) | Soil microbial communities from Populus trichocarpa stands in riparian zone in the Pacific Northwest, United States - 23_S | ecosystem: Environmental > Terrestrial > Soil > Riparian zone > Trees... | reverse complement strand
TCATAGGAAGGGGGAGCTCTGAGACTATGAACCTATGAGACTCTCGACGACTCGACGACTCGAAGACTCGAAGACTCGAAGACTCGAAGACTCGACGACTCGAAGACTCGAAGACTCGAACCCAAGGCCAGGCCAACCAGCGCCGCCGGCCGTGCCGGCTCAGCGCGATTCGGGGAGATAGTCGCCGACGAACTTTCGCTCCATCCCGTTGCCCCAGCCCGCACCGTGGTCGCTGGTGATGGACTCGCGTGATTGCGGGCCGATCGTGAACGATCCGAAAGTCAGCATCCCGAGGATGGCGCCGGGGCGGAGATGCTCGCTGGCCCAGGTCAGAGGCGAGTCGCCGTTCGCGTCGCGCGCGGCGGGGTTGGCGCCGTGCTCGAGCAGGAGCGCGATCGTGGCCTGATCGGCGTAGGCCGCGGCCCGATGCAGCGGCGTCTCTCCCTTCGTGCGTACATCGCGCATGAATGCGCCGGTCTCCTTCCCCGGGATCGTCCGCGCGTTCACGTCCGCTCCATGTTCCAGCAGCAGACGAACCACATAGGCGAAGTAGGGACGTCCCGCCTTGGAGAGCGCATTGTGCAAAGGCGTCTCGCCGGTGTCCGCGACGCAACTGCGCACATCCGCTCCGTTCCGGATCAGGAAGTCGCAGACCTTCCAATGGCCGAAGAACGCGGCATTGCCCAGTTCCGCGTCGAGCTCGAGACTGGTCAGATCCCCGCCCGCCTCCAGCACCGCCTTCAGGGCGGTGACGTCGTTGTAATACACGAACCACTGCAGCACCTTGATCGGGCCCTCGTGCAGCACGGCGCGCCAGTCCGGCAGACGCAGGAGCTCGAAGACGAGGTCCGTCCGTCCGCGGCTGATGTGGTCGAGGATGGTTTCCTTGTTCATGTCGTCACCTGCGATGCCGGTCGTGCCGGCCTGGAGTCTGTGCGGTAGAAATCACGTTGGCCTCGGAGCTGCCGTACGGCTAAGGCTATGCCAACCAGCGCGGCCGGTCGTACCGGCCTGGCCTCGGAGCTGCCGTACGTGGCTAAGGCTATGCCAACCAGCGCAGCCGGTCGTACCGGCCTGGCCTCGGAGCTACCGCACGTGCCCAAGGCTATGCCAACCAGCGCAGCCGGCTGTGCCGGCTAGTTGTTCGGACTGGTGCCGAAGTTGAAGATCGCGTCCCCCGTGTCGTTCCGCACTTCGGACGAGTAGCCGTAGATCAACACATCGGCGGTGCCCATGCTCACCCGCACCCCCGCGCGCGGCGCGATGCCGAACGTGGTGAAGATGTCGTTGTACTGCACGTTGCCATGAGCGGCAACCGTGACGGTTCGTGAGTGGAGCGAGTTGTTGTTCTCGTCCGTGACGAGGATCGAGACCTCGACCGGCGCGTCATTGGGGTTCGTCACTCCGACGTTCACGCGGCTGCCGTCGATCCCGGAGAGTCCGAAGAGATAGGCCTGCCGGCTCAGAACCCGCGTGGCGAGGCCGGGGACGCCCTGGCCAAACTGGCCAGCGGGATTGCCGCTGTTGTAGATCACGGCTCGTGCAAGGATGGTGAACCCGGGCTCGACGAGCAGTTCCAGCACCCCGCCCGCATTGTCCAATCCGAACGTGTTGAGCACGATGTCGGGCAAGGTTCTCGAGGAAAACGGACCCATCGTGAGGGTGGTCTCCAGGACCGCGCTTCCGGATCGGTAGAACTTCAGCCTGACGTTCTGCGTGGGGGAGAAGGGATTGCTGACGTAAACATCCGTCCGCCACTGCGTCCCGCCCGCCCCCGCAAATCGGCCAATGACGGGGAGGACCATCACGTCGCCTCCGGGATTCAGCGCGAACGACGGAACGGCGGACAGCACTGACACAGCCACGGCAACGCCCACGACCCACTTGCGCATGATGTTCTCCAATGCAGGCAATCTACCGCGATCCGCGGAGTTGCCGTGCACAATTCGGCTCCGCGAGCCGGTACGTGGAGGCGGGCGGTGAACGGGACTCATCCGTGGATTGTGTGCGCGTCGCGAATGCGGACAACTACGCCGCCGGCGCGGCGCCTCTCAAGTATCGGTCCAAGTGGACCTTCCGATCCGCCCGCGTGATGCGTGAGTGCCGCTGGTCTCACGCGGAGACGCGGAGACACGGAGGGAGGCGGTCACCGCGCCCTGTGGGGTATGGCCGGGACTCACGGGTGCGGCGTAATGGCGATGATCGTCAGCACAGCGATCCGCTTCTTTCCCTCCATGCGATCCGGCCCGTACATGAAGAAGACTCGATACGCCCCCGGTGTCTCGTTCTGCGCATACGCTTCGAAGACTTCTTCGCCGGCAGGCCCATGGAGGGAACGGAACGGATGAGTATTGAGCGATGGATGGCGGAGATTCGTCTCGAGCAGTCCAAGCGTCTTGCGCACTTGCTTGAGCGTGCCGCGCATGGCCGCGCCCTTCTCGAGATGGGCGAGATTCCGGCGGGCCTCAGGCGTGAAGCGTAGCTCGCGGTTCATTCACCATCTACGACGAATTTCGCAAACGAGCCGCCTGCCTTCGCCTGACCTTCAGCGACCTCACTCAGACCGCGGCGCACGGAATCGAGAGCCTTCTGGTTCCGGAACAGCCAGGCCTCGGACGCGGGGATCGAGACGTGCGGCTCGAGGATAATCCGCCCCTCGGCGTCCTTGTAGACGTTGAAACTGGCGTCGTCGAGGTCGTCGAGTGCGCGCCCAAGAGAGATCCGTTTCCTGCTGTCCGCTCGGACATCGCGTGCAACGAGCCTGTAGGCCGACGGTTGGGCGGGTTTCATGAAGGCAGGATAGCCCTCGTGGGCATTGTTGTAAAGTGGGCAAAGCCCACGGGGGAGTGTTGATCTCGATCGGCGGGAGGGTTACGACGAACGAATCATCGGGAGTCTCGTCGCGGGATTTCAGTTGCGGATGTTCCGGTACGCTGAAGCGCGCCAAAGTTCCCGCCAATGGCTCAGGCCGCGACGATCCCGGGCCACACTAGCCCGCATTTCTCACAGCCCTTCTGCTACGACAGCCGATAGCGGCCTGCCTGCTTCGCCGAACGACGATTTCGCTCCTCAACATAGTGTCAACTATGCCTTCGTCGCGAAATCGCCGTTCGACTCGCAGGCAGGCCACTCTCGGCTGTCTCGCGACGAAGGGCTGTGAGAAATGCGGGCTAGCGTCTTTTCTCACGTTCGCTCTCCCAGTCTTCGATCCGCAAGTCCGACACGCGCGAAAACTCCGCGGTGTTCCGCGTGACGAGGATCAGCCCTCGGGCTTTTGCCTGCCCGGCAATGAGCACGTCGTAGGGACCAATCGGAGATCCCCGCAGCGCCAGGAACGCGCGGACCTCCCCTGCCTGCTTTGCGTCTTCCTGATCAAACTCCATGATCTCGAATTGCAAGGAGTCGACGAGTGCCACATTGCGGGCCGTCCGTTGGCTCTTGAAAGCGCCGTAGTACAGCTCATGGATGACGATTGACGAGATCCCGATGTCGCCGGGTTTATGCCGGCGGACCCGCCGCGCCAACCTGGACTTGGAGTCATTCAGGAGAGCGATCACGGCGTTGGCGTCCAACAGATACTTCATGAGCGGAAGAGCTTTTCGATCTCTGGCCGGTCCATCGCCTGCGGCTGCTCCTGCACCGCCTCGACAAAATCCTCGTCCAGGGTTCCCTCGATCTCGTCGAGCCAGCTCCACGTTTCCGGCACCGGCTCGAGGATGAGCCCATTTCCTCTCCTGCGGAGGCGGACCTCTCGCGCATCCAGACGATATTCCTTCGGCAGTCTGACGGCCTGTGAGCGACCCGACCAGAACACCTTGGCAGTTTCCATGACACCTCCGGAGATATACGAAAGAGATATAGCATGGCACCCTCGAAACGCGCAACTCCCGGTGCGCGCGATTCTCTGCCACGAGCGTCCTGTGGCTGTCGTCATTTCGTACGCTCACGTTGACTCCCGCTTCGAGCACGAACTGAGAGTCGAGCACGGTCCTTCCGAGCCGGCTGGCCATACGTACTCTGGGTGGGCATTCGTGGCGAGGTCGACGCCTTCTCGCGAGCGGTCCAGTACGCCTGTTCACTCGAGAAGACATCGCTGAAAGCGCGTCGCGCCAACGGGCGAGCGCCAGTCGTAGTTTGTCCGGTAGACTCACTGGATGGAACCGTGTGCGAGGTGCGGTCGCGAGGTCCAGGACAACCAGACGCATTGCGCGTTCGACTACGAGTTTCACGGCTATCCGAACGTGAAGTACGCGCAACGCGAAGCGCCGGTCCTTGCTGAGCGCGTGCGGAGTGTCACGAAAGTGCTGGCTGCGCCAGCCGCCGTGGCCCTGCGGACGTTCGCCGCGGAGACGGGTGCCGTCGATGCCGTCTTTCTTCGGACGTTTCTCAATGGACGCGGGCAATCTTGCCGAACAGTTCGACCTTCTTCTGGCGCGAGAGGCGGCCATACGCCTGGGCGTAGAATGGATCGACCATGAGTGACACTGGGGTCGCGATGACCGATCGAGGACGCGCATATGTGTCTGGTACGGCTGCGCGCGCCTTCGTCGTTCGCGATGGTGAGACGTTCATGCTTCGGCCAGCCACATTGGAGCCTGTTAAATGCGCACCGGCGATCCTGGCCAACACACTCGCCCTCTGCCGCGACGTGGCTGTGTACCCGACGGGCGAGGAGCCGCCCTTCCGTGAAGTCCACGCCGAGCTCGATCTTCGCGTTCGCGTGAGCGCTTGCACGGACTACCTGACGGCGCTACTCGATCCCACATTGAGCGGCGACCTGCGTTCTCGTGCGTCGTCGCTTGCGGAAGAACTGCTGCAGGACGAACCGGTCAGACGGCAGATCGAGCGCATCTTCCTGAGCGTCGCGCCCCCTGACGATGCGGACCTTGCCGGCGCCCGCGAGCTTGGGCGCTTCCATCTCCGCACGGGCCTGCTCCTCACAGGCCTTGATCGGGCGGCCCTGTTGGTCGGCCCGCTCGAGACCCTTTGGGAGGAGGAGAAGGCCCGATTGTCCTCGCTCGCCGATCGCGCCTCCGCCGACGCGCTTTTCAGACAGGGTTGTCTGATTGCGGAAGCTCTGAAGGGAGCAGATCTCGAGACTCTCACGATGGACGCAGCGCCGCCTGTGCGCGATGCGTTCACGCGATGGGCGGTCGTTGCACGAGAGCTCGTCACCCCGGACGACATGACGTTGCGGATCGAACAGGCTTTGGCAATCCACGAGACACTCGTGAAAGACGTTCCTCCCGCAGAAGAAGCATCGATTCGTTGGTCCGTGCAGGTGATCCAATCGGCGCTGCGGGACAAACCCGCTCGCGTCCTCAAGACGAAACAGATCGCGGTCCAGCCCTTGTCCATCGAGGAAGCCGCGCTGCGCCTTGATGATTCCAAGAACGACTTCATCGTGTTCCGGAACCTCGATACGAGCAAGGTCTCGGTCATGTATCGGCGCGATGACGACGACACCTATCGCCTGATCGCTCCCGCGGAGTAAGGCCGGCGTGTCCGGATCGCGACGCAGTTGGTGCGTCGTCCCTCCGAAGAGAGCTCGTCCTTCAACTCTTCCCACGACACGCTATCGTCAGGATTCCGGCGCTCATCCTCGAGCCTCTCCTCGAGGAGCTGCCAGCGCTTTCGAGACCGTGTGTTCGCGGAGGCCGTGGCGTTGTGAACTGTCATCCTGAGCGAGGGGGACGGGTGGGCGGGAGCGAAGGATCCCCTGATTCAAGCGGGGAGGGTGGCGCACGGTGACGGGCAAGCTCCGAGTCTTTGTCAGCTCCGTGCAGAACGAACTCGAGGACGAACGCCTCATCGTCCAAAACCTGCTGAACACCGACACGTTCCTTCTGCAGCACTGCGCACCGGTCCTCTACGAGCTCGAGCCCGCCTCTCCCGAGAAGGCGCTGGAAGGCTGCATTGCCGCCGTCGACGAGTGCCAGGTCTACCTTCTGATCATTGGTCAGCAGTACGGAACGCCGGTCGGCGAGATCTCGATCACACACGCTGAGTACCGCCGAGCCAAGGCGCGCGAGCTGCCGCTGCTCGTGTTCATCCGAGGCGGACGAGGCGTGAAACGCGAGCTGGGCACCGAGACGCTGTTGAAAGAGATCGACGCCGACGGGCCGAAGTACAAACGCTTCGGCAACGTCGTCGAGTTGCAGAAAGAAGTTCGCGCTGCGCTGGTCAAGCTGCTGAAGGAACGCTTCGGGCGGACGCCCTCGAGTGACGAGAACGAGATCGCCGAGCAGACCATCGAGGCCACCTCCCCCTTCGAGTCGCAATCGATGAAGCGACTCACGTGGGAACAGCTCGATCACACCGTGGCCCGTCGTCTCGTTGCGGCGGCGGAAGGTCTCGACGCAGAGACGATCGACGACACAGCGTTGCTCCAGAGCGCTCTCCTTCGTGGGTTCGTCTGGCACGATGCGGACGCCGGCGAGCACTACGCGACCGCCGCCGGGATCATTCTCTTGGCTCGCGATCCCTCGGCCGTCTTTCCGCAGTGCCGCGTCCTCGCAGACGCGTACCGCTCGACGGAGGCGGATGGAGAGCCGCGTGACCACGAAGACATTCGCGGTCCCATGCCCGCGGTGATCGAGCGCGCCATTCGCTTCGTCGATCGCAACACGCGCCATCCGATGCGTGTGGCCGGCCTCAATCGCCTGCGTCTGGACGAGTATCCGACCGAGCCCTTGCGCGAGGCGCTGGTCAATGCCGTGGCCCACCGGCAGTACGAAGACGCCGGACGCAAGATCCTGCTCGAGGTCTACGCGGACCGGGTGGTGGTGTTCAGTCCCGGACTGCCTCCGAAGCCGATCACCGTCGAGCGGCTGCGCAAGGGCAAGTACAAGCCGTGCTCCCGCAATCCAGTGCTGGCGCATTCGCTCTCGTACTTTCACCGCATCGAGGAACGAGGCAGCGGCTTCCGCCGCATGCGGAGCGGCATGCTCGCCCACGGCCTCGATGCGCCGCTCCTTGGCACCGACACCGGCTACTTCAGTGTGACGTTCCCCGGGCCGGGCGAGGATCTGGAACGGATCGCGGTTCCCGAGAGCCGGCTCGTCGTCACGCCGGCAATCGAAGCACAACTGAGCGAACGGCAGAAGCGGATCCTGCAGCACGTCCTCGATACTGGTTCCGTCACTCGCCGGTGGTGCGTAGCGGAGTTCGACGTGGTCAACGACACGGCCGGCCGCGACCTCAAATCGTTGACGGAGCTGGGGTTGCTCGCGGCCGAGGGGCGCGCGCGGACTTCGGTACGTCTTGCCCGGGAATGGGGACTCCGGCGATGAGCGCTAGGAGAGGCGACCCGAATCGACCGATTATCGACCGACGAAATCGCGAAATCGACCGACGGGCTCGGCCGTGAGCTCCGGGAATCGTCAGGTTTTCGTCAGGCCGAATCGCGGGAATCGTCAGGTTGGACGGACGCATGCTCTGCTCCAATCCATCGACAATCCCCACGAAAGCCGCGCAATCCATCGATGTGAGACCTGGTGCGAGAGAGGGTGAGGTGCCACGAATCGACCGATCATCGACCGGCCCAGCGACCGAATCGACCGATTCGCGCGCGGCGATCTGTTGGAGGGCGGCGATCTCGTGGCGGGGGATGCGCACGCGGAGCTCGGCCAGGCGGACCAGTTCCGGCATGGCGCGCTCCCCTCGAGCTCGGAGGCGAGCTGCGTCTCTCGTGGTCCGAGCTGGTGACGTTCGCGCTGGAGCTGATCGGGCAGGAAGCGATCCAGCAAGCCCTCGCCACCGAACCTGGGAGATGGGACCGCGCGCACTCGCGATGTTCGGCCGGACGGTGCGACAGCTCCGCAAGTAGCGCCAAGCTCTCGCAGGAAGCCTTGGCCGAGACCGCCCACCTGAACCGCAGTTACCTCAGCGAGATCGAAGGCGGCCTGGTCGCCCTCAGCCTCCTCATCGTTCTCCGCCTCGCCCGCGCCCGCGACATCCTCTAACGAAGCTCCTAGGGGACTTTACGCCGAGTGTCGTGAAGAGGATGAAGTTGTGAGAGCGCGTTCTATTAGGCGGGTGAATCACTAGCGCGGTCGGCGAGAACGCCGACCCTCGATCAATCGTCTATGGGCGCGCTCCGGCGTCCACCGTATGAGCGAGAGCCGGATCTGTAAGAACGAGCCGAGGCGTTCGGCGCGATCTGAGGTCAAAGGGCAGGCTTCAGGAAGGCAGGATATCAATCTATAGTACACTGGAACCCTCTCCCGTTAGTTTGAAGAGGTTCTCGTTGCGCGAAACAGAAACGAGCGTTGAGCCGGACTTGCAGACATTCCGGAGGGCGTTGGAGCTTCTAGCCAGCGCAGATGTGCATCGTTCTGCATTCATGGAAGAGCTGTGTAAAGCCATTCCAGGCACGCGCACCGCGGCGCTCCTCTGGCTAACCGATTCGGAGTGGGATCTGCTCGTCCTTGACCGGTACGCCAGCGGTGTAACGAACCAGAAGGTACCAGGACAACTCGCGAATCTCTTCGTCCCGAAGGGGGGCGATTGGCCCAGCGTGCTGGCGAAATGCGCTCCGGTTCGAAGTTGGGCGCAGCAGCACGGGTTTGCGACGGGCCACGCCGTCGTGCCCGTGGCTGCGCCCGACCCGATCGGCTACGTCCAACTCTGGTCGGATGTGGAGTTGGGTGCTGCGGACTTACGAAAGTTTGACCCCCTCTGCGAGGCGTTCGCCGCATTTCTAAAGCAGGGCCGGATCAGCAGAAGGTTGCACGCGCTCGCCGATATCCAAGAGGGAGGGCAGGGCGCCACCTCCGTACGGGATTGGCTGACGACGGCGGCGAAGGTCGCGTTGAGAAACACCTCTGGGAGTGTATGTCTTGTCTTTCGCGAAATGACTGGCGGAGGGTTTCGCGCGGACGCGATCGCAACAGTCAAAGAGAGCGAAGTCAAAGAGAGCGAAATCGTGCTTCTCGATCCGGCCGCGGCCGAGCTGGAGGCCATGGGCGTGAGCGTCATCAAGCGGGTGGCGCAAATCGGCGAGGCCAGACGGGTGCCCCGTTTGAGCGTCAGCGCGATGCGCAAACGGGCTTTCGATGCGGAGGAGCATGACGAGAAACTTGGAGCGAAAGTGGCGACTGAGATCCTGCATGAGGACATCTTATCGGTTCTGATCGCGCCCGTGATGTTTGAGAATCACGCGCTTGCGGTCATTGTGCTGCTCAACAAACGAAGCGCCTCTCATCTAAGCGCGGTCTTCAGCGAAACCGATAAAATCATGCTTCAGTCTGTTTGTCAGTATCTATCGGGGCTTCTTCCGAGTACCGTAATGAACGAGGCCGTACGTGCGATCGGTGAGCTGGTTTCTCCCCGAATGCTGAAGCTGGAGGACGAACGCCGAAAACTGTTCGAGGTAATCGAGAAGGCGATACCCGGTGTGACTGGTGCCGCTTTGATTCGCGAGCAGCCTCGCTCGAAAACTCCTAAGCTCGAACTTCTCGGTGGCATCCTCAGCACTTCTGACCATCATCTGATGCTGTCGCGCACGGACGAGCACGTGAAGGTGCCCGGTGCCACGTCGAAGTCGGGCGTGGAGCACTTCCTCTATACAACGCGAATCGAATCGGAGGCCCTCGATTCTCGTTGTCATCTGACCATCGAGTCGACGCGCGATTTCTTGATCAGTTTCGAGCGCGGTGTTCTTGCGTTTTTTACTAAGGAACTGTTGCACCCGTTGCTTCTAGAACAAAACCTCGATTCACTGATGGAGTTGAGACATGCACTTCGGAGTGGTCTGACGGGGGTGGTGGGATACGTCAATGAGGCGATGGGTTGCTACGAGCTGTATAGGGACTTGCACTATGCGCCGTCACTACTATCGGTGGCACGCTTTCGGAAGGCGCTCGAACGTGCGCGATTCGCTTCTGAAAAGACCAATCAACTTCTGGAAGAGTCCCGATTGACGCTTGGCTTGATCAGTAGCGCCAGCCTCCGCGTCGGCGCCTTTACCCTCAGCAAAGTGATCAAACGCGTTCTCGACGTACTCCGCCCATTCGCTAAGGAACGGCGGATCGAACTGATGTTCAACAACGCAATGCCCGATGATCTGGATCGCGTCACCATCGACCGGCTGCTGACCGAGATGATGATCTTCAACCTTGTTGACAATGCCATCAAGTATTCGCACCGAGATAGAAATGTCCTGGTGCACTTATCACCGAGCCGAGGTGATTGGGTCATTCAGGTGACGGATTATGGGGTCGCCGTTCGGACGGAAGACAGCGTTGCGATCTTCGAGCCTTTCGTCCGCCGTCCGACGGGTCATCGGAGCGATTCGCGGCCGGGCACGGGGCTGGGGCTGCCGGTCGCCAAGCGGATCGCCGAGGCTCATGGCGGCAAGATCACTGTGAAGTCGCGATTTGCAGGGGATGACGTGTCCGAGACGACGTTCTCGATCCGGATTCCTCGCGTGCTTCCGAGGGAGAGTAGAGAATGAAGAGATCGATCACCATTCATCATTTCGAGGATGAGCCGGAGCACGTCCGCTGGATTGCCGGCACCCTCCTCAACCGATATTGGTTGAGCCATGCCGAATGGGTCAAGGAAGAGGGACGTTTCGATGAGGCGGACAAACCCAAATCCTCTTGGTTCGAGCTCGAGGTCGGACCGGACGTCTACAGGATACTGCATCGTCTTTATGAGACGCCCGAAGAGTTTCGTTCTTCCGCACGAGGGATTCAGAGGAACGATATCGTATTGCTCGACCTATCGATGGGACGGCATGCCGAGATGCCGGGTCTCGCTCTCTACAAACTAGCGGTGCAACGCGTGGGGGTGAAGCGCGCGTATGTTCTGTCGGCGTTTGCACACGTCGCTTTGGCAGACGGCGTTCCGGCTGACCAGGTGATCCAGAAGCCACCCGATCCGACGCTTCTCATTAACGTGATCATGGATCGCCTTGCAATCGGAGAAGCATCATGACTCGCGCTAACGTAGCCCAAGCAGATGTGCGCCGCGCGGAGATTTACGACGCGTTTGCAAAGGTAACGCAGGCTCTTTGCGGGCCCGCGGCGAGCTCCAATCACCCCGATCCCGACATCCGAGACCGGGTGTGCGATTCTTTGTCGATCCTGAGCAATGCAGCCGTCGTCGCCGGCTTTCTGCGTGAGAATGTGGTCTTACGCTTGGCGGCGCCGCGGGGTGGGTTCTCCGACGTCGAATTGGAGCGGGTCGAGAATCATCTCGCTGGACAAGCGAGAGTTCCGGCTGAGATAGGGACCGACCGGTTTCAATTCGAGATTGGCGGGATTGAGGTGCTAGGGAGCTGGTTTCGCGAGAAAGTGATTGACGTCATCGATGGGCTCAGGAAGGAGCGTGTTCGACTGAAGGGTTTCGCGGCTCTCGCCTTCCGGAACATCAGCAAGGAGAATCGGGATCTTTTCATTTCATTGCACTCGAAATCAACTGCGGGATTGATGTTTGAGGTGCTTGAGAATCACACGCGGTTGTTCCTGCCATTCGCTCCGAAGATCTCCGAGCGTTATTGGAATCAAGCGAGCGGGACACAGCCGGACTCCCTTGCTATTCCTTGGTTGCAGGATCATGTTCGCACCGTGACATTGGCGTTTGATCTTCGTAAGTCAACGTTCTGCATGGAGAACGCTGACAGGCTCGATCTTTTTGCGCGATGGCTCGATCAGCTCGTGCAGATTCTGATGCGACTTGGCCATCATTTCGGCGGCGCATTCGATAAGTTTACGGGCGATGGCGGTCTCGTTCACTTCGAGGAGAACGCGTGCCGGTCCATCGATGCTTCGCATACCGCAGTCGATGCTGCGGTGGAGGCCGCGATCGCGATGCAGGACGCTACGGTTCGCCACCTCGAAAGACTCCGGAAGTTTTTGTACCTCAATTCGAGGAGATTGGGCGCGGGTATCGGGATCGGCATCGGGGATACTTGCTGGTCGCTCGACCAACGGAACAATCCGATCATCGTTGGGCGGGGAGTCGTGCATGCCTGTCGACTGATGAACGAAGCCAAGCCTGGCGCGATTCGTCTAACTAATCTCGCCTATCGGGAGTTGTCATCGGCCCACCAAAAACTGTTCAACGAGATCGATTTCGTGACGAAAGAGCATCCGGCGGAGCTTGAGGTGACGGCTTGGCAGATGTTGTTATCCGAGAAGCCGGATGTAGCGTCGCGTAACGTCTCTGTCGTCGACTCGGTTTGCGATGCGGTCTACTCGGCGAACAGGGAAGGCCCAAGCTTTCCTGCGACAGCGATGTAGATCGATCTGATGGTCGACGATGCCTCGTGATTGGTGCAAGATGAGGGGGGTCGTCGCGCGGCTGGGGCCAGGGCTTCGCTATACAAGGCCGCAGGTGCCGACGTCCCCAATGCGCCGAGTTCTGAGGTGGCGAGGCCACATGGCGTAGGCTTCCCCCTCCACCTCCCTCCCCGTCCCCCCCCAACCGCCCTCATCCGTACGCGGCAAGAGCCTTGCATTCTCGCCGGTCCTAGACCGGCACCGGGTGCGGGTCGTCCGGCTTAAGCGCTTTCATCACAACGAAATACGTCCCACAACGGGGGAGAGATGACGACGATTGGCGTCGAGAAGGCTGCGGAACTGGGGCCTAAGGATTTCGAGCGGTTGCTCTTGCGAGCGCTCACTTCGATGAAGAAGGGGGACTTTGCCGTTCGCCTGCCCATCGAGTTCACGGGTGTGCAGGGGAAGATTGCCGATACGCTGAATGACATCCTCGAGCTGAATGAGCGCACGGCCACCGAGATCGAGAAGATCTCCGTCACGGTCGGCAAGGAAGGCAAGCTCAATCAGCGCGCGCAGGTGCCGTCTGCCGGGGGGCAGTGGGGAGTGATGGCCGACTCGGTCAACAACCTCATCACCGACCTCGTGCAGCCGACCAACGAGATCGCGCGTGTCATCGGCGCGGTGGCCAAAGGCGATCTCACCCGGACGATGGCCATCGAGTTCGACGGCCGTCCTCTCAAGGGCGAGTTCCTGCGCACGGCCAAGACGGTCAACACGATGGTCACGCAGCTCGCCTCGTTCGCCTCGGAGGTCACTCGTGTGGCTCGCGAGGTCGGCACCGAGGGCAAGTTGGGTGGGCAGGCCGACGTCAAGGGCGTCTCCGGCACGTGGAAGGACCTCACCGAGTCCGTCAACATGATGGCCTCCAACCTCACCGCGCAGGTCCGCAACATCGCCGACGTCACCACCGCCGTCGCTAACGGCGACCTCTCCAAGAAGATCACCGTCGAAGTGCGCGGCGAGATTCTCGAGCTGAAGAACACGATCAACGTCATGGTCGATCAGCTCCGCTCGTTCGCCTCGGAAGTCACCCGTGTGGCTCGCGAAGTCGGCTCGGAAGGAAAGCTCGGCGGCCAGGCCGATGTGCAGGGTGTCAGCGGTACGTGGCGCGATCTCACCGACTCCGTGAACTACATGGCGTCGAACCTCACCAACCAGGTGCGCAACATCGCCCAGGTCACGACCGCCGTCGCGAACGGCGATCTCTCGAAGCAGATCACGGTCGAGGCGCGCGGCGAGATTCTGGAACTGAAGGACACCATCAACACGATGGTGGATCAGCTCCGCTCCTTCGCCTCGGAAGTGACGCGCGTGGCGCGCGAGGTCGGTACCGAAGGCAAGCTCGGCGGCCAAGCCGAGGTCAAGGGCGTCAGCGGGACGTGGAAGGACCTCACGGACTCGGTGAACTACATGGCCGCGAACCTGACCTCGCAGGTGCGCAACATCGCCGAGGTCACGACGGCCGTCGCCAACGGCGACCTCTCCAAGAAGATCACGGCCGAGGCTCTCGGCGAGATCCTCGAGCTGAAGAACACCATCAACACGATGGTGGATCAGCTCCGCTCCTTTGCCTCGGAGGTCACGCGTGTGGCGCGAGAGGTGGGCACCGAAGGACAGCTCGGTGGCCAGGCCGAAGTCCCGGGTGTGGCGGGTACGTGGAAGGACCTCACGGACTCGGTGAACTCGATGGCCGGCAATCTGACCGCGCAGGTGCGCAACATCGCCGAGGTGACGACAGCGGTAGCCATGGGCGACCTCTCCAAGAAGATCACCGTGGAAGTGCGCGGCGAGATCCTGGAGCTGAAGAACACGATCAACACGATGGTGGATCAGCTCAACTCGTTCGCGGCCGAGGTCACGCGCGTGGCGCGCGAGGTCGGCACGGAAGGGAATCTGGGCGGGCAGGCCGAGGTGAAGGGCGTGGCGGGAACGTGGAAGGACCTCACGGACTCGGTCAACGCCATGGCCGGCAACCTGACCGCGCAGGTGCGCAACATCGCCGAGGTGACGACGGCCGTGGCCATGGGCGACCTCTCCAAGAAGATCACGGTCGACGTGCGCGGCGAGATTCTGGAGCTGAAGAACACGATCAACACGATGGTGGATCAGCTCAGCGCGTTCGCCTCGGAGGTCACGCGCGTGGCGCGCGAGGTCGGCTCGGAAGGGCAGCTCGGGGGCCAGGCCGAAGTGCCGGGTGTGGCCGGCACGTGGAAGGACCTCACGGACTCGGTCAACGCCATGGCCGGCAACCTCACCGGACAAGTGCGCAACATCGCCGAGGTGACCACGGCCGTCGCGCTCGGCGACCTGTCGCGCAAGATCACGGTCGATGTGCGCGGCGAGATTCTGGAGCTGAAGAACACGATCAACACGATGGTCGACCAGCTCCGCTCGTTCGCGGCGGAAGTCACGCGCGTGGCGCGGGAGGTCGGCACGGAAGGGAAGCTGGGTGGCCAGGCGGACGTGCAAGGCGTCAGCGGGACGTGGAAAGACCTCACCGATTCGGTGAACTCCATGGCCGCGAACCTGACCGCGCAGGTGCGCAACATTGCCGAAGTCACCACGGCCGTGGCCAACGGCGACCTCTCGAAGAAGATCACGGTCGACGTGAAGGGCGAGATTCTCGAGCTGAAGAACACGATCAACACGATGGTGGATCAGCTCAGTGCGTTCGCCTCGGAAGTGACACGCGTGGCCCGCGAGGTCGGCACCGAAGGGCAGCTCGGCGGCCAGGCGGAAGTGAAGGGCGTGGCCGGGACGTGGAAGGACCTCACGGACTCGGTGAACTACATGGCCTCGAACCTGACCTCGCAAGTGCGCAACATCGCCGAGGTCACCACCGCCGTTGCGAACGGCGACCTGTCGAAGAAGATCACGGTCGAGGTCAAAGGCGAGATCCTCGAGCTCAAGGACACCATCAACACGATGGTCGACCAGCTCCGCTCGTTCGCGGCCGAGGTCACGCGCGTGGCGCGCGAAGTGGGCACGGAAGGGAAGCTGGGCGGGCAGGCGGACGTGCAAGGCGTCAGCGGAACGTGGAAGGACCTCACGGACTCGGTGAACTCCATGGCCGCGAACCTGACCTCGCAGGTGCGCAACATCGCCGACGTGACCACGGCCGTCGCGAACGGGGATCTCTCGAAGAAGATCACAGTCGACGTCAAGGGGGAGATTCTCGAGCTGAAGAACACCATCAACAGCATGGTCGATCAGCTCAACTCGTTCGCCTCGGAGGTCACGCGCGTGGCGCGCGAGGTCGGCGTCGAGGGCAAGCTGGGCGGGCAGGCGCAGGTCAAGGGCGTGGCCGGAACGTGGAAGGACCTCACCGACAACGTGAACATGATGGCCTCGAACCTGACGGCGCAGGTGCGCAACATCGCGCAGGTGACCACGGCCGTCGCGAACGGAGACCTGTCCAAGAAGATCACGGTGGACGTCCGCGGCGAGATTCTGGAGCTGAAGGACACGATCAACACGATGGTCGATCAGCTCAACTCGTTCGCGGCCGAGGTCACGCGCGTGGCGCGTGAAGTCGGCACTGAAGGGAAGCTGGGCGGGCAGGCGCAAGTGAAGGGCGTGGCCGGGACGTGGAAGGACCTCACGGACTCGGTGAACTCGATGGCCTCGAACCTGACGGCGCAGGTGCGCAACATCGCCGAGGTGACCACGGCCGTCGCGCTCGGCGACCTCTCGAAGAAGATCACCGTCGATGTGCGCGGCGAGATCCTGGAGCTGAAGAACACCATCAATACGATGGTGGATCAGCTCAACTCGTTCGCCTCGGAAGTCACGCGCGTGGCCCGCGAGGTGGGCACGGAGGGCCGCCTCGGTGGTCAGGCGCAGGTCAAGGGTGTCAGCGGCACCTGGAAGGACCTCACCGACAACGTCAACATGATGGCCTCGAACCTCACCAACCAGGTGCGCAACATCGCCCAGGTGACGACGGCCGTCGCGAACGGAGACCTCTCGAAGAAGATCACGGTCGACGTCAAGGGCGAGATCCTGGAGCTGAAGGACACCATCAACACGATGGTGGATCAGCTCAACTCGTTCGCCTCGGAAGTCACGCGCGTGGCGCGCGAGGTGGGCACGGAAGGCAAGCTGGGCGGCCAGGCCATGGTCAAGGGCGTGGCCGGCACGTGGAAGGACCTCACCGACAACGTGAACATGATGGCCGCCAACCTGACCTCACAGGTGCGCGGCATCGCGCGAGTGGTCACGGCCATCGCCAAGGGCAATCTGAAACTGAAGCTGGCCGTCGAAGCGCGAGGCGAGATCGCCGAGCTGGGCGACACCATCAACGACATGATCGAGACCCTGGCCACCTTCGCCGACCAGGTCAGCGGCGTGGCCCGCGAGGTCGGCGTGGAGGGACGCCTGGGCGGTCAGGCCAACGTGCCGGGGGCCGCGGGTACGTGGCGCGACCTCACCGACAACGTCAACCAGCTCGCCGCGAATCTCACCACGCAGGTGCGCGCCATTGCGGACGTGGCCACGGCCGTGACCAAGGGTGACCTCACCCGCAACATCACGGTGGAGGCGCAGGGCGAGTTGGCCGCGCTCAAAGGCAACATCAACGAGATGATTCGCAACCTGCGCGAGACCACCTCGCGCAACGCGGAACAAGACTGGCTGAAGACCAACCTCGCCAAGTTCACGCGCATGATGCAGGGGCAGAAGAACCTGCAGACCGTGTCGCAGATGATTCTCTCCGAGCTGGCGCCGGTGGTCGGCGCGGCGCACGGGGTCTTCTACACGATGTCCGGCGACTCGAACGGCTCCGAGCCGGTGCTCAAGCTGTCGGCCACCTACGCCTACCGGGAGCGCAAGAACCTCAGCAAGCATTTCCACGTCGGGGAGTCGCTGGTGGGACAGGCCGCGTTCGAGAAGCAGCGCATTCTGGTCACCAACGCGCCGGACGACTACATCCAGATCAACTCCGGCCTCGGTGAGGCCAAGCCGATGAACATCATCGTGTTGCCGGTAGTCTTCGAAGGCTCGGTGCTGGCCGTGCTGGAGCTGGCCTCGTTCTCCCGCTTCACGGAGACCTACCAGTCGCTGCTCGATCAGCTCACGGAGTCGATCGGCGTGGTGCTCAATACGATTCAGGCGAACATGCGCACCGAGGAACTGCTGGCGCAGTCGCAGTCCCTTGCCGAGGAGTTGCAGACGCAGCAGGAAGAGCTCACGGAGACGAACAAGCGCCTGGAGCAGCAGGCCAAGTCGCTACAGACCTCGGAGGAGTTGCTCCGCCAGCAGCAGGAAGAGCTGCAGCAGACGAACGAAGAGCTGGAAGAGAAGGCCCGGCTGCTCACGGCCCAGAACGAAGAGGTCGAGCAGAAGAACCGCGAGGTCGAGCAGGCCAAGCGGCAGCTCGAAGAGAAGGCCCGCCAGCTCGCGTTGACGTCGAAGTACAAGTCCGAGTTCCTGGCCAACATGTCCCACGAGCTGCGCACGCCGCTCAACTCGCTGCTCATCCTGGCCAAGCTCCTGGGCGACAACACCGAGGGGAACCTCAGCGACAAGCAGGTCGACTTCGCCCGGACCATCCACTCCTCGGGACAGGATCTGCTGACGCTGATCAACGACATCCTCGACCTCTCCAAGATCGAGAGCGGCATGATGACGGTGGCGCTCAGCGACGTATCCTTCCGCGAGATCGGAGACCTCACCGACCGCACCTTCCGGCAGGTGGCGGAGGACAAGAGCCTGAGCTTCACCATCGAGGCCTCGGAGAACCTGCCCGCCTCGATCCATACCGATCCGACGCGGTTGCAGCAGGTGCTCAAGAATTTGCTCGGCAACGCGTTCAAGTTCACCGACAAGGGCGGTGTGACGCTGAAGATGGAGACGGCGACCTCGGGCTGGTCTCAGGGACACGAGCTCGACCGCGCAGCCAGCGTGATCGCGTTCAGCGTCACGGACACGGGCATCGGCATCCCCGAGGAGAAGCAGCGCATCATCTTCGAAGCCTTCCAGCAGGCCGACGCCTCGACCACGCGAAAGTTCGGCGGCACGGGCCTCGGTCTGTCGATCAGCCGCGAGATCGCGCGGCTCCTGGGTGGAGAGATTCGCGTGGAGAGCGAGCCGGGCAACGGCTCCACCTTCACGCTCTACCTGCCGCAGTCGTACGCGTCGCAGGGGACGCGGCGCGAACTGCGCGACGACCGGACGTCCGAGGCGCCGGTGATCTCCATGACCTTCCCCGACTTCGGTGCGGAGACCACCGTGGACCGCGAGGCGCGCGAGTCGCGTGGCGGCCTCATGGTCGATCCCTTGGTCACCATCGAAGAGCAGGTTCCGGATGACCGCGACACCATCGTCACGGGCGACCGGTCCGTGCTCATCGTCGAGGACGACATCACCTTCGCCAGGATCCTGCTGGACATGGCCCGCGAGAAGGGGTTCAAGGGCATCGTGGCCACGCGCGGCGAAGCGGCGCTGGCCCTGGCGGCACGTTACCGGCCGGACGCGGTCACGCTCGACATCGAGCTGCCGGACATGGAAGGGTGGACGGTGCTCGACCGTCTCAAGCACGACCGCATCACCCGGCACATCCCCGTACACATCATCTCCGCGGACGAGGAGACGGCGCGCGGTCTGCGCCTGGGCGCATTCGCGCAGATGCAGAAGCCGGTCACGAAGGACTCGCTCGACGACGCCTTTGCCAAGATCCAGGGCTTCCTGGAACGGCCCAACAAGTCACTGTTGGTGGTCGAGGACAACGAGAGCCAGCGCCAGGCCATCATCGAGCTGATCGGGGACGACGACGTCGAGATCACCGCCGTGGGGACGGGCGAGGAAGCGCTGCAACTGCTCCGCGAGCGCCGTTTCGACTGCATGGTCCTCGACCTCGGTCTGCCGGACATGAGTGGCTTCGACTTCATCAACAAGCTCAAAACCGACCTGCAGGTCACCGACCTCCCGATCATCGTCTACACGGGACGCGAGCTGTCGCGGAAGGAAGAGAACGAGCTCAAGCGGATGGCCGACGCGATCATCGTCAAGGACGTCCGCTCGCCGGACCGCCTGCTCGACGAGACCGCGCTGTTCCTGCACCGCGTGGAAGAGAATCTGCCGGAGCAGAAACGGAAGATGCTCGAGCAACTGCACGAGTCCGACCCCGTGCTGGCCGGGAAGAAGGCGCTCATCGTCGACGACGACATGCGCAACATCTACGCGCTGACGTCGCTGCTGGAGCGGCACAAGATGAAGGTGCTCTACGCGGAGAGCGGCCAGGAAGGCATCGACGCGCTGCAGAACAACGCGGATATCGATGTCGTGCTGATGGACGTGATGATGCCGGAGATGGACGGCTACGAAGCGATGCGCCGCATCCGCGCCATCGACGAGTACAAGAACCTCCCCATGATCGCCCTCACCGCGAAAGCGATGAAAGGCGACCGCGAGAAGTGCATGGAAGCGGGAGCCAGCGACTACATCACCAAACCAATCGACGCCCAGCAGTTGGTGTCGCTCCTGAGGGTGTGGTTGTATCGGTAGTTTGTTGACGGTTGGCGGTTGGCGGTTGGCGGTTGTCGGGTGACGTTGCCGATGTCGAATTGTCGGTGACGGTTGTTTGTGGTCGATTGGTAGTTGGCGTCTCCGGAACGCCTACCGGCGTTCGCTGTGGAGGTTGAACATTTCCGTGGCGCAACGGGGGTACCGCTACGCGTCCCGTACCGCCGCGGTACCAATCGCCGCCTACGCGGCGAAAGCGGAGCGCCGGCGTGCCGCCGGCTGGCTGGGGGGCGTCCTCGCCCCGGGCGGGGGAGCGCGCCTTGCGCGAAGGACGTTCGTCTCGCGATTCTGGATTTCGGCTTCGAATGCGCCCGCCCGCGGCGGGACGCCGCAGGGCCAGCCGGCGGGACGCCGGCGCTCCTCGGCTCGATATAGGCTCGTACCGCGCGAGCGGAAGATAGCGTCCCCCTTGACGCCAAGCGCGAATTCCACTTTAATTCCACCCTTACCATAAGGTGAAATTAACGGATGTGCGGAGGCTGTGAAGATGTCCACGTCTGCGCCGAACTACATCATGATCGGTGGCTTTCTCGGAGCTGGGAAGTCGACCTCGGTCATTCGTCTGGCCGAGTATCTGCGGGACCGGGGCCGCAAGGTCGGGCTGATCACCAATGATCAGGGCGCCGGGCTGGTCGATACGGAGCTGGTGCGCTGGAAGGGGTTCGCGGTGGAAGAGATCGCGGACGGGTGCTTCTGCTGCCGGTTCGACTCGCTCATCGAGGCGGCCAACAATCTCGCCAAAGAGACCACGCCGGACGTGTTCATCGCCGAGCCCGTGGGGAGTTGCACGGATCTGGTCTCCGCCGTGACGGTTCCTCTGCGGCAGATCTACGGCCAGAGTTTCCGGGTGGCGCCGCTGAGCGTGCTCGTCGATCCGATCCGGGCGATGCAGATCCTGGGTGTGGAAGGGGAGGACCGGTTCTCCCACACCGTCGAGTACATCTATCTCAAGCAGCTCGAGGAAGGTCACGCGATCGTCGTGAACAAGCGGGACCTGCTCAGCGAGGCGCAGTTGGCGAGTCTGACGGCCGCCCTCGGGCAGCGGTTCCCCGGCGTGCGGATCTTCACCGTCTCCGCGCGGACGGGGGAGGGGCTGGACGAGTGGTTCGAATGGGTGTCCACGAACGAGCAGCCCGAGGGCGAGGCCATGGAGCTGGACTACAACCTGTACGCCGAGGGAGAGGCGATGCTGGGCTGGCTCAACGCCTCGGCTCGCGTGACCGCGCGCAGACCCTTCGACGGCAAGCAGTTGATGATGTTCATCGCCCGCGAGATCCACTCCGGGCTGGTGGCCATGGGCTACGAGGTGGCTCATCTCAAGATGTCCCTCAGCGACGAAGACCGGCAGCGCGAGATGGCCGTGCTGAATCTCGTACGCAACGACTTCGAGCCGGAGATCATCGTGTCGAACCTGCAGCCGCTCACCGGGGGCTTGTTGACGCTGAACATCCGCGCCGAAGCACCGCCGGAGTGGCTGCGCCGCGTGACGCTGGAGGCCATCGAGCGTCGCAATCAGACCTACGAGTCGCTCTCCATCGAAGTGCAGAACATCGTCAACTTCCGGCCCTCTCCGCCGAGGCCGACCCATCGGGCCACGAACTACACCACCGCCGAGGTTTCGTGAAGATCAGCACCATGCTGTCCTGGCTCGGTCAGTACGTGCGCAAGGCGCCGATCGGAGAGGTCTCGGCTCAGGAAGTGCTTCGTGATCTGGGCAAGGGCCGCTTCACGCTGCTGGACGCCAATCTTTGGGGCCAGTGGGTGCGCGGACACCTTCCCGGCGCGAAATATGTAGGCATGGAGGAAGAGCTGGAGGGAATCCTGCCCGCGGACAGGAATGCTCCTCTGATCTTTTACTGCGAGAGCTCGCTTTGAATGTCCTCGCATGTGAGCGCCGTGCGCGCTCAGGAGCTCGGATATCGCAACATTCGCGTGATGCGCGAAGGGACCAAGGGTTGGGCGGCGCTGGGATACCCGCTGGTGCGGGATACTGACGCTGCCCGCAAGGAGAAAAAGGGAGGTCAGGATGGCTGAGAAAGACGAGAAACAGACGCGTACTTCCGTCGGAGTGGGCAACACGGAGATCAATCGCGAGACGCGATCGTCGGAGTCGAGCGATTCGTACCGTGATCGCGATCGCTACGACCGCGACCGCGCCTACGCAGCGGACGACACGGGCGACTACCAGGAGCGCGCCCGCCGCGGCGCACGCGATCTCGGAGAAAGCGTCCGGGACACGAGCCGCACCGTCCGCCGCGAGAGCAGCAACATCCTCACGGCCGGCTGCGACCTGATCGGCGGCTTCTTCATCGGCATCGGCGAGGCCATCTCGCTTCAGAGCGGCGGCCGTAGCGGGTCGCGCAGCTCGCTCTCGAACTGCGCTCCGATCTCATCCTGCTCCGGCACCAGCGAGGACGAGGATGAGGCACCATCGCGGCCTCGGGGCGGACGTGTGAGCACCTCGCGCACCGAGGTCCGGCGCACGACGGCACGTTGAGCTAAGTACGACGAGGCGGCCACGCGGTTGTGGACGGGTCCGAGCAGGCCCACGCCGCGCGGGGCGCGTCTCGAGAGCATGAAACAGAATCTGCGTGCCTGCCGCGAGGGCGACCCCTCATCCGCCTTCGGCACCTTCTCCCCTCTGCGGAGGGGAGAAGGCTCTCGGTGTGTGCGCATCGCGAGTTGGAGTAGCTCATCGCGACCCCATGGGTTGGGTTGTCAGTTGTCGGTGATCGGTTGTCTGCGCCTGATCGCAACACCGATCACCCACAACTGAGAACCGGCAACTGACGGCAGTCTGAGTCGAGCGTTGCGCGAATGCCCCCTGATGGGAACCGGAGGACCGGATGGCGGAGAAGGCCTACGAGGACTACGGACATCTCTACCGGAAGGATCCGGAGCACGTCGAGCAACCGCGTAGTGTGGAGGCGCTGGCGCGCTTTCTTCAGCGCTGCAACCGCGAGCGGAAGTTCGTCACGCTGCGCAATACCGCGCACTCCACCAACGGACAGACCCTCACCAATCAAGTGCAGCTCAACCTCTCCGCGCTGACGGAGCGGAAGTTCGACCGCGAGCGGATGACGGTCACCACGGGTCCGGGCAACAGTTGGAACTTCGTCTTGCGCGAGGTGAAGTTCCCCGAGTTCTGCCTCCCGCTCTTTCCCAACAATCCGGGTCAGCGGATTCACATCGGCGGGACGGCCGGCGTGGGCGGCGTCGGCTACTACGGCTCGCGCGTGGGCGGGTTCTGGAACGTGGTGCGCTCGATGAAGCTCGTGACGATGGAAGGCGACATCGTCGAGTGCTCGCGCGAGAAGAACTTCGACCTGATGCGCTTCTCTCTGGGCGGCTTCGGACGCCTGGGCGTCGTGGCCGAGGTCACGGTGGAGGTCGTGAAGAGCAAGACCCACGTGCTGGGGATGCTGCTCATCTACCGGTGCGGCTCGAACTTTCAGGAAGACATGATGCGGGCCATGGCCGACGAGCGCTTCGACGGCGTGGCCGGGCAGGAGGACATCCCCAGCAACGCCTCGTTCGTCGACGATGTGATGACCAAGCTCGACCTGAAGATCCTCACGGTCATCAAGGAAGTGGATCCGGACGATGAGGTGGGCAACAAGAACTTCGTGCGCGGGGTGCGGCTCGACTACCCGTGCGGAATCATGCTGTTCATGAAGCTCAAGGACAACAATCTGGACGTCTCGCTCGAAGTGACGACGTTCCAGAAGAAAGAGCTGGTCTATTTCACGCCCACGGGCCGGAAGTTCTGGATCTACATCGTCCAGCGCATCTGCCAGTTCCTGAGCTTCGGCGTGTTCCGGTGCATCGGCCAGCCCACCGAGAAGCCGGACACGAAGCATCCCTGGAACGACTGCATTCTTCCACTCACGAACGACGCGGGCGAGGATGTCTACGGCAAGTTCATGGGCAAGGCCAAGGAGATCATCGCCACCCGCGGGTTCGAGAAGAACATCTCCAAGCAGTCCATCTTTCACGGGCTCATCAACGTGGACAGTTTCGTCACGTTCCTGATCCGCAAGAAGAGCGACGACTTTCCGGTGGCGCTGGATCTTCCGGGGGAGCGGCCGGTGTCGATGGGGCTGGCCATCATGCCCGACCTGCCGATCGCCGAGGCGGCGCGCCTGCCTGAGCTTCTGGAGATGTGCGACGAGCTGACGAACCTCACTTATGAGATGGGCGGACGCCGTTATCTCTACGGCTATCACCGGCTGACGCGCGAGCAAGTCATTCAGCAGTACGGCATGGACGTGATCCGGCAGTGGAACGATCTCAAGAAGCAGGTCGACCCGAACGGCCTGCTGAACATGGGCGTGATCAGGCACCTCGATGAGCTTTGAGCATCCAATGCGGCAAACGCGCTGGGACGTGGTCCTGCGCTGGGCCCTGCTCCTGGGCGCGATCTTCGACCTCGCCTTCGGCGTGGCCGTGCTGGCCAATCACCGCTGGTTCCTCGGTCTGCTCGGTCTCGATCCGCCACCCAACCCGGCATTCGTCCAGCTCGCGGCCGTGCTCTCGATCGGCGTGGGTCTGATGCTGCTCGTGGCCGGCCTGGCCCCGTGGCGCTATCACGCAAACATCACGTCCGCGGCGGTGATGCGGCTCCTCAGTGCGTCGCTGCTGGTGTGGCTGGTCTGCGGGCCGGACCGTTCGCTGCCCCGGCACATCCTGGCCCTGGCCGCGGCGGAGGGCGTGCTGGCGATCCTGCATTTCATCTACTCCCGCCGCACCGCGGCAGCGGCGACGAGTCGTCAATAAAGAAGGAGAGGTATACTTCGGCAAACGGAATCCCAGGTCCTCCGAGCTCGGACACGACGGACTCGTGCTGAGTGCTGAGCCGTTCCTCCGGTCAAGCGCCGGGACTCAGCTTCAACACGCGACGGCGCGTCAGCCCGCTGGGCCTGCCGGCAACCCGGGAGAACGCCCATGCGAAAGTTCTACGATCGTGTGAATTGGGATCTCATCAGTGACGTCGAGCTCCATCGGTTCAGCAGCCACAATGTCTGGCGCTGGCTGGCCGCGGTGATGTTCGAGTGGACGTTGATCGCCGCGCTGCTCGCCGTATGCATCAACTTCCCGGCGTGGTACGTCTGGCTCGCAGGTGCGCTGCTGATCGGCACGCGGCAACATGCCCTGGCCGTGCTCGCGCACGAGGGGGCGCACCACCTGGTCGTTCGCAATCACTTCTGGAACGACGTGCTCACCAACTACCTGACCACGTATCCGCTGACCTTCACCGTGCAGGGCTACCGGACCACGCACCTCCAGCACCACTGGTACCTGGAGACGCCCGAGGATCCCTCCAAGGTCAGTGTGGATCGGCACCCTGAGGAATGGACGTTCCCCATGCCGGTGCGCAACTTCGTGCGCATGTTCCTGAAGGACCTCACTCTGCTCAGCCAGCGCGCGGCCCTCTCGCTGATGAAGTATTTGTGGGAGATCCCGGGCGGACGCGCTCCGCACGTGCTGCGCATCGCCATCATGCACGCCATCATCATCGGCGTGGCCGCCTGGTCGGGCCACCTCCTGGCCTATCTGCTGTTGTGGATCGTGCCCCTCTACACGGTGACGGTGGCTTGTTACCGCCTCCGCTCCGTGGCCGAGCACTCCGGCATCGGCCCGCAGTCCGAACGCTATTCGCGCGACGTGATCGACAACCTGCGCACGACACGGACCACGACGGGCTCGGGTCTGTCGCAGCACCTGCTCATCCCCTACAACGTCTCGTATCACATCGAGCATCACCTCTTCCCGTCGATCCCGACGTTCCGGTTGCGCGATCTGCACGCGCAGTTGGAGACGAACCCCGTGTACGCGGAGAACGCGCACATCACGCGCGGGCATCGGAAGCTGTTTCGCGAGCTGACCGGCACCGCGTCCTCGCCGCCGCCGGTCTCACAAGAAGCCGGTGTGACGGCCTGAGGAGAATGCCATGGCCTGGAGATTCCTCGGACGGCCCGGGCGCTCGTGGCGCAACTGGTCGCGCAATCTGGAGGCGTTTCCAGAGCGCGTCTTTCATCCCAAGTCCCTCGAGGACTTGCAGGCCATCATTCATCTGGCGCGGGTGAAGAATAAGAAGATCCGCGTCGCCGGCAACTCGCACTCCTGGGCTCCGCTGGTTCCCACCGAGGACTTCCTCGTCTTCACCGCTCAGCTCAAGGGGATCGACATCGACCTCTCCGATCGCGACCGCCCGCGCGTGACCGTGGCCGCAGGAACGACCGTGGCGGAACTGAACGAAGCCTGCCGCGAGAACGGCCTGGTCTTTCCCGCCAACGTCGTGCCGACCGAGTTCCACATGGCCGCGGTGGCGGCCACCGGCAGCCACGGCACGGGCATTCGCGAGCAGACCGTGCCGGACTTCGTGGAGGCCGTGGAGATCGTCGACGCCGAAGGCCGGCTGCGCCGGTTCACCGAGCGCGATGGAGTCGAGGTGATGAACGCTGCGCGCCTGAACCTGGGTGTGCTCGGGATCATCTGGCGCGTGACGTTCCGTGTCGTGCCGGCGTTCTCCGTTCACGAGGTCGACCACATGAAGATCGAGATGGAGGGCGCCATCCAGCATTTCGGGGAATGGGTCACCTCTCACGATTACACGGAGCTGGTGTGGTGGCCGTTCAACCGCAACATGTGGGTCAAGCACTACGACCGCACCAACGAAGCGCCGCGCGTCCGCTTCTGCCGCCACTGCTGGACCGAGCTCGTGCAGCGCCTGAAGCTGGTGCTGGGCCGGATGCTCTACGCGCTGATGGTCCTGTTGCCCTCGCTCACTCCGCTGCTGATGCGCCTCATGTACCGCGCCTCGGGCGGCAACGTGGATACGGTCATTCCCCTGGAATGGGCCATTCACTATCAGGCCGGTCTCAAGATCATCCGCGCCACGAACGCCGAGGTGGCCTTTCCGATCGACGCCGACTTCGCCAACGTGAAGAGCGCATGGCGCACGGTCGTGTCCAAGACCCGCGAGTATCAGGCGCGCCGTTCCTACCCATTCAACATGGCCCTCGTGGCCCGCTTCGTGCGCGGCTCGGGCATTCCGCTCTCTCCCGCTCACGGCCAGGGTCTCATGTGCTTCATCGAGATCATGAGCTTCGCCGATACGGCGGATTGGGTGCCCTTTTCCACCGACGTGCTGGCCGAGTGGCTTCGGATCCCGCAGGCCCGGCCCCATTGGGCGAAGGAGGCGCGGCAGTTCTCTCCCGCGCTCATGCGCGAAGCCTATGGCGAGGACCTGCGCCGCTTTCTGCGCATTCGCGACGACCTCGGCGTCGACGCGCGGAACATGTTCGTCAACGACTATCTCGAGGAAGTCTTCTTCGGAAACGCACGGAGCTCGTGATGGACTTCTTTCGCCGGACATTTGCCAGGGCCGGAGCGTTCGCGTTTCTCGGTGAGGCCGTCGCGCACGTGGCCGTGCTCACCAACTGCCTCCTCAATCTCCAGGATCTGAGCCAGTTCGGGTTTCTCTCGGACTGGTTCTTCCTGCTGATCGGCGGGTACTCCGCGGTTGGTCTCTGGGTGTACTCGCGGGAGTGGAAGTTCAAACGCTGCCGGACCTGCTTCTGGTACGGGTTCGTCACGCTGTTCATCTCCGCGACGGTGCTGCTGCACGCGTACATCATCGCCATTGGCGACCGGCTCCATCACACGCTGCGTCCGGAAATCTTCCCACCCTGGTATAGCTGGATCGGACTCGCATACTGCCTGGCCTTCGTGTGGACACTGTTACGCCTGAAGCTGGCCCCGAGGGAAGAATGAGCGCGGTCGAGCTCGAGAGGGTGTTCACCAACGGCATTCGAATGCAGTGCGCCGTGACGGGTGAAGGTCCGGTGTTGTTCCTGCTGCACGGGTTCCCGGAGTTCTGGCGCTGTTGGGAGCCGCAGATCGAGGAGCTGTCGCGGGATTTCCGGCTGGTGATCCCGGACCTGCGCGGCTTCGGCGGGAGCGACAAGCCGGTCGCTGGCTATGGCGCGCGCTCGACCGCCGCGGATCTGTATGGCCTGATCCGTCACTTCTGCGGGCGCAAGCGCGCACGCGTGGCGGGTCACGACTGGGGAGGGTACATGGCCTGGGCGCTCGCGTACCTCGAGCCCGAGTGTCTGGAGCGCATCTCCGTGTTGAACTCGCCGCAGCCGTGGATGTACCTGCGAAACGTCCTGAAGCGAGGCCAGCTCTTCAAGACCTGGTATGTGAAGTTCTTTCAGCTCCCCGGCATTGCAGAGTGGTTCCTGACGCGGAACGACGGCGCCGGAGTGGAGACCGTATTGCGCACGGGCACGACGCGGTTCGATCGCTTCCCACGCGATTACGTCGATGCCTGCCGCGCGAACATCGTCGAGCCCGGCGCGGCCGCGGCTTCATTGGAGTGGTACCGCGCCGCCGTGCGCAACGCCTACACGGGGGCCCGGTTCATGCGCGGTACGACCGATGTGCCCGTACAGATGGTCTGGGGCACCAGCGATCCGGCGCTTTCGCCGTGGCTGACGGTCGGTCTGGAGCGCTACGCTCCGCATCATCGCGTGGATCTCCTCGAAGGCATCGGCCACTTCGTCAACCACGAGGCCCCGGGTAGGGTGGGGCGCCTGGTGCGGGAGTGGATGCTCGCGGATTGAGTCAGGCCCGGCGCGCGTAGCGAATCACGAGCGCGGTCTCGACCGCCACCAGGACCAGTCCGAATGCGAGCGCGCCCCAGGCCATGGTCGGAAGCCAGGCCGGGAACGTGCCCGCGGGCCAGGGCACGAGCGCCGAGGGTGCATTGCGCGTGGGCCAGCCGCTGATCATGTACGTGGCCCACGCCGCGCCCATCATCGAGGTGCCGAGAAAGTGAATGGCCAGCTCCTGCGGCGGCACGCCGAGGGGCGCGCGGCTCCTGGGCTCGATCATCACGTCGATCAAACTGTTCACCGTATCCAGGAAGAACAAAGCCGCCACGATCCAGAAGAGTGTGCCCTCGGGACGCCCCAGGAGCAGCACCGCGAACACGGCCGGCACCATCACGCCGCGGATGACGTGCGTGATCTCCTCGGACCGCGACTGAGCGCGACTGAACAACCGGAACTTCCACATGTGGAAGTACATGACGTCGATCGCCCCGATCGGGCCGGCGATGAACAGAATCCAGAGAGAGAGGTCCATGGTCGGTTGGGTGCTGGGTGCTGGGGTGCTGCATCATTGTCGCGGACAATCGCTCCGCTGCAAGGTACCGCGTCCGCCATGCCCGTACGCCGTGGTACCTGGCCGCTGGAGGCGGCGCGGAGGGTAGCCGGTGGTGCAAGCGATAGCGAGCGACCACCGGTTCTCGGTACAGAGTTCAGGTCGACCCCGGCAGGGGTCGCGGAGGGATCTCAAAGAAGCGCTCGTCGTACTGGACACGGTGCCTGGCATCGAGAATCCTTCGCGACCCCTGCCGGGGTCGATCGCCTTGTCTTTTGCAAACACCGGTGGTCGCTCGCTCCGCTCGCACCACCGGCTACCCTCCGC
>Ga0307505_10000855_pt1 | contig 29315 bp, 24 predicted proteins | sample 23_S_MG_FD_202183 | JGI IMG/M metagenome (GOLD analysis project Ga0307505, IMG submission 202183) | Soil microbial communities from Populus trichocarpa stands in riparian zone in the Pacific Northwest, United States - 23_S | ecosystem: Environmental > Terrestrial > Soil > Riparian zone > Trees... | reverse complement strand
CGAGATCGCCTGACCCGTGCCGGGCGAGAGGACCATGACGTCGGCCGCGTTGCCGGCCTGAAGCTGCGTCGTCACCTGCGTGTTGTAGGCGTCGGAGGGGTAGGGGATGAGCTCGATCTCGACGCCGGTCTCGTCGGAGTACATGGCCGCGAGCTGCTCATAGTAATCGTCGGCGTCGTTGGCCTGGGCGACCATGATCGAGAAGCCGGAGGCGGTCTCTTCGCCGGAGCCGTCGTCGCCGTCGTCAGGATTGCCGCCGGCGCAGCCGGCCAGAAGGAGGACTCCCGCAACCGGTGCCGCGAGGAGCGACAACCGAAGGCCTCGGGAGGCGGAGTGCTGTGACATGTCGGACCTTTCGTGACTTCGTTGTCGTCAGCTCGGGAGCTGACCCGGCCGGTGGCCGCACATCCAGCCTGACACCATCCGCACGATTCTGACATTAGTGTTGATTATGTGGGGCAATAGTGGTGCTGATCCCCAACCGCGGCCGCAATCAGTGCACGACCACAGCGACCGGGCCCGCGAGTCCGGCCGGCAGGAATGCCGCGATCGGCTCGAAGACGGTCGTCATGGGCGCGAACAACTCACCGCTGGGTGCCTGCGCCTCCGCGATCAGACGGTTCCGCCAGGGCGTCGCCACCTCGACCTCGAGGGTGTTGCGGCCCCGGGATACGGCGGCGGTGATGTCGACCCCGAACGGGGGTGTCCACGCGACGCCGCAGTCGACACCGTTGACCACGACGCGCGCGATGCCCGCAACTGTGCCGAGGTCGAGTGAGACGTCTCTGCCGGGCTCCATCTCCGCGGGAAGGTCGAACCCGACGCGATACACCCCGCTCCCCGAGAACCCGCGGGCGGCATCGTCGACCTCCGTCCACAGCAGTGGGCGCTCGCCGAACTCGATCGCGGGGCGGTCGGGCAGCTCGAGCACCCACGGGCCGGCTACCGCGAGTCGGGCGGATGCGGCGGCAGCCATCGGGGCTTCGCCGGAAAGCACGAATGAGGAGCCGAACGGCGGGAGGGTCAGCGCGAACGATCGCCGCCCACTCGAGGTCCCCGCGGGAAGTGCTGTCGCACGCACGGTGACGGGATCCCACGCGACGAGATCCGCGGTGCCGGCAGCGGGCACGAGACGTGCGGTCACGGCGACGGCTGTGGGGTTCGCGAGGAACGTCACCCGACGCCCATCGACGATCCTCGCGATCCGCCGAAGCGGCGGGCCGTCGATGGCGAGCGCCGGCCGCAGCCCCAGCTCGGCGATCGCAGCGGCGAGATCGGATGTCGCGATAACTCGTCCTCGCGTCCGCGCCGTCGACCAGACTCGATCGCACAGGTGGTCGAACTCGCTGGGGTCGTCTCCGAGCGACGGCGAACTCTCCGGCCGAAGTCCGACGATCGTGGCACCCTCATCGAGCAGGTTCTCGAGGCTGCGGAGCGCACGGTTCGTCATCCGCCTGCTCGATCCCCCGAGATACAGCAGCAGGTATCGGGCGCCCTTCGAGACGATGTGCTCCTCCTCCACCCGGAGGACGTCGGCGAGAGCGTCCGCCCCGATGTAGTCGAAGTCGAAGCCGTCCGGCACGGTGGCGTCCGGCGCGTCGTCGTAGAGGCCGGTCACCGGTGCCTCCTCGCCGACGAACACGGCGATCTCCACAGCGGGCTCGCCGGCGGACAGGACCGCCGAGCACCGAGCGAGATAGTCGATCCACGGTCCGGCGAGCGCCGCCCACGTCTCGTTGCGGGTGAATGCCTGCCCTAGGAAGGGCGCGAGCGCGATCCCCGGAGGCGGCGCGGACATCGGCTGGTGCGGCGAGGTGTGGATGCAGAAGCGGGTGACCCCGAGCGCGAGCTGAAGGTCGGCGACGTGCTTGAGGCTTCCCGGTGTCGATGCCCATGGCCGGTCGAAGCTCGTGAACGCTTCGGCGCCTGTCCACTTCCGCCCGTGGACATGGGCGACGGATGCTGCGCCCTTCAGATCCGCGACATAGGTCGGCCGGGGCCCGGCGCCGGGGTCGAACGTCCACATCGCTCCCATCGGAACGTCGGCGTGCGACCGCATCGCAAGGTCGTCGCCCAGCTGCGGCCGCCCGTCCTCAAGTGCCTCCGCGTAGTGGACCATGCCACGGCGATGCGCGGCCTCCGCGAGAGTGCCGTAGTACTCCGATGCCAGGAGTTCGGAGATCGTGCGGCGGTAGTCGTAGAGGAATCGGTCGGATGCCTCCGCGCTGTCGATCAGCATGCCGGTCAGGGCTGGCAGCCAAGGCGTCGGGTCGTAGCCTCGCGCGGCGCGGAAGCGCTCGGCGATGTCGTCGGTCCAGTTCTGCGGGCCCGATTCGATGCTGTCGCTGAGGAGGGCGGAGATGCCCCCCGGTGCCGAGGCGTCACCGAACCGCTGGAGGTAGCGGTCGAGGTAGGCGGAGACTCGCCCTCCGTGGAGCTTGTCGACTTCCAGCCCCGTCGCGTCGGCGGGGGCCGGCCCATTTGTCTGCCCTGTGAGCGATGCGCCGAGGCGAAGGATGCGCCAGCGTCCGGGCGGGGCCGTCCAGGTGAGGCGGCCATCGGCGACGAGGTGCGAGATATCGACGACATCGGCGGGTGCGACAGCGGCGGCATCCGCTCCGGGGTCGGTCTCCACCGCGTAGTAGTCGGGCTCGACGCCGAACGCCGACTTCGTCTCGCCGTGGTGGATGCGCCCTCCCGCGCGCAATGCGAACTCGGACACGGTGAAGGAGTGCGCGGGACGGAGCACGGGCGGTCGCCGGATGCCGTCGGCGATCGCGGGAAGCGCATCGGCGGCGCTCGCCCCCGACAGCACCAGGCGGAAGCGGCGAGCTCTCACCGGGGAGAACGAGGCGGATCGAGTGGGCACCGAGCTCGCCGGCAGAGTCATGACCTTCCGGTAGCGGACCCCGTCGTCGCTCACCTCCAGTACGGCGTGAGGAGCGGGCGCCGCGCCGAAGCCGCTCGGCCCGGGGAGCCCGACGACGACCGATCGGACTTCGACGGGCTCGGCGAACTCCTGTTCGATCCACGCGGACGACCATGCTTCGGGATCACGGGGGAGCGCGATCGCGGGGCCGAACGCGCCGTCGGTCAGACATGACGGGTCCGAGATCTCGGACGATGCCGTCACCGCTGCCGGCCGCAGCACGTCGTGTGCAGGATGCGCCGGGAGTGCGACCACGCGCCAGGCCGCCGCCCAGCGCGCTGCGTCTCTTGATCCCCAGCGGGGCGCATCCTGGTAGGTGCCGGGGGTGTCGGGAAGCGGCGGCAGCGCGATGTCAACGGGGCCTCCGTCGACGACGGTCTCCGACCAGACGACCTTCTTCATCGCGTCCGCGGGCTCCACCCATGGTCCTCCTGCCGCGCTCCACCCGGCAGAGGTCGCGACCGCCAGCTCCATGCCGAGCTCGGCGGCGGTGGCGACCGCTGCGCGGACGGCATCGTCCCACGTTGCGGAGCCTGGCCGCACCGGCTCGGGCACGACCAGCGGAACTCCCATTCCCCCGTCGAAGAGCTGCACGCCGCGAACACCGATCTCGTGCAGCCAGGTCAGGTCGCGGACCACCCCCTCGGGATCGACGTTCCCATCCATCCAATGCCACCAGACACGCGGGCGAGTATCGTCCGGCGGATCGACGAACGCCCGCCACAGGTCGCGCGGCTCCTGCGGAACGAACGGAGGAGTGGATGCCACAGTCCCGAATCCTTCCACTCCGGCGCGGCTCGCTTGAGGCCGCACCACTTATAACCGGTATCGCCAAAACTAATGTGTGCTTCCGACACAAGCGTGTGATAGTGGCAATGGCGCTCCACGCCGCAGGGGCGCATGACGACGAGGTCAGAGAGCAGATGACAGTGACGATCGATCCGACCACCACGCGCACCCTCACTGTGCCGTCGAAGCCGGGGCGCAGGCCGCCGGCTCGCCCGCCGGGCCGCAAGCCGCTCATCAGCTACGGCCACTGGTGGTGGGCGCTTCCCGCGATCGTGCTGGTCATCGGCGTGCACTACGCAGCCACGCTCACCGGCGGGTTCTTCGCCTTCACGAACTGGACGGGCCTGGGCGACTGGGAGTTCATCGGGCTCGACAACTTCGTCCGGATCTTCCGTGACCCGCTCCTGCTAGGCGCCGTCTGGAACACGCTCTTCCTGGCGTTCGGGTCGGTCATCCTGACCAACGTGCTCGGCCTGCTGTACGCGCTCGCGATCAACCGGATGCTCAAGACCCGCTACATCCTGCGCACGCTCCTGTTCATGCCCGTCGTGCTCAGCCCGCTGGCCGTCGCGTACGTGTGGAAGTTCATCTTCCAGTACGACGGGCCTCTCAACGGGTTCCTCGGAGCGATCGGGCTGGAGGAGCTGCAGAAGGTCTGGCTCGCCGATCCGACATGGTCGATCTGGGCCATCCTCATCACGGTGGTGTGGCAGCAGACCGGCTTCGTCATGGTCATCTACCTCGCCGGTCTCGCATCTGTGCCCATCGAGGTGGAGGAGGCGGCCGCGCTGGACGGCGCCGGCATCTGGGGCAGGTTCCGGCACGTCATCGTCCCCGCCATCCGTCCGTCGATCGCGATCGCGACAACTCTCGGCATCATCCAGGGCCTGCGGATCTTCGACCAGATTCTCGCGCTCACCGGCGGCGGTCCCGCCGGAGCCACCGAGACCCTGGCGACCCAGGTCTACAAGCAGGCGTTCTCGCTCGGCCAGTTCGGCTTCGGCTCGGCGCTCGCGCTCGTGCTCACCGTGATCATCCTCGGTTTCGCCATCTTCCAGCAGTACATCACCCGCGACCGCGAGGTCGGGAAGGGCTGACGCCATGTTCCGCTACACCAAGGCCACCGCGGTCCGCGAGGCGCTCGTCTGGCTGGTCACGCTCATCGGCCTGCTCCCGCTCTACATCCTCGTCGTGACAGCGTTCAAGACCGACCAGGAAGCCCTCACCACGAGCGCGATCGCGCCGCCGACCTCGCTGGACTTCGGCGCATTCATCGAGGTTCTCACGACCACCGGCCGCAACAGCATCCCGATGAGCATCCTCAACAGCGTCATCATCACGGCGGGGTCCATCTTCGGGCTGGTCCTCCTCGGCTCGGTCGCGGCGTACGTCATCGCGCGCCGCACGCGACGGTGGACCAACGCCACGTACTACCTCGTGCTGATCGCCATCATCCTCCCCGCGCAGCTGGGCACGGTGCCGCTCTACATCGGCGCCCGCTCGGTCGGCCTCACCGGCAACGCGATCGGCATGATCCTGCTGTGGATCGGCATCCTGCTGCCGCTGTCGGTCTTCCTCTACGCCAGCTTCTTCCGGGGGCTCACGACCGAGTACGAGGAGGCGGCGGTCATCGACGGCGCCTCGCCGACTCAGGCGTTCTTCCGAGTCGTGCTGCCGCTCATGTCACCCGCGACGGGAACCGTCGCGATCCTCGCCGGGCTCATCGTCTGGAACGACTTCTTCAACTCGCTCATCTTCCTCGGCGGATCGACGACGCAGACGCTGCCGGTAGCCATGTACACGTACGTCGGCGGGCTGGTCTCGGCGTGGAACAAGATCTTCGCCGTCGTGATCATCTCGATGATCCCCATCCTGCTGTTCTACATGTTCGCGCAGAAGCGGTTCATCCAGGGCTTCGCCGGGGGTCTCAAGGGCTGACCCCAGCATCCCATCGGCTGCGTCCCCGCTCATTCGCGAGGGGCGACCGACCTCATCCGCACGCATCGAAAGGCCGTACGTGTACCAGCTCGCACCCAACATCGAACTCCTCTTCACCGAAGCGGGCGACTACCCCGACCGCGTCCGAGCAGCCGCTGCGGCGGGCTTCGACGCCGTCGAGATGTGGGGCCCGACCGGCGTCGACGCCCCCGCGAAGCCGAAGGATCTGCCCGCGCTCAAGGCGGCGCTGGACGAGACCGGGACGCAGCTGACCGCCCAGCTGTCCGAGCCGCGCACGCAGTTCATGGTCCCGCCCAAGGACCACTCCGAGTTCTATCGGAAGCTCGACGAGGGGGTGGAGATCGCCCAGCTGCTCGGCTGCCCCCGGATCGTCGTGGGCAGCGGCACCGGCTTCGGGGGGTCGAAGCGGCAGACGCAGCTGGACGAGCTGATCGAGATCTACCGCAAGGCCGACGCCCAGATCGCAGGCTCGGACATCACGCTCGTCCTCGAGCCCGTGAACATCCGTGTCGACCACCCCGGAGCCCTGCTCGACCGCACGAGCGAAGCTGTCTACGTCGCGCGGGGGGTCGACTCTCCCTTCTTCGGCGTGCTGTACGACCTCTATCACTCCACTGTCGAGGGTGAGGACGTCCAGGCCGAGCTGGCCGACGCCGGTGACCTCGTGCGCTACGTGCAGCTCGCCGACGCACCCGGCAGGGGCGAGCCGGGAACGGGGTCGATCGACTGGCCGGCATCCCTCCAGCTGCTGCGCGCATCGGGGTACGACGGTCCGATCGGACTGGAGTACTACCCGCAGACCGAGTCGGCGGCGTCGGTCCGGTACATCCGTGAGCTGGCGGCCGGCGCATGACGTCGGTCCTCCGGGAGTACCCGGATCAGGTGGATGTCGTCATCGTCGGGAGTGGACCGGCGGGCGCCGCCTACGCGCGCATCCTGAGCGAGCGGGCTCCGGCGGCGAGGATCGCCGTGTTCGAGGTCGGTCCCACGGTGTCCGACCCGCCCGGGGCGCACGTCAAGAACATCGCCGACGCCGCCGAGCGGGCGCGCGCGCAGGCGCGATCCGAGGGCCCCGGTGCGGGCGCGGCCACGGTGGCCTCACCGGGCGCGGTCAAGAGTGGCCAGCGCCGCGCGCGGCCGGGGACGTTCCTGCTGGACTCCGGTTACCGGGTCGACGGCGAGGACGGACTGCCGGTCGCCGCGATGTCGAGCAACGTCGGGGGTATGTCCGCACACTGGACCGGAGCCTGCCCCCGCCCCGGCGGCAGCGAGCGCATCGGATTCCTGCCCGACCTCGATGCGCTGCTCGCCGAGGGCGAGCGGCTGCTCGGCGTCACCAGTGACGCATTCGACGCCTCTCCGTATGCGCGACTCGTGCGAGAGCGCCTCGCGGACGCGGTGGACGAGGGGCGCACGCCGGAGTCGCGCGTACAGCGGATGCCGCTGGCAGTGCACCGCCGCGATGATGGCCGACTGGTGTGGTCGGGCTCCGACGTCGTGTTCGGCGATGAGACGCGCACGAACGAGAACTTCCACCTGTTCGATGAGTCGCTTGTCACACGCGTGCTCCTGGAGGGCGGCCGGGCTACCGGCGTCAGGGTGACCGACCGGCGCGCGGGCGCGTCGCACGACGTGGGGGCGCGCTTCGTGGTGGTCGCCGCCGACGCACTGCGCACTCCGCAGGTGCTCTGGGCCTCCGGCATCCGCCCTCCCGCGCTGGGCCGGTACCTCAACGACCAGGCGCAGGTGGTGTTCGCCTCGCGCATCCGCGATGCGGTCGCCGGTGCCGACGCGGCAGCCGGAGGACCCGCCGCCACGGGACTCAGCGAGCAGAGCGGCGTGAGCTGGGTTCCGTTCACGGACGACGTGCCGTTCCACGGGCAGATCATGCAGCTGGATGCCTCGCCGGTGCCGCTCGCCGAAGACGACCCGGTCGCTCCGGGATCGATCGTCGGCCTCGGGCTGTTCTGCGCGAAGGATCTGCAGGCCTCCGATCGCGTGGAGTTCTCCGAGTCCGAGACCGATGCGTACGGCATGCCGGCGATGACGCTCCACTACACGCTGACGCCGCACGACCACGAGGTGCTCGATCGTGCCCGAGCGGAGATCGTGCGGCTCGGCGCCGCCGTCGGCGAGCCGCTGGACGAACGACCCTTCACGATGCCGCTCGGCTCTTCGCTGCATTATCAGGGCACGGTCCGCATGGGGCAGAGCGACGACGGCGAGAGCGTGTGCGGACCGGACAGCGAGGTCTGGTCGGCGCCCGGGGTCTACGTGGCGGGCAACGGCGTGATTCCGACTGCGACCGCGTGCAATCCGACGCTCACGGGGGTTGCGCTCGCCGTGCACGGGGCGCACAGCATCGCGGATCAGCTTGCTTATGTCGAGAACAGACATTAGAGTGTAGAAACAATGACAAAGATGTCCGGCCGACGACGTCGGCCACGAACCAGGAGGTCATCGTGATCCCCGATCGCATCATCGAGCAGGGCACGCTCACGACCGATGGGCCGCGCACCGCGGTCGAAGTCCGGTTGCCCTGGTACCGCGCGCTGCCGGGATCGTGCATCTCCGGCGCGAAGCTGAGCGTGGACGGAGTGGCCGCTCCCGAGGAGTCGCTGCGCTGGCGCATGAACGGCAGGGAGTTCCGATTCGACGAGCTCGTCGATGAGACCGGCGAGTGGTGGTTTCCCGTCGACTCGGCAGTCCTCTCCGGCGACCTGCCGCTCGCCCCGGGCGACGCCGACCATGAGGTCCGCGTCGATCTGACGCTCTACATCCCGTACATCATCATCGGCGACGACGAGACGCTGCACATCGAAGAGCACGACACGAAGACCATGAAGGCGGTGGCCGCATGACCGCCCTTCGACAGGCTCAGGGATCGGGCACTCCGATCCAGGGCGTGACGCTGTACAGCTTCACGCGCGCGTTCCACGGGCACGAGTACGATCTCGAGGCGCTCATCCGCAAAGTCGCCGCAGACGGCTATGGTCCCGGACTCGAAGTCATCGGGTTCTCCAGCTTTCGCGGTTTCCCGGCGATCGAGGATTCCTTCGCCGGCTGGTTCCGCGACCTGGTCGACGAGGTCGGCCTGGTCACGACATCGCTCGCGGTCAACGCCGACATCGGGATCCACCGCGATCGACTGCTGAATCAAGACGAGCTCATCGAGTACATGCGCCGCCAGATCGTCGCCGCCGCGAAGCTGGGCTTCCCGATCGCCCGCGTCCAGATCTCGATCACGCCCGACTCGATGGAGCAACTCGCCCCCATCGCCGAGGAGCACGGCGTCACGCTCGCGCTCGAGGTGCACGCCGACCAGTACGCGTCGCACCCTCGCATCCTCGATCTCCGCGACCGGTACGAGAAGGTGGGCTCCCCGTACCTCGGATTCACCATGGACTGGGGTGCGACGGTCTCGGGCTTCGCGCCGTCGCTGCTGGAGGCCTATCGCCGTCGCGGCGCATCGGACGAGCTGCTCGCGAAGGTCGTGGACCTGTGGGACCGCTACTACGCCGAAGGCCCGCCGGCAGACCAGGCAGAGCACGGCAAGAGGTTCGGATCGTTCATCGGGCTCGCCGCGCAGAACGGCCGCCCCGACCTGGGGATCGACTTCGGCATCAACGGCACGGGACTGTTCGGACCCGCCCGTGTCGACGACTGGCTCGAGATCATGCCGTGGATCCGCCACGTCCACGGCAAGTTCTTCGGCATCGACGAACACGGCGAAGAACCCTCCGTCCCCGTGCGCGACCTCATTCGGCTGCTGGTGGACAACGGCTACTCCGGCGCGATCTCCAGCGAGTACGAGGGCTGGCACTGGAACCACTGGCAGAGCCCATTCGAGATCGTCGCGGCCGAGCAGGCGGTGCAGCGCTCCGCCGCGCTGAACGCGGGGTCGCGCATGATCACGGATGCCGCCCAGGCGCGCAGCATCCTGAATGCCCACCTGGCCCAGCCGGTCCGCGGCTGACCTCTTCGATCTTTCGACAGCTCAAGGACGAACGACATGACGAACGGCATCGCCGGCACCGGCATCCAGCTCGGGATCACGCTCTACTCGCTCACGAGCGAGTTCGCTGCGGGGCTTTACACCCCGGCGACTCTCATCAAGGCGGTGGCGGACGAGGGGCTCGGTCCCGGCATCGAGTTCAACATCGCCCAGCTGCTGCGCACCTACCCAGACGTCGACGACGAGTTCGTGACGCTGTGGCGCGACTCGCTGGACGAGTACGGACTCGAGCCGAGTGCCGTTGGAACGAACCTCGACATGGGCCGGCGCAAGGACCGCGACATGACGCCCGGCGAGGAGCACGACTTCCTCGCGCGGCAGCTGAAGACGGCCCACACACTCGGCTTCAAGAGGATCGTGATCCGCTCCGCCGGCAGGGAGCTGCTGCGCAGCCTGCTCCCGCTCGCAGAGAAGTACGATCAGCGGCTCGGCTACGAGATCCACGCGCCGCAGGGGCCGAACGACCCGAAGGTCGTGCAGATCCGGGAGCTCTACGATGAGCTCGGCAGTGATCGGCTCGGCTTCACCGCAGACTTCTCCTCCACCATGCACAGCCTGTCGCCCACCCTGCTGCGCACGATGCGTCAGATGGGCATGCCGGAGGAGTACTTCCCGGTCATGGACGAGATCTGGCGCAAGCCGCTGCCGATGCACGTGCGCAACCAGGAGTTCGAGGACTTCCTCACCTCGGAGCGCTTCGACTTCGCGCGCCTCGGCCCGTTCACCCGGCTCGCGTTCAACATGCACGGGCTCGTGCCGCCGGAGGAATGGCTCGACATCATGCCGCAGATCTTCCACGTCCACGCGAAGTTCTATGATATCGGCCCCGATGGCGAGGAGCCGGCGATGGACATCCCGCGCATCGTGCGCCAGTTCGTCGAGGGCGGGTATCGCGGCTACCTCTCCAGCGAATGGGAGGGCCACGCGTTCTCCGACCTCGGGGAGAGCGACCCGATCGACCTCGTGAAGAAGCAGCACGCGCTGATGCGACGTGCGATCGAAGACACCGTCGCACTGAAGCAGACCGCCCGTGTCTGACACCTTCGCCGACACGTTCAAGTAGGGAGCCGCCATGGCCACGCACAACTCGCTGTTCTCCGAGAAGGACGTCCGGCGCACCGGCGACGGGATCGCCGTCTCGGTGCAGCTGCCCTGGTACCGCAGCCTCTGGCTCTCGGCCGTCGACGACGTCGCGGCGTCCGTGGACGGCGTTGAGATCCCGCGCGACCGTCTGCGCTTCGAGCTGAACGGCCGCTCGTACGCGATCGACGAGCTCCCTGAGCAGTGGGACACGCTCTGGTTCGTCGCCGACCGGCCGGACATCGTGATCGCGCTCGATCCCGTCCCCGCGGCGGGCGACGAGCTCACGGTCGAGGTGGTGCTCACGATGCGCCTGCTCTACATGCAGATCCTGCCGGGAGCCGACGGCGGTCCCGGTCGCTACGTCACCAACCGCGTACCCGTCGAGCGAGAGTTGGTGCTGACATGACGCTCCGGGTCGCGATGATCGGCTACGGCTTCATGGGGGCCGCCCACTCCGTCGGATGGCGGCAGGCACCGCGCGTGTTCGATCTGCAGGACGACGTCGAGACGGCGGTGGTCGTGGGCCGCAACGCCGTCGCCGTCGCGCAGGCCGCCGCACAGTGGGGATGGTTCGAGTCGGCCACGAACTGGCGCGAGGTGATCGCGCGCGACGACATCGACATCGTCGACATCGTGACGCCGGGCGACTCGCACGCCGAGATCGCGATCGCGGCGCTGGACGCCGGCAAGCACGTGCTGTGCGAGAAGCCGCTCGCGAAAACGGTGGCCGAGGCAGAGGCGATGGCGGATGCCGCGTCCCGTGCTGCTGAGCGCGGGGTGCGATCGATGGTCGGTTTCACCTACCGACGGGTGCCCGCTGTCACGTTCTTGCGCGACCTCATCGCGCAGGGCGTGATCGGTCGGGTCCAGCAGGTGCGCGCGGCCTACCGCCAGGACTGGCTCGTCGACCCGGAGATGCCGCTCGCCTGGCGCCTGCAGAAGGAGCACGCGGGATCGGGTGCGCTCGGTGACATCGGTGCGCACATCATCGACATGACGCAGTTCGTGACCGGGCACACGGTGGATGCCGTCTCCGGCATCGTCGACACGATCGTGAAACAGCGCCCGCTGCGGGGATCGGGCTCAGGTCTGTCGGGTACGCGAGCGGTCGGGTACGGCGACGTCACCGTCGACGATCTTGCGATCTTCACGGGACGGCTGTCGAGCGGCGCGTTGGCGTCGTTCGAGGCGACACGGTTCGCGACCGGGCGCAAGAACGCACTGACGATCGAGGTGTCGGGCGACAAGGGCGCGCTCGCGTTCGACCTCGAAGACCTCAACAGTCTGCAGTTCTACGACCGCACGGCACCTGGTGACCGCCAGGGCTTCACGAAGATCCTGGTGACCGAGGCATCCCATCCCTACGTTGCGGCGTGGTGGCCGGCCGGGCACATGCTCGGGTACGAGCACGGTTTCGCGCACCAGGTCGTCGATCTGGTGACGGCGATCCACGACGGCACGCAGCCGCATCCGAGCTTCACTGAGGGACTGACCGTGCAGCGGGTGCTCGACGCGGTCGAGCGCAGCGCCGAGAACGACTCCGCCTGGGTTCGTGTCGGCGCGGGCGTCCCGGCGCACGTCTAGGCAGAGAGGTCTTGCGCCGGCGTGTGGGAGCACTCGTTCATGCGCCGGTAGATGATCAGCCGTGACACGAGCTCGCTCGCCCGGGAGAGCGCCCATCTGGTCAGGATCACACGGACCGGGCCGTGACGGATGCGGCGCCGGCCGCCAGCGCCGTGGCGGCGAGCGTGAGGTGGCGGCGCGTCATGTCTGCCGGGTCGTCGGCGAGCCACTCGTGGCCGCCCCACTCGCTGCACAGCGTGCCGGTGAATCCCGTGCGCGTCAGCACCGCGCCGAGATCGCGGATGGGTGCTGAGACGCGCCCGTCCGTGTCGTCGAGATCCCAGAACTTCAGGTGGAACGCGCCGACGAGGGGGAGGACGCCGCGCAGGTCCGCGGTCTCCGATCGCCCGAATCGCACGAGCAGATTCATGTACATCGTGTGGACCGCCGGAGGCACCCCGCCCGATCTCAAGAACTCGACGACCGCGCCAGCGGTCGCAGGATCGCGCCACTCCTCGCGCAGCCGCGTCACGAGCGCAGCCGGGACACCTGCCGCCGCGAGCCGATCGAGATAGCTCGGCGGCAGCGCGGGCATGAGCATGCTGATGTCGACGAGCAGCCGGATGCGGGGGTCGTCGAGCCCGGCGATCACGTCGATCGCGGCGGCCGTCGCGGGCGAGTCGGGAGTCTGCTGTCCCTGGATCTCCTCGAAGAGGGTCAGGTCGAGCTCGTGGAGGATCGGGAGCAGCCGGCGCAGCAGGGGCTCGCCGGCCTGACCGATCGGCAGACGGATGCCGGCGGCGCCGACGCGGTGCGCCGCATGCACCTGCGGGAGGAGGAACGCCAGCCGCTCGGCCTCGCTCCTGCGCAGCGTCGGGCTCAGCCAGTCGTCGATGCTCCCGCCGACGATGCTCACCTCACCGCCGACGGCATCGAGGTCGCGCCGCAGCGCGTCCGCCTCAGCGTCGTCGACGACCGGGAACGACCGCCACAGCTGCCCCGGCTCTAGTTCGATGACCCGGGCGATGCCGTCCGCGACGATCCCCACGGCGATATCGGTCGCCTCGCGCTCGCCGCGGATCACGGTGGGGGTCCAGTTGAACGCGCTCGCCGCCAGGGTCCACGTGGTGGAAGCTTCGTCCTGCTGGCGTGCCGGCTCGACGGCCGGTGAGGGCTTCTCCGCACGTCCCACGGGCGGGGAGTCGAGCACGAGCGAGCGTTCATCCCGGAAGGGCAGCGCCAGTGGCCCGTCCGGCCCCGTCTGCAGGTACGGGACGACGAGCCGGAACGACACGGCGACGGTGTGGGCGCCGGGGAGCAGCATCCGTCCTCCACGCACATCAAGATGGTCCTGCAGGAACCACCAGCCGGATTCATCCCTGAGCCCGGACGGTGCGACGGCTCTGTCTCCGATCATGATGACGATGGACGCCACCGGCTCGTCGTCGATCGTGACGGTGAGGCCCTGGAGGCTCGCGAGCGGAAGAGACCGGATCCAGGGCAGGCCGAGTCGGAGGGAGAAGCCGCCCGTCGTCGAGGTGAGCGCATCGTCGCGCAGGGCCGTGAGCGTCATCGCGGGCAATCCCCAGTCTCGTATCGAACGTCTTGAGACGAGAATCTACACGCTTATGTCGAAAATAGGAAGAAGTTTATCCGGCTCCGCGAACAGCCTCGATCGAGGGTTCGCCGTCTCCGAACCACCGAGGAAAGGTGACGTCGAACAGCTGCTCGCGCACCATCTCCGTGCCGCCTCGCAACGGCTCACGGACGTCGTTCACGGACGGCACGATCGCGAGGTCGCGCGTCGCGAGCGGAAGTGACAGCTCGTAGACGCGCTGGCGGATCTCGGCGAGGAAGATCTCTCCGGCCCCCACCACGGCTCCGCCGATCACGATCGTGGCGGGGTTGAACATGTTCACGAGCGCCGCGATCGATTCGCCCATGACACGTGCGGAGCGCTGGACGAGCGAGATCGCGAGCGCGTCTCCATCCTTCGCGGCCAGCGCGATCTCCTCGGGAGTGATTGCGCGTCCCTCCGCCGCGCGCTGGGCGAGGTATCCTGCGCTGCCGTCGGCGATCGCCTTCTCGGCATCTCGGACGAGCGCCCAGCCGCCGGCCACCGCCTCGAGGCAGCCGGTCTTCCCGCAGCGGCACTGGGCCTCGGAGCCGGCGACCCGCACATGACCGATGTCGCCGGCTGCTCCGTTGGCGCCCCGGTGGACCCGCCCCTGTGAGAGCAGACCGGCGCCGATGCCGGATCCCACCTTGCAGTAGATGAGGTCGAGGTGCTGGTCGCGCCGACGCGCCCGCTCCCCGAAGGCCAGCAGATTCACGTCGTTGTCCACCCACACGGGAGCCTCGTACGCCTGCTCGAATCGAGCCCTGACGTCGAAGCCGTTCCAGCCCGGCATGATCGGGGGTGCGACCGGGCTCCCCGTCTCGAAATCGACCGGTCCCGGCACGCCCACGGCGATTCCCCAGACCGGTGCGCCCGGAGTGCGGGCGATCAGCTCGTCGACCATCGCGATGGCCGTGTCGATCGTCTCGGCCGGTCCTCGGGCGATGTCCCACGCGCGATGCGTCTGATCCTGGACGTCTCCCTCGAGCCCCGATACCCCGACATGGATGTGCAGCGCGCCGAGTGCGCAGACGACGATCCGGCCCCTTTCGCTCCGGAAGCGGAGTGTGCGCGGCGCGCGGCCCCCCGACGAAGGTCCGAACTCACCGTCCGCGAGGTACCCCATCTCGATCGCCTGATCGACGCGCTGCGTGACGACGCCGCGGCCGAGACCGGTGAGACGCCCGATCTCGGGTCGGGTCGTGGCCTCGCCGACGCGCACCATGTTGACGATGCGAAGAAGGCTCGTGACTTCATCGGTCTGTGCGCCGAACCGAAGGGTGGACTCTCTGGCCATGGTTGATCTTCGCATAATCACTGTGCTGAGGTGCCGCATCAGCGCCATCTATGGTCGCGTTCGCCGTGACTTAGGTACGCTTCAAGCACAAGAATCGGGAGGACGAGGATGCCCTACGGAGTCGGCGTGATCGGCGCCGGACCGGGTGCGGGAGCCCTGCATCTCCCGACACTGGCTCGACTGCCCGAGGACTTCCTCGTCGTGCACGTGAGCGACGGCGGCAGCGGCCGAGCGGCCGAACTGGCAGCGCGCAATGGGGCGCGGGCGTCTGCGCAGACCGCCGACTTGCTTGCCGACCCTCGCGTCGAGGTGGTGGCGGTGTGCAGCCCGCCCGAGCTTCACGCGGCGCAGATCCTCGCCGCCGTCGCAGCGGGCAAGCGCGCCGTCCTCTGCGAGAAGCCGCTCGCGACGACGACCGCCGACGCCGAAGCGGTCGTCGAGGCCTGTCGCTCCGCAGGCGTCGCTCTCCTCATCGGCACCAACCACCTCTCCGACGCCGCCTGGGGCCGCGCCAAGCATCATCTCCTCGTGTCGGGCGGGCCTGTGCGGTCGATCGCCGTCACCGTGGCGCTGCCGCCCAACGCCCGATACCACGACGTCGTGACCGAGACCCTCACCCCTGTCGCGTCGCGCGGCGGCCCCCCTTTGCAGGATCCGGAGGTTGCGGCATCCGTCGTCGGCCGGCTCATCGTGGGACTCGCGGTGCATGATCTTCCGCTGCTGCGCGACCTCGCCGCCGATTTCGAGGGCGTCGACTTCGCCACCGCGGTCGCTCCGCTCGGCTTCGCCGTCGCGTACCGCGCCTCGGGGATCCCGGTGCTGTTGAACACCGTCATGCTGAGCGACGGCGCCGATGCGCTGTGGCGGATCGACATCGCCACGGACTCCGAGCGGATCGAGGTTCGGTTTCCGCCGGCGTTCGTGCACGCCGGGAGCGCGACGGTGCGCGTGCATGCCTCCGACGGCCGGATCACGGAGTATCCTCGCGATCCGGACGACGGGTATCTCTCTCAGTGGCGCGCGTTCGCGGATGTGCTGAACGGCCGGACGCCGGTCGAGTACGACGAGCTGCTCGCGGACGCGGTCTTCGCCGTGGAGCTTGCGGATGCCGCGGCTGCGGCCGTGCGTCGAGGGGCGGACTCGTGAGCACGGCGGTGTACACGACCCTCCCCGAGTACCGCGTCGCGATCGCGGAGCTGCCGCTCAGCGCGCGCCCCGCGTCGCGTGACGCAGCCGCCGTACACGTCGTCACGGGGAACGGGAGGTGGGGGGATGCCGTCCTGGCCGCCGCCGACGCGGGAGCCCGCGCGATCGTCGTGGCACGGCCGGGACCGGTCCCGACCGACGACATCCGTGCGCTCGCGCACGACCTGACAGGACTGCCGGTGCTCGTCGAGCGCCGCCTGCTCAGATCGGATGCGGCGCTGCGAGTCGCAAAGACACTGCTCGACCCCCGTGTCGTCACCGTCGCGTGCGCAGCGACACCGGATGCGCTGCCGGGGACAGTGCGCGATGCCGTGGGCTGGCTCCGTGTGCTCGCGCGCGGCACGCTCTCGCTCCGATCGCGCGGCAGGGGGACCGCGCTGATGGTCACCGGCGACGGGGTGCCTGCAACGCTCCTCGCGACGGTCGTCGAGACGGGGGAGTGGGTTCGCGGACACGCGCTCGGCGAGACCGTCATCGAGGTCGAGAGCGATGACCGAGGGACGAGGACGATCGTCCACGGACGAGAGGGTGAGACCGTCCTGGCGCCGCTATCGGAGTCGCCGGCCCGTGTGGCGCTGCGTCGCGCGCTCGCGACCCTGGAGTCGGGTGCGTCGCCCGGGGATCTGCGGAACCTGGCGCACGACACGGAACTCGCAGAAGCGATCGTCGGAACGCTGGGTCATAAACACCCCTGATTCGGAGGATCGGGGATATGGGATTCCCTGATACGTCGATCCCTCGCGAAAGTAGACGTGGGATAACCCACAAGCCTCATCGAAGGGATCGAAGATGATCAAGCTGCTCTCGCACCTCTCCTACGTGGCGATCACGTCGCCGGATGTCGAGGCATCCGTCGCGTTCTACGAGGAGCAGGTCGGCCTCACCGTCGTCGGCCGCGTCGACGGTGCCGTGTACCTGCGGTGCTGGGGCGACTATTACGCCTACTCGGTCGTCGTCGTTCCGGGCGACGAGCCGGCGCTCGAGACGATGGCATGGCGTACCTCCAGCGCCGAGGCGCTCGACGAGGCTGCGAAGCGCATCGAAGCCGCGGGCGTGCAGGGCGAGTGGGTCGACGACGTGCCCCACATCGGTCGTGCCTACCGCTTCACCGGTCCCTGGGGCCACTCGATGACGCTGCACTGGGACGTCACCCGTCACCATGCCACCGACCCGAACGGCACCGGCGGCGACGCCGCGTCGATCTACCCGGACCGCCCGTCGCGTCGGAGCAAGGTAGCCGGCGCGCCGCGCCAGCTCGACCACGTCACCGTCGCGACGAGCGACGTGGACGCGTTCGTGAAGTGGTACGTGGACGTGCTGGGCTTCCGCTTCATGGCGCGCACCGTCCTCGACGAGGCGCCCGTCTCGGTGTTCTCGGTGCTCACGACCAACGAGAAGTCCCACGACCTGGGCGTCGTGCTGGACGGCTCGACCCGCGCCGGCCGCGTCAACCACTACGCGTTCTGGGTCGACACGCGCGAGGAGCTGCTCATCGCCGCCGACATCCTCGGCGAGAACGGCTATCCGATCGAGTACGGCCCGTCGATCCACGGCATCGGCGAGCAGAACTTCCTCTACTACCGGGAGCCCTCGTCGCTGCGCATCGAGCTCAACACGGGCGGATACCGCAACTACGTGCCCGACTGGGAGGCCAACACCTGGAAGCCCTCGCAGGGATCGAACAACTTCTATCGCAACAGCGCGATGCCGATGTCGATGACCGAGTCGTTCCCGCCCGCCGACGGGCCGAGCGCCACGGAGGAGGGCGTACCCGACGAGATCAAGGACGCCCTGTTGAATCCGTACGCGAAGCACGGCCAGGGTTGACACATCGCGGTGGGGACGGCCGGCAGACAGGTCGTCCCCACCGCACCACCGAGGAGATTCCATGACGACGACGTCGAACATCCCGACCGCGCCCTTTGCGCTCGCGCGCTTCCGCGACGGCACCGCGGTGCGGCTCGGTCTGGTCGCGGGCGACCGCATCCGTCCGCTCGACCCCGAGGATCTCGGCGCGGCCGACCTCAACGGATTCCTCGCCGCACCCGACTGGGATCGCCTCGCGGCGCTCGCCGGGGCGGTGGGGGAATGGATGCCGCTGTCGGGCGTCACGCTGACCTCCCCCGTCGAACCGCAGCAGGTGCTGCAGACCGGTGCGAACTATCGCCAGCACGTGATCGAGCTCGTCGCCGCGGGCCTCACGAACAACACCGACCGCACGCCCGAGGAGGCGCGAGAGTTCGCGGCACGGATGATGGACGATCGCGCTGCGAACGGTGAACCCTACTTCTTCATCGGCCTTCCGGCGTGCGTCGTCGGCGACGATGTGCCGCTGGCGCTCCCGGCGTACAGCAAGGTGCACGACTGGGAGCTCGAGCTCGCGGTCGTGATCGGCCGCGAGGCGTACCGCGTCTCGCGCGAGGACGCACTCGATCACGTGGCCGGCTACACGATCGTCAACGACGTCACGACGCGCGACCTCGTGTTCCGCACGGACATGAAGGAGATCGGCACCGATTGGTACCGGTCCAAGAACGCGCCCGGCTTCCTCCCCACCGGGCCGTTCCTCGTGCCGGCGCCCTTCGTCGACGGATCGAACCTGAACGTGCGCCTCGATCTCAACGGCGAGACCATGCAGGATGCCTCGACGAGCGATCTGCTGTTCGACATCCCCGCGCTGATCTCGGCGGCGTCGCAGACGATGCCGCTCCTGCCCGGCGACTTGCTCCTCACCGGAAGCCCCGCCGGCAACGGCCAGCACTGGAAGCGGTTCCTGCGCGACGGCGACGTGATGACGGGGTCGATCGAAGGCCTCGGCACGCAGGTCGTGCGCTGCGTGGCCGACCCCTCGACAAGCTCCGGGATCGTCTCGTGAGCCCGTCGGAGAACCCCGCCGACCTCGACCGCGCGAATCCCGAGGCCGAGATCGCGGCGCGCGCGGAGGCGTACCGCAACTGGGGCCGCTGGGGCGACGACGACCGTCTCGGCACCCTCAACCTCATCGACCCGGCAAAGCGGATCGACGCAGCGACCCTCGTACGCGACGGACGCGTCATCTCGCTCTCCCAGTCGTTCGACACCAACGGTCCCCAGAGGGGATGGCGCCGGCGCACCAACCCGGTGCACACCATGACCGACACCGGCGTCGACGCCGAACGAGGCAATCAGGGCTTCCCGCACGGGATCGGGGGAGCGGACGACGTGATCTCCATGCCCCTGCAGTGCTCGACGCAGTGGGACGGGCTCGGGCACATCTTCGACCACGGCATCGCCTGGAACGGGCGACACGCGGGAGACGTGGTCACGAGCGAGGGCGACCTCGTCACGGGCATCGAGCACGCGGCATCCGTGATCGTGTCCCGCGGCGTCCTCCTCGACCTCGGGCGTCACCTCGAGCCGGAGTCGGGCGAGCTCTCCGACGGTCACGCGATCACCGCCGCCGACCTCGAGGCGTGCATCGCCGCGCAGGGGCCCAGCGCCGCCGTCGGGCGGGGCGACATCGTGCTCGTCCGCACTGGTCAGCTCGCCCGCGCGCGCCGCGACGGGTGGGGCGACTACGCGGGAGGCCCCGCGCCCGGGCTGTCGCTCACCACGGCCGGCTGGCTGCACCGCACCGAGATCGCGGCGATCGCGACCGACACGTGGGGCTTCGAGGTGCGGCCGAACGAGTTCGACGCGCCGGCCTTCCAGCCCCTGCACCAGGTGGTGATCCCGAACCTCGGGCTCACGATCGGCGAGATGTGGGATCTGGAGGAGCTCGGCGACGTGTGCGCCTCGTCCGGTCGATTCGACTTCCTGCTCTCCGCCGCACCGCTGCCCATCACGGGCGCGGTCGGCTCGCCCGTCAACCCCGTCGCGATCCTCTAGATCCGACATCCGCACCAGAACAGGGAGGTTCTGACATGACCGCAGTTCACAAGGTCGCGATCGCCGGCAGCGGCGTCGCCGGGCTCGCCGCCGCGATCCAGCTCGCCAAGGGCGGCGTCGAAGTCGACGTCTTCGAGGCGAAGGCCGAGCCGACCGCGCTCGGCTCCGGGATATCGCTCCAGGGCAACGCGCTGCGCGTGTTCGACGCGCTCGGAGCCTGGGACGAGATCCGCGCGGCAGGTTACCCGTTCGAGGGACTTCACCTGCGCGCTCCCGGACCCGGCGCTCCGATCGTCGCCCAGCTGCCGGACGTGAAGACCGGTGGGCCCGACTACCCGGCGGCGATGGGGATGCCGCGTCCCGAGCTCGCTCGGATCCTCCTCGACCACGCGCAGCGGGCCGGCGCCCGCGTGCACTTCGGCAAGAAGGTCACGGGTGTCGATGCTCGTGCGAACGACGCCGTCGAGGTGTTCCTGGACGACGAGTCGGCGGGCGAGTACGACCTCCTCATCGGTGCCGACGGTCTCAACTCCACGGTCCGCGACATCATCGGTATCGACACCAGGCCGGAGCCGACCGGTATGGGCATCTGGCGGACCTTCGTCTCGCGCCCGCCCGAGGTGGAGCGCAGTGAGCTGTACTACGGCGGGCCTGTCTTCATCGCCGGCTACACGCCGACGGGGGAGGACTCGATGTACGCGTTCCTGGTGGAGAAGGCCGAGGACCGGTTCGGAACCTCCGACGAGGAGGCCACGCGCATCATGCTCGACGAGTCGCGCGCCTACGACGGTCCGTGGAACTCGATCCGCGCCGACCTCGAAGCGGGGGCGCACGCCAACTACACGTGGTTCACGAAGCACATCGTCGACGAGCCGTGGAACCGCGGGCGCGTCGTGATCATCGGCGACGCCGCGCACAGCTGCCCGCCGACCATCGCCCAGGGTGCGGCGCAGGGGCTGGAGGACGCCCTCGTGCTGACCGAGCTGCTGCTTGCGCGCGACGCTGTGGACCAGGATCTGTGGGACGCGTTCCACGGGCGGCGGGTGCCCCGCGCGAAGGCGGTCGTCGAGGCATCCGTCCAGCTCGGTCAGTGGCAGCTCGACGGCGTCCGCGACGCCGATGTGCCCGGCCTCATGTTCGGTGTCGCACGCCAGATGTCCGAGCCGGCATGACGTCCCCTTCGGATCGCCCGCCGATCACCGACGTCCACGCGCACCTGCTGCTGCCCGCACTGCACGCCGAGGTGGAGCGCCGCGCGCCCGAGCTCGTCGCCGAGGCGGCCGACCTCGAGCGACGCCGCAACGGGGCGGAGAGTCTGGAGGCCTCCGGTGCGATGATCGACGCCAGGATCCCGCAGCTCACCCGCATCGACGCCCGGCTGGCGGCGATGGATGCCCAGGGCGTCGACCGCCAGTGGGTCAGCGTCTCGCCGAACCACTTCTATCCCTGGGCTCCGGAGGGGCTCGCCGTGTGGGTGGCGGGCGAGACCAACCGTCTCGTGGCCGAGCATGTCGCCCAGGCGCCGGACCGGCTCACCGGTCTCGGAGTCGTCCCGCTGCAGCATCCCGAACGCGTCGTCGAATACCTCGACGACGCGGTGCTCGGCCGGGGGCTCGCCGGCGTCGAGATCTCGTCGTTCGCGGGAGATGTGGAGCTCTCCGATCCTCGCCTGGAACCATTCTGGGCGCGGGCCGCCGCGCTCGGTTGCATCGTCTTCCTGCATCCGTTCGGCTGCAGCCTCGACGAGCGCCTCGACCGCTTCTACCTCTCCAACACAGTGGGTCAGCCCGCCGAGAACGCCGTCGCCCTCTCGCACCTGATCTTCTCGGGAGTGCTGGATCGGCATCCCGAGCTGAAGATCGTCGCCGCGCACGGCGGGGGGTATCTGCCGTTCGCGATCGGCCGCTCCGACAGGGCATGGCACGTCCGACCCGAGGCGCACGGGTGCGCGCATCCACCATCGACCTACCTGCGCAGGCTGTGGTTCGACACCGTCGTCCACGATCCTGCGGCGCTCCGCCGGCTGGTGGAGGTGGCCGGAGGCTCGCGCGTGCTCCTGGGGAGCGACTTCCCCTTCGACATGGGGCTGGACGATCCCGTCAGCGATGTGTGGTCGGCCGGACTGCCCGACGAGATCACGCGACGCATCCTCGGCGAGAACGCCGACGCGATGCTCCACACGCGGGTACGGGCATGAGGCTCGCGCGCTGGGCCCACGGCGCGGACATCGGCGAGGGTTTCGTCGTCGACGACCGCGTCATCCCGTTCCCCGATGCCCTGACGGTCGCGCGCGTGCTCGCCGAGGGACTGGATGCCGCGCACGGACTCCAGGATCGGCTCGACCCGTCCCACGGCATCCCGCTTGCCGAGGTCCGGCTGCTCACTCCGCTCGTGCCCGTGACGATCCGCGACTTCGTCACGTTCGAGGAGCACGTCGAGGGCGTGAGCGCGGCGGTCGACGGCAAGAGCGAAGTCGTGCCCGAGTGGTACCAGGCGCCCACCTTCTACTTCACCAACCCGCACACAGTTCTCGGGCCGGACGAGCCGGTTCGCCCGCCCGTGACGGAGCGGCTCGACTTCGAACTCGAAGTCGCCGTCGTGATCGGCGGAGCGCCCGGTTCGGACGGGGCGAACCTGACATCGGATGCGGCGGCATCCCACATCTTCGGCTACACGATCATGAACGACTGGTCGGCCCGCGACATCCAGTCCCGAGAGATGAAGGTGCGGCTCGGCCCGGTGAAGGGAAAGGATTTCGGCACCTCGCTCGGCCCATGGATCGTCACGGCCGATGAGCTGGCGTCGTTCCTGGACGATGACGGATTCCTCGCACTGCGCGCCGAAGTGTTCGTCAACGACGAGCTGATCGGTGAGGACCTCGTCTCGAACATGGGCTGGCCTTTCCCGGAGCTCGTCGCCTATGCGGCGCGGAACTCCCGAGTGGTGCCCGGCGACGTCCTCGGATCGGGCACGGTCGGCAACGGCGGATGCCTCGGCGAGCTGTGGGGGCGCGCGGGCGAGCTGACCCCGCCGCCGCTCGCCGAAGGCGACGTCGTGCGCATGGTCGTGGAGGGGATCGGTGAGCTCTCCGGCCGCGTCGGCGCCGCCGTGCCGGCCCCGCCGCTGCCGTCCGCACGGGTGCGTTCGAGGATCCGACATCGATAACTTATGTTGCTTTCACGCTAAAGAACGTATAAGATCGACATGACGTCGGGATCCCCTGGATCCGTCCCCGCGCGTGACGCCGCGCCCGGGGCACACCCCGTCGCGTCGATGGCCCGATCGTTCGGGTGAATCGCGTATGCCGCTCTCTCCCTGGAGGCTCCGCCTCCTCATCGTCTCGCTGCTGACCGTCACGTTCCTCGGCGCACTCGACCACACCGTTGTCGCGACCTCCCTCGCCACGATCACCGGCGAACTCGGCGCCGTGGAGCAGATGAGCTGGGTCATCGTCTCCTACACCCTCGCCAGCACCGTGCTGCTGCCGGTGCTCGGAAAGCTCGCCGACCTAGTGGGGGCGCGCCTGGTCTTCCTCTCGAGTCTCGCGCTCTTCCTCGTCGCGTCTCTGTTCTGCGGCCTCGCGCAGGACATCACCCAGCTCGCGATCGCCCGGGTGGGTCAGGGCATCGGGTCGGCAGGACTCCACCTCATGCCGCAGACGATCGTCGGCGAGGTAACGACGCCTCGCGAGCGACCCCGGGTGCTGTCACTGATCGGCGCAGCGTTCCCCATCGCGATCCTCGTCGGGCCGATCGCCGGAGGCCTCATCACCGACGCGTGGGGCTGGCGATGGATCTTCTGGATCAACATCCCGGTCGGGATGATCGCGCTCGCGCTCGCCATCGTGGCGGTTCCGCACATCCCGGGACGATCCGGCCGCCGGTTCGACATCGCGGGGGCGGTCGTGCTCGGGGTGACCGTGACCGCGTTCGTGCTCGCCGCGGGGTGGGCGAGCGCCGGCACGCCGGGCACCGGCATCCCGCTCGTCATCGCCGCGGTCGTCGCGCTTGCGGGCCTCGTGGCGTTCATCGCGATCGAACTGCGGGTCTCCGAGCCCGTGGTGCCGCTCCGGCACTTCGCGAACCGCACGATCCTCGTGTCGATCATCCTGTCGACGGTCATCGGGGTGGGGCTGTTCTCCGTCGTCTCGTACGTGCCGACCTACATCCAGATGGCCTACCGCACCTCTGCGACCGTGTCGGGACTCATCCCGATCGCGACGGTGTTCGGAATGCTGGTCAGCACCCTCGTCACCGGAGCGCTTGCGAGCAGAACGGGCCGCTACCGCGTCTTCCCGATCTTCGGCACCGCCGCGGCCGCGATCGGCCTGCTCGTGATGGCGCTTCTGCCGCCGGGGATGCCGCTGTGGGTTCCGATGCTCGCAATGGGGCTCGTCGGCATCGGAACGGGGGCGTTCATGAACATCATCGTGGCGGTCGCCCAGAGCGCCGCGCCGCGCGAGGACACCGGCAGCGTCACCGCGACGGTGAGCCTCGTGCGGCAGGTCGGATCCACCACCGCCACCGCGATCGTCGGGGGCCTCATCGGCGCGGGCGTGACGGCGGGGCTCCCCGCATCGCTGGATGCCGCGACCCTCACCCCGCAGGTCGTCTCGAGCGCTTCGTCGGCCGTTCAGGTGCAGGTGGCGGAACTGTACTCGAGCGTGCTCGCCCCGATCTTCGTCGGGCTCGCACTTGCGTACGCGGTCGGGATCGTCGCGGCGCTGCTGCTTCCGCGCGGGCGGCTGTCGGACGAGCACGACCCCGAACCGCTGACCGCTGCCGAGACGGCCATCGCATGAGCACTTCCATCCCCGCCTTCGAAGGAGACACCATGTCGCACACCCCCGCCGGATCGACCGGCCCGACGATCGCCGTCGTGGGCAGCGGTCCGATCGGCTCGGCGTATGCGCGCCTCCTCATAGAGGAGATCGCCCATGCTCACGTCGTGATGTTCGAGGCCGGCCCGCAGCTCACCGCGATTCCCGGCGAGAGCGTCCGCAACATCGCCGACGCCGAGGAGAAGGAGCGGGCGAGGGAGCTGTCGCAGGGCCCGCAGGCCGGCGCGTTGCGGGAGACCCTCGGCATCCCCGCGGGCGTCGTGGTCGAGGGCATGTTCACCGCACGCCAGGGCACGCACCTGCTGGACTTCGGCGGCGAGGGCTCGGCGTCCGCGCCGACCTTCCCCGCAGCCGCGGCGTCGACCAACGTCGGCGGTCAAGGAGCGCACTGGACCTGCGCGACCCCGTCGCCGGCGTTCAGCGAGAAGATCCCCTTCATCGCGGATGCCGAGTGGGGAGAGCTGCTCGAGACGGCGAAGGGACTTCTCCACGTGCAGAGCGCGGCATTCGCCGACTCGGCGATCGGCGCAGGGATCCGGTCGCTGCTGGAGGAGGAGTTCGCAGGAGAGCTGCCCGAGGGCTACGGCCCGAGCACGCTGCCGGTCGCCGGCGACCCGCAGCCGGACGGGACGATGCGCTGGGCGGGCGCCGACGTGGTGCTGGGTCCGCTGATTGACCCGGCCTCGCCGCTGAGCGCGCGGTTCGAACTGCACGACCTGACGCTCGTGCGTCGCGTCGAGGTCGAGGACGGCCGCGCGACCGGCGTGACGGTCGAAGACCTCCGCACGCGCGAGACGCGCTTCGTGCCGGCGGATCTCGTGGTGGTGGCCGCGGACGCCTTCCGCTCGCCGCAGCTGCTGTGGGCCTCCGGCATCCGTCCGGCGGCGCTCGGCCACTATCTGACCGAGCACCCGGTCGTGATCTCCACCGTCGCGCTCGACCCCGACAAGATCGGGCGCTTCGCCACCGACCAGGATCTTGAGGCCGAGATCGGACGTCGAGCCGTCAACCCCGCCGATCCGGTGGCGGCGGTCAACCGCATCCCGTTCTCCGAGCCCGATCACCCGTTCGCGCTGCAGGTCATGTACGCGGAGAACCCGCCGTTCCAGCTCGACCCGTCGCACCCGGCCGCGGGCAGCCGCTGGGGTTACGTGAACATGGGCTACGGCATGCGCAAGCGCCCTCGCTTCGAAGACGCGGTGACCTTCTCGGACGAAGAGCTCGACTACCGGGGCTTCCCGAACATGACGATCGAGTACGCGTTGACGGATGCCGAGGATGCGGAGATCGCCGCGGCCACCGAGCGGCTGCGACGCGCCGGCGATGCGCTCGGGAGGTTCGTCGCGGAGCCGCGCCTGCTCCCGAACGGCTCGAGCCTGCACTACATGGGCACGACGCGGATCGGGGAGACCGACGACGGAACCTCCGTCGCCGACCCGTGGTCGCGGGTGTGGGGCGTCGGGGGCCTGGTTGTCGGGGGGAACGGCGTGATTCCGACGGCGAACGCGATGAACCCGACGCTGATGAGCGTCGCGGTCGCGGTGCGCGGAGCGCGCAAGGCGGCGGAGGGGCTGGCGAAGACGACGCGCTGAGAGGCGCGGGTTGTCTCAGCGCTTTGCGATCCGATCGGCCATGACCTTGGCGCCCGCCGACGACGTCGACCCGCCGTCGACAGGGATTTCCGCGCCGGTGACGTAGGCCGCGGCATCCGACAGCAGGAACGCCACGACGCGAGCGACCTCGTCGGCGTCGCCGAAGCGCTCCAGCGGCGTGAGCGCGAGCTGGGCCTCGCGCATGGCGGCCGGAGCAGATGCCGTCATCGGCGTCTCGATGAAGCCCGGGTGCACGATGTTGACGCGGATGCCGCGGGGACCGAGCTCCGTCGCCGCGACGTGAGTGAGGCCGCGCAGGCCCCACTTGCTGGAGGTGTACGCGACGGGATAGTGGGCGCTCAGCGCGGCCGACGATCCGACATTCACGATCGACGAGCCTTCGCCCATCAGCGGTGCGAGGGCCTGCATGCCGAGCATCGGCCCGGTCAGGTTCACGGCGAGCACGCGGTCCCAGTCCGCCCGGGCCGTCTCGCCGAGCCGCGTGCGGTGAGTGATGCCCGCGTTGTTGACCAGCCCGCGCAGCGGCTCACCGGCCAGCACGGCGCTGAGCTCGGTGGTGAGCGTGGACCACGCCGCCTCGTCCGAGACGTCGAGCTGCCGGTACTCGACTCCGATGCCGTCGAGGTCCGGCGCGGCTGCGGCGACGTCCGTCGCGATCACCCTCGCTCCGGATGCCGCGAGCAGCCGGACCGCCGCCAGGCCCTGACCGCGCGCGGCGCCGGTGACGACGACCAGTCGCCCCACGAGACCGGCCACGCCCGGTGTCGTGGAACTCGGAGACGGGGTGGTGGACATGGGTGCTCCCGAGCGTTCTGGCGAGGCGACTGCGTCGCCGCCTTCGCCTCGACGCTAGCCGCGGCATCCGGTGGAGGGAATGCGCCTTCGCTGATTCCGCACATCAGCACTCGAGAGGGCCCATCGGACCGATCGCGGGGAGGATGGGACCATGACCGGCTCGGATCTCTCACCTACCGCCCTGTTCTCCTGCGCCGGCCAGGTCGCACTCGTGACCGGCGGAGCTTCCGGAATCGGCCTGGCGAGCGCCGACGCCCTGGCGGCTGCCGGGGCTCGGGTTGTGATCGCCGGCCTGGCCTCGGGCGATCCTGCCGCAGCTGCGCTGGCGCTGGTCGCGCGCGGGATGGACGTCGTCGGCGTCGAGTGCGACGTGACGGATGCCGATGGCCTGCGCGCGCTCGTCGGCGATGTCGTGCGCCGCTGGGGTCGCATCGACACGGTCGTCGCGAACGCCGGTGCGGCGCTGGACGATCCGAACGCGACCGACCACGACGAGTCGCTGGACCGGATGTTCGCGCTGCATGTCCGCTCCGTCGCACGGCTTGCCGAGGTCGCCCTGCCGAAGATGGCAGAGCGCGGCGGCGGCTCGTTCATCGTCATGTCGAGCATCGCCGGGCTGCGAGGCAACCGCGTGCTCGCCGGATACGGAGTGACCAAGGCAGCGAACGCTCAGCTGGCGCGCAACCTCGCCGTGCAGTGGGGAAGCCACGGCATCCGGGCCAATGCGATCTCTCCCGGCGTGATCGCGACGGAGTTCGCCCGCCCGATCACCGACGACCCCGCCGCTGCCCCCGCCCGGCTGGCCACGACGCCCCTCGGCAGGTTCGGAACGCCCCGCGAGGTCGCCGGCGCCGTCGTGTGGCTGGCATCTCCGGCGGGTGCGTTCGTCACCGGACAGAACATCGTCATCGACGGTGGCACGCTGATCTCGGATTGACGACCCGGGCACTGATTGCGCTCGCGGTCGCGCGGACGAGCGCCCGCTCGGTTCGCGGTTCTCTTGGGAGTGATCAAATATTCGATATTGGATGCCGCAGATGGAGTCTACTCGCGTAGTAATGTCGGAGCCCCTTGGCATCATGGAGGTATGACGGATCAGCTCTCGACACCAGCTTCGGCCCCGGTCTGGGGTTGCGAGGTCGATGCTGAGTTCGCGGCGTGGCGTGCGGTGGAGCGGGAGCGGTCCGCAGCCGCGTGGGAGGCGTCGTATCGGGATGAGTGGCAGTCGGAGTGTCCGCCGGACTGGGAAGCCGACGCGGTCTCGGGTGCGGAGGGGGCGTCGCCGGCGATCGAGCGGTTCCTCGCGGCGCAGCACACGGCGGGCGAGTTGCTGGTGGAGTGGGAGCACGCGGCGGGGCAGTTGGCCAGGTGGCAGTCGGTGCAGTTGCGGGTCCTCGCCGACGCGTACGATCTGGCGGTGGCCGGGGATGCGGTGTCGCGGTCCGGGTTGCCGTTGCGGAGCATGGCGGCGGAGCTGGCGTGCGCGGTGGGGATGTCGGACCGGACCATCGAGGCGCACCTGGGCGACGCGGCGATCCTCCGCGACCGGTTCCCCTCGACGTTGCGCGCGCTGGGGGAGGGCCGGTTCTCCCGCGCGCACGCGCAGGTGATCGCCGACGAAGGGTTCCGCCTCGAAGACGACCAGGTGCGTGCCCGGTATGAGGTGCTGGTGCTGGATCTGGCGGCGGGGTTGACGACGGGGCGGTTGCGGGCGGCGGCGAAGGCGATCGCGGAGACCCTG
>Ga0307505_10000854_pt1 | contig 29315 bp, 23 predicted proteins | sample 23_S_MG_FD_202183 | JGI IMG/M metagenome (GOLD analysis project Ga0307505, IMG submission 202183) | Soil microbial communities from Populus trichocarpa stands in riparian zone in the Pacific Northwest, United States - 23_S | ecosystem: Environmental > Terrestrial > Soil > Riparian zone > Trees... | reverse complement strand
CGATTTCGCTCCTCAACATAGTGTCAACTATGCCTTCGTCGCGAAATCGCCGTTCGACTCGCATCCAGGCCACTCTCGGCTGTCTCGCGACGAAGGGCTGTGAGAAATGCGGGCTAGCACCGCTTCCCGGTTAGTCGGTGTCCAGTGGGTTGGGTTGTCCGTTGACGGTTCTCAGTTCGGGGTGATCCATCCGTGGCGCGACTGGGTGCAGACAACCGACAACTGGCTTCATCCTCAGCCTCCGATGAGTGTGCATTTTGATCCTGCAAACATTGGGAGTTTCTTGGAAGCGGGCGGTGGGATGGGGGGCGAAGGACCCCTGCTGAAGCACGACACTCGCTCCGTCGGCAGGGGATCCTTCGCACCCACCCGCCACCCGCTCAGGATGACAGGAGGTTGTGCGCGCCGCGCGACGAATTTCGTTGTTAGTAGTACAGAGGGCACGGAGAGTTCTCCGTGATCTCTGTGGCTCTGTGGTGAGAAGCAGTTCCTCGACCGGCGCTACTCGCCTTCGTTGGGATCCACGAGCGCGGCGGCGGTGAGCTCGTCGGAGGCGGCGGCGTATTCGGGGAGGTCGGTGAGGTTGATGTGCTGGAGGAGGTCCTTGGTCTGGAACACGGCCAGCTTCTCCATGAGGAACTCGAACTTCTGCTCGATGGAGTCGATGATGGGCTGTTTCGCCGAGGTGGGGAGGTCCCACATGCGGCGTTTGAAAGGGCCGATGGCCTTCTTGCGCGTTTTGTAGACGAATTGCTCGTCGGTCTCGCCGCTCTTCTTCTCGTCCTGACAATTCTCGAAGCAGAACTTTCGGATCTGGTCCTTCATCTCCTCGGGCAGGGAGGCTGCGTCGAGGATCATGTTCTGGAAGCCGGTGGCCAGGTGGATCTCCACGGCGTCGTTCTCGGGAAACTTGTTGAACACCGACTCCGGCAGCGTGGACGCGCCGTGCTGGACCGCGCCGGCGATGCCGTACTCCTCGCGACAGATGCGCGTGGTCTCGCGCAGCACGTCGAAGTCGATCTTGGCCTCCGCGATCGAGCCGTCGGCCATGGGCACTCCGCCATGGGAGGTGCCGGTCTGCACGGAGATCTTGGCCATGCCCGCGTCACCGCCGAGCTCGCGCTTGACGCCGTCGATGTAGGCGCGCACTTCGTCGGGCTGGGTGTTGTACTTGCCGACTTCTCCGATCTCGCCGCCGATGGAGATGCGGATTCCCTGAGGTTGACGGGCGCGGATGTAGCGCGTGAAGTGCGCCGTGTAGAGATAGTTTTCGCGCTGCTGTTCGTCGCGAGTCTCGAAGGAGAGGTCGACGAGGGTGGAGGTGTCGATGTCGATGTTGTAGAACTCGGCGGCGATGGCCTCGTCGATGAGCGACTCCAGGGCCTTGATCTCGGAGGCCTTTCCTTCGGGAGTGGCCCACTTCTTGGCGCTGGCCTGGAAGTGATCGCCCTGGAGGAACACCGGACCGCGGTAGCCCTCTGCCAGTGCAGCGGCCAGGACGCACGCCGCGTACTCGCCCGGCCGCTGTTCGGTGTAACCGATCTCGGAGCGGGCGATCTCGAAGACGAAAGGACCGACGCCGTTGCGCATCGCGGCGCGGAAGAGCGCGCGGGCGACGTCGTACGTCAGTGCGCGAATGTTGAAGGCCGGGACGGTGACTTTGCGAGTCACCTCGCCGCGGCCGATGGCCTGGTAGAGGTCGGAGATGGAGGCGGGGACCGCGCCGGCACGGCGGGCGCGCAGATGGATCTGCTTGCGCGCCTCGGCCTTCGCGGCGGCGTCTTCGCTGAACACCGCCGTGTAGATCAGATCGTCGACGGAATCGGTGTTGCGAACGGAGCCGGCACTCTGATGGATCATGCCGCGCACTCTAGCAAAAGGGACGCCCCCGAGGGCAGAGGGAACGGCCGGCGTGCTTTTCCACTTCTCGGATGGGCTGTCCGTTGTCGGTGATCGGTTGTCTGCGCCCGATCGCGCTGCGCAACATTGGCCTGTCATCCTGAGCGGGAGGTGGGTGGGCTGCGAAGGATCTCGTGCGAAGAACGACGAGCATGCGAGCACGAGAACCGTGGCCTTCTCCAACTTGCGCGGGTTGCGCTTATCGCAGGAGATCCTTCGCACCCACCCGCCACCCGCTCAGGATGACAGCCTGGGGCTATCAGAGTGACAGAGATGGCGCGATCAGCGCAGCCGGTCGTGTGCGCTCAGTTCAGGGTGGTGCGGATGGTTTGCACGAGCGCGATCACGTCGAAGGGCTTGAGGACGGCGCCGGTGATGCCCAGGCGGGCGATCTCGTCGGGAGCCATGGGCTCTCCGGTGAGCATGAGCACGGGCACGGCGGAGAGCGCTCCGTTGGTACGCATGGCGGCCACGACTTCGTCGCCGTTCATGCCGGGCATGTTGCGGTCGAGCAGGATGAGGTCGGGCGTGCGTCGCTGCGCTTCGGTGATGGCCTGCTGCCCGCTGGCGGCCGTGACGGCGTCGAACCCGAACTCCCGCAGCAGATTGCGCATCAGCAGCAGAATCGGCGCGTCATCGTCGACGACGAGGATCAGAGGGCGTCGTTCGCTCATCAGCCGGGCGAGTCTAGCAGACACGTTGCGCCGAGCCGGGCAGGGCGTAGGTATAGACTGATCGCCATGGCTGTGCGACACGACCGCAAGGTGAGCATTCTCGATGTCATGGGTCCGGTGATGGTTGGGCCGTCGAGCTCGCATACGGCGGGCACGGCGCGGCTGGGCCGTGTGGCGCGGGAGATCCTGGACCAGGACCCGGTGGCGGTGCATTTCTACCTGCATCCCCCTCTGGCGGCGACGTATCGCGGGCACGGCTCGGATTTCGCGCTGGTGGGCGGGGCGATCGGTCTCAATGTGGACGATCCCCGGATTCCGGAGGCGATTCGCATCGCCGAGCAGATGGGCGTGACGATCGAGTTCTCGGAGGAGGATCTGGGCGACGTGCATCCGAACACGGTGCATGTGGAGATCGAGGGGCCGACCCGGAAGGTGGAGATCGTGGGCTCGTCGATCGGCGGAGGCGTGATCGAGGTCTTCAAGATCAACGGATTCCAGGCCCGGTTCAAGGGCGATTCGCCGACGCTGCTGCTGTTCTACCGCGACCGCCGCGGCATGATCGCGGAGGTGGCCACTCTGATCGCGGACGAAGAGATCAACATCGCCTCGCTCTTCTGTTCGCGGAAGCAGCGCGGCAAGGATGCCTTCATGCAGGTGGACGTCGACTCACCGATGGCCAAGAGCGCGCTGGACCGCATCCGCGCACTTCCGGACGTCGCGGACGCCCGCTACCTCGATCGCATTTCGTAGCCGGTACGACCGGGCGGCACGGCCGCCAGCGCTGGTTCGCATAGCCTCAGGCACGTGCGGCAGCTCCGAGGCCAACTCAGCGCATCCCATAAGTCCCATAAGTCCCATAAGTCCCATAAGTCCCATAAGTCCCATAAGTCCCATTCGTCCCATAAGTCCCATTCCCCAGTCCTACTGCGCGGGCCGCATGTACCGGAGTGCGGCCAGCACGAGCGGCCAGGCGAAGAGGCGCGCCACCAGGAGCAGGGCCAGCCCGGCCGCGGAGACCGTGCCCGCGAGGCGGATCGCCGGCGACAGTCCGGCCTGGACGAGAGCGATGTCGGTCGCCGTCCCCGCGATGAGGATGGCTGCCGCGCAGAGCGACGGCAGGCCGAGGCTGCGGGCGATGTCGGATGGGGCGCCGCCGAAGAGACGCACGTAGGCGGTGATGGTGGCAAGAGGGCTGGCCACGAGTGCAAAGACGAGGCTGTAAGCCCAGGCCACGCCTTCGGCGCCACCCCACTCCGCGCCGATGACCATCGCCGCGATGAGAGCGAGGCTGTTGATGATGGTCATGCGCAGCATCAGCGCGGTCTTGCCGCGCGTGAGGTAGAGCGAGGTGCTCAGCGTGGTCACGGGTTGCACCGCGGCCAGGATGGAGAAGGCGCGCACGATGGCGATGGTCGGCGACCACGAGGGACCCCACACCGCGAGCACCAGCGGCTCGGCCACGACCCACAACAGGCCGGCGATGCTGAAGCTGAGGAGCGCGGTCATGCCCACGGTGTCGCGAAAGGCGCGGCGGACGCGGACGGCGTCGTCGCGGATCGGGGCGAAGAGGGGATGGAGTTGTGGGCGCACGCCGTTGGTGATGAGGATGAGCGGCGCGCCGACGAGTTTCTGCGCGAGGCTGTAGTGGCCGAGGGCGCTCACGCCGGCCACGCGTGCGACGAGGATCGCATCGAGGTGGCGGGACCAGTAGTTGATGATCACGCTGGCGATGACCGGTCCTGAATACGCGAGGCTGTGAGCGACATCGCGCGCGCGGAAGGTCAGGCGCGGCCACCATCCGGCCACGAACCAGAGACCGGCGGTGCGAACGACCACGGCCAGGACGACCTGCGCGACCAGCGCCCGGTAGCCATATCCGGACGCGGCCAGAGTGAGTGCGACGGAGCCCGCGACCAGTGTGGCCACCGTCTGGATCACGGCCGCGCGCTTGAACTGCAGACGCTGCCGCACGAGGGCCAGGGGGATGGTCAGCAGTCCGTAGAGCAGGGTGTTGATGCCGACGATCGGGACGACCTTGGGGAGCAGCGGCAGATCGAGCACGCGACCGAGCTGAGGGGCGGCCACGAGGAGTATGCCGTAGACGACGCAGGACACGCCCATCACGGCCCAGAAGAGACTGGAGAGCTCGCCCGGGGTCAGGTTTTGCTGCTGGACGACGCTGCTCCCAATGCCGAGGTCCGCAATGGCCTCGAGGAATCCGGTGAACACCACCACCGCGGCGATGAGTCCGAAGTCCGCGGGCACGAGGATTCGGGCGAGCACGAGCGTGACCAGGAAGCTGATCGCCGCCGAGCCGTAGGTGCCGGCGGATGTCCAAAGGGTGCCATGCACCAACTGCCGGCGGAGCGTCACGCGAATCCATCATACGATTTGCGTGTTAGGGGCAACCGCATGATCGAATCATTCAAGCATCTCGAGGCAATGGCCGGTACCCGCGATCTGGCCGGCGTCTTTCTGGAAAGCGACGCGGAAGAGCATGCCGTCCCGGCGGAGCTGATCGTGGAGGCGCTGCGGAAGCGGCGCGCGGTCATGCGGGACTGTGTGGAGCGCGGGCGCACGAGCGAAGGTGCCTCGATGGGCCGCCTGGTGGGAGGCGAGGCGCTCCTACTCCAGCGCGCGTTCGAAGAGGGGCGGACGTTTCTCGACCCACTGACGATCAAGGCCGAGCTCTACGCGCTGGCGGTGATGGGCGAGAACTCGCGCATGGGCGTGATCGTGGCCGCGCCGACAGCCGGCGCCGGCGGGGTCGTGCCGGGGATGCTCCTGGCGCTCGAGGAAGAGCGGCAGATCGATCCGGAGCGTACCGTGCGTGCGCTGGTGGTCGCGGGCGGAGTGGGCTCGATCATCGCGTTGTCCGCGAACATTTCCGGAGCGGCCGGCGGCTGTCAGAACGAAGTCGGCGTGGCCTGTGCGATGGGCGCCGCGGGCGTGGCCTACATGATGGGCGGAACGACGCGCCAGTCGATCCACGCCGCGGCCATCGCCCTCAAGAACACTCTCGGGTTGGTCTGCGATCCGGTCGGCGGCCTGGTGGAAGTCCCGTGTGTGAAGCGCAACGCGCTGTTCGCGGTCCACGGCCTCACGGCCGCGCAACTGGCGATGGCGGGCGTGGAGTCCGTGATTCCGATGGACGAGATCGTCGAAGCCATGGTGCGCATCGGCCGGTCGTTGCCCCGCGGTCTGCGCGAGACCGCCGAGGGTGGCCTCGCCACGACCGACACCGGAACGGCGATCGCGTTGCGCCTCAAAGACGAAGCCAACGCCCGCCGCGCCGAACGCGCCGCGGAACGCGAGCGCATGGCCCAGGAACGCAAAAGCGGAGCGACCTCGTAGGCCTCGCGAGCGAGCGGATGGAGTCGCCTACGGCGGTGAAGCGGAGCGCCGGCGTCCCGCCGGCTGGCCGGGGGGCGTCCTCGCCCCGGGCGGGGGAGAGCGCATTGCGCGAAGGACGTTCGTCTCGCGATGCTCGGTTTCGGCTTCGAATGCCCCCGCCCGCGGCGGGACGCCGCATGGCCGGCCGGCGGGACGCCGGCGCTCCTCGGCTCGATCTAGCAGCTAGCGCTCAGACCTCCAAACTTCAGGCGGTGGGCTCAAGCCCACCGCTCCACAGGAATCAGCGCGAGGCGATCGTCCAGATGCCGATGGCGATGAAGCCCACACCGGCGACGATTTTCAGCGTGCGGGGCGAGATGAACCGTTCGATCTGCGCGCCGACCAGCACGCCGATGGCCGCCGCCAGCACCAGCGCGAGGGCGGAGCCGGCGAAGACGACCCACTTGCTGGTCTTCGCCTCCGCGGCGAACAGCATCGTCGCGAGCTGCGTCTTGTCGCCGATCTCGGCGAGGAACACGGTGATGAAGACCGAAAGGAACGCTTTCAACATCCGGTGAGTCTAACCCGCGCGGAGGCACAGCTCAGACGAGGAATCTCAGCGCACAATGTCGAAGGCGAGCCGGCGGCCGGGCCCAAAGCGGAAGATTCCGAAGTCGGCGTCGTAGCTGGCCGCGCGACGGATGCCGAGCCGTTGCATCACCGCGAAGCTGGTGCAATCCACGATGGAAAAATCCTGATCGCTCCAGGCGTCGGCGATTCGCCGTGCGACCTCGAGATCGGCGCTCGTCACGGATTCGATCACGGCTACGCTGGCGAGCCTTTCCCAGAACAGTAGCGCGGGTTTCCTTCCAATGCGGTGTCGCAGAAGCGTCCAGGTTTCGATGAGGATGTGATCCGTTGTCACGAGCGCCTCGGCGGCGGAGAGGACGGCTTTGGCACCCTCGTGACTGCGGTCTGCTCGGTCTGCCGCTGCAAACCAAGCGGAGGTGTCCACGAAGACACTCATCTTCGCTTGGCCGGAGCCGGACGGCGGCTCCCGGCTCGAGGCTCGCCGAATGCCTCGGCGATCATGGCATCCTTGTCCCGGGCGATGTCGCTTCCGGTCGAGCGGCCGAGCGCAAAAACGACCGAGGGGTCGGTCACCTTACGAGGCGCGGCGAGGTCGCGGGCAACGAGACCGCGGATGTACTCCGCGAATGAGACGCCGAGCGCTGCGGCGCGCTTACGAGCCCGCCGGTGCGTCTCGGAGTCCAGGGTGACTTGGCTGCGCGACATCATGATGGCTGCATTATACAGGGCTGCTTCGTGGAGCCTTCGCTTGAGCCCCACCAGCGCGCATCCCACGAGGGTTACGGGTAGTACCCTCGGATCGTCTTGACCTTGCCCTCGGCGACTTGCACCGTGATCTCGCGCCACTTGCTGCCCGGTCTCACTTCCGCGCCGGGGTAGAAGCCGAGGACGTATTGGGAGCGGAGCTCGTTCTCGATGTCGGTGTAGATGCGGGAGAGCTCGGTGACGTTGTCGATGTAGTACGAGGAGCCGCCGGTCTCCGCGACGAGACGGTTGAGCTTGACCTTGGTGTCAGCGTCGAGGGAGCGAATGCCGATGCCGATCGCGTAGATCGGTACGGCGGCGCGGCGGGCGTACTCGAGCATCTGGTCGAAGGTGAACTTCGAGACCGTGTCCCGTCCATCCGTGACCAGCACCAACGCCTTCTGCCCTTTCACGCCCAGGAAGTTATAGAGCGAATAGACGACGGCGTCGTAAAGCGCCGTCGATTCCTCGGCGCGCATCTTGGCCAGCCCCGCGTAGATGTCCTTGAGCTCGGGCGACCACTTCTGGACGATGTGCGGCTGCGAGTCGAAGGCCACCAGGAAGGCCTTGTCGCCCTTGCGCAGGACGTTCTGGAAGAACGCCGCGCCCGCCTCGCGCGCCGTGCCCATGCGCTCGTCCATCGAGCCCGACGTATCCACGGCCATGCCGATGGCCAGGGGCAGATCCTTCACGTGCTCGAACTTCGCGAGCTTCACCGGCTGGCCGTCGTCGAGGACTTTGAACGCCGTCTCGGTGAGGCCGTTCACGGGCTTGCCGGCGACGATGACCGTTGTGGGCAGTTCGACGAGATGAACGTCGACGGTGGTCATGAACTCCGGCGTGTTGACCATGACCACGTCTTCGACCGGATCGGTCTCCGCGTCGTCCTTGAGCGTGGCCACCGCGCGCAGATAGCCCACGCCCTCGGTTCCGGGAATGTTGACGGTCTGCACGAAGGGCGGGTCGTAGAGCGTCGCCACGCGCGTCTCGTTCCAATAGAGCTCGACGCCGGCCAGCGCCTTTCCTTCCGGAACGCGCACGTCGATCTCGACCTTCGTCGGGCCGCTGAGCTTGGGGGCGATCCGCGGGGAGACGATGCGCACGCGGAAAGGATCGGTGCCGGTGTTGACGACGATCTCGTCGCCGGTGATCGGCTGCCCGTGCGAGTCGATGGCCACGACGCGGATGCGGCGCGCGCGGGGCACGGTGCCGAAGTCGAGGTCGAGCATGTACGGCGGCTGGCGCCGGGTGGCGACCTTCTTGTCGTCGAGCCAGAACTCGACCGCGTGGATGCCGCTGCCGCTGATGAGCGTGTTGATGGTTTGCAGACCGCTGATCACGCTCTCGCTCAAGGGCATGATGCGCAGACTGGCGCGGGACGAAACCAGGTCGCTGCGGATGGAGGCCAGGGCCACGTTCTCCGCTGTTTTCGGGACCACGCTCTCCATCTCCGGCACGATCAGATCGGACTCGAGGATGATCTGCGCGTTGGAGGCAGGGTCGGTGAGCTTGACGCGGGACTTGTAGGTGGCCGGGCGCAAGGGCCGGTCGATGACGATGGGCAGTTTCGCGTCCTGGATGTCGCCCGGGAAATCGAAACGGTAACGGTACTTCTCCCACATCTTCCCGTCGCGCAGCACTTCGCCCACGACGTCGATCGTGTAGACGGCAACCTCGTTCACGGTGGTGGTCTTGAGCTCGGCGCGCGGGACGTAGATCGTGAGCTGGGCGTCGGTCTTCGAGCCGTCGCCGGCGGGGAAGGAGATCTGAATCTCGGCGTTGAGCTTGGTGGCATTCGGATCGGCCAGGACGGACGAGCGAAGGATGCGGTTCACATCTTCGCCGCTGACCTTCGGAGCGTCGTAGATCTTGAAGATGCGCTCCTGCGCGTAGTTCATGTAGGCCAGCGCGCCGCCCAAGGCCTCGCCGTCCTTGCAGTCCATGGCCAGGTTGGTGGGCATCCTCCGTTGCGACTCGATGCTGTCGCTCATGAGTGCGGCCATGCTGTCGATCGTAGGGTTCCAGAGGCGGAAGCGACGCTCGGTGCGAGCCTGGAAGAAGAGCAGGGTCACGTCGCTGCCGATGACCTCGACGCGCGGGTAGTACCAGACCTGCACGGGCACGAAGTAGCTGGGGCACTTGACGTCGATCAGCGCGGCGGGCGCGCCCTGAACGAGATAGATCCGCCCTCGGTCGGACATGACTCCCTCGAAGGATTCCTTCACGAACTCCAGCCGCTCCTGGTAGTCCGCACGCGCGGCGTGATTGGTCGTTCCTGCCGCGAGATCGCGCCGCCGCCAGAAGTCTTCGACGAAGACCTCGCGCTGGGCGTCGGTGTCGAGACGCAGAAACGCATCGCGCTCCTGCTCGGACAGGATCGGTTCGACGTCGGCCATGAATTGCCGGTGCTGGTCCGGCAGTTTCGCCGTCCGCTCTTTCCGCTCGGCACGCGTGAGCGGTTTGATCTCGGCCGCGATCGCGGCGCCGCCGAGGAGGAGAGTGAGGAGGATCGCTATGGCCGGTCGCATTTGGTTGTGGTCTTTGAGCTCGGATTTCTTCGCGCGGCGCCCACTTCCGCTGTCATCCTGAGCCGGCACGGCCGGTGGCGCTGGTCGGCCAAGCCTTGGGCACGCTGTTCGAGCAAAATTGCCGGCCACGCTGAAGGGCATGACATCGCTGTCATCCTGAGCGGGTGGTGGGTGGGTGCGAAGGATCCCCTGCCGAAGCACGACACTCGCTCCGTCGGCAGGGGATCCTTCGCACCCCTCCCCGCCGCCCGCTCAGGATGACAGGCCAATGTTGCGTTGGGTTGTCGGGCGCAGCCCGCGCCGTGGTCTTTGAGCTCGGCTGTTTCACGGACAACGGGAATCGAACACAGCCAATCGGTCGTGAATCGCTCGAGGTGCCGGCTCATGGGAAATAGCCTTTGATGGTCTTGGTCTTGCCTTCGTTCACTTGCACGGTGAGCTCTCGCCATTTTCCTCCCGGCTTGATCTCGTCGGACGGATAGAAGCCGAGGATGTATTGGGAGCGCAGCTCCTCCTGAATCTCACCGTACGTGCGTTGCAGTTCGTGCGCCTGATCGATGTAATAGGCCGTGCCTCCGGTCTCGGTGGCCAGCTTGGAGAGCTTGTAGCGCACGTCGATGTCTTTCGAGCGAATGCCCAGGCCGATGGCGTAGATCGGCACGGCGGCGCGCCGCGCGTACTCCAAGGCCTGCTCGAACGTGAATCGGGAAGCCGTGTCCTTGCCGTCGCTGATCAGCACCAGAGCCTTCTGTCCCCGGATCCCCTGGAAGTGATACAGCGAGTAAACGACCGCGTCGTAGAGCGCGGTGGCTTCCTCGGCGCGCAGACGGGCCAGTCCGGCCTGCATGTCCGCGATCTTCGGCGACCACTTCTGCACGATCTGCGGGGTCTTGTCGAAAGCCACCAGGAATCCCTTGTCGCCGCGCTTGATGATCTCTTCGAAAAACTGCGCGCCCGCCTTCTGGGCCTCCTCCATCCGCCGCTGCATCGAGCCGGAGGTGTCGATGGCCAGCCCGAGAGACAGCGGCAGGTTCTTCACGTATTCAAACTTCGCGAGCGGAACAGGTTTCCCTTCGTCGAGGATTCGGAAGGACTTCTCCGTGAGGTGATTGGCGGGCTTGCCGTTCACGAGCACAGTGGTGGGGATCTCGACCAGGTGCACGTCCACCGTCTCCATGTACGCGGGCGTGTTGATCATGACCACATCTTCGACGGGCGGCATGACCCCTTCCTTGAGCGTGGCCACGGCGCGGAGATATCCCACGCCCTGCGTTGCCGGGATGTTCACGGTCTGCACGAACGGTCCGTCGTACATGGCCGCGAGGCGGGTCTCGTTCCAGAACAGCTCCAGCACCTCCAGCTCTTCTCCCTCGGGAACGCTCACGTCCATCTCCACGCGCGACGGACCCACGAGATGCGGTGCGATGCGCGGCGAAGTGATGCGCACCCGGAAGGGATCGGTGCCGATGTTCACGATCGCGTCGTCGCCGGTGACCGGCTCATTCTTCGCGTTCAGACCGATGGCCCGGATGCGGCGGGGATGGGGGATGATCCCGAAGTCGAGGTCGAGCGAGAACGGCGGCGCACGGCGCACGGCGATCTTCCGGCCATCCAGCCAGAACTCCACGGCCTTGATCTCGTCGCCGGTGATGATCGTGTCGATGGTCTCGATCCCGCTGACGATCTCTTCCGGCGGCGGAACGATCCGCAAGCGCGTCTCTTCCACGACCAGTTCATGTTTCGGCGCAGGCGTCGGGGTTTCCCCGGGCTTGAGCTCCGCCTCCGCCACGATCGGGGCCGGCGCTTCCGCGGGCGCGAAGAGCTCCGGCACGGTCAGGTTCGACTCCACCAGCGCCTGCGCGCCGGTGTTCGCGTCCGTGACCTTGATGCGGGAGACGTAATCCGCGGGGCGCAGGAGCCGGTCGATGACGACGGGCAGTTTGTCGCCGGTGAAGTCTCCCGGAAAGTCGAACCGGTAGCGGTATTTCTCCCACAGATTTCCGTCGCGGAGGACTTCGCCGGTGACGTCGATGGTGTAGACCTCGGAGCCGGCCACCTGCGCGGGAGTGACTTCGCTCCTCGGCACGAGCAGCATCATCTGCACGTCCGTGCGGCTGCCGTCCCGGGCCGGGTAGCGCACGCTGAACTCCGCGTTCAGCTTCGGCGCGTTCGGATCGGCGATGACGGCCGAACGCATGATCATCTGCACCTGTTCTTCGTCGAGCTGCGGCTCGAACAACTGGATCAGGTCGATGCGCGACTGCACCATGCTGGTGATCGCGCGCATGATCTCCTCGCCCTGGATGCACTCGAGCTGAATGCGATTGATGTACGCGTAAGGACTGGCGGAATCCGGCGTCATTTGGCGGGCGGGCTGCGACTGCTCGCCTGTGGCCACGGAGCTCTCCACGAGGAGCTCCTGTAAGGCGATCGAGCCGCCGATGGGATTCCACAGGCGGAAGTCGCCGGCCATGCGCGGCCTGTAGAGGAGCAGGCGCACGTTCGTGCCCACGCCGGCGATCTGGCCGTACTTCCAGATCTCGATCGGCTGGAGCAGTCTCGAGCAATCGGCGCGGACGATCTCGGCGGGCGCGCCGTGCAGGAGAAACAGCCGGGCCCGATCGTTGTCGACGCGCTTGAACTGCTCCTTGGCGACTTCGAGGCGCGCGTAGTAACTGTTTCGGAAGGCGCGGTTCGCCGTGCCCTGCATGGCGTCGCGGCGGCGCCAGAAATCATCGACGAACGAATCGCGTTGAGGGTCGGTCTCCAGGGACAGGAACGTGTCGATCTCCGCGGGGAGCAGGATCGGGGACACGTCGGCCAGGAAGTCCTGATGCCGGACGTCGAGCTTGTCGGTCCTGGCCTTCCGCTCGCGCCTGGAGAGCTTGCGCAGGCGCTCGACCTTGTCGGTGTCCTTCTTGTCGGTCTCCTTTTTGCCGGGGACCGGATTGGACGGCGGCGGGGTGGCGGTTTGCGCCAGAATGGCGCCACCAACAACGAGCGAGAGAACAGCGGCGAGCGCTTTCATTGATTTCCCGGGCAATGCGAATCTATTTCGACAACAACGCGACGACGGCCATCGCCCCCAGCGTCCTCGAGGTCCTCGAAGAGGCTTTGCGGGACGTCTACGGAAATGCCTCGTCCATTCATAGAGAAGGCCAGTCGGCCCGGCGAGTCATCGAAAGCGCCCGCGAGACCGTGGCCTCTTTCGTCGGTGCGACCGCGCGTGAGCTCGTCTTCACCAGCGGCGGCACCGAGTCTAACAACGCGGCGATTTTTGGCGCGTGTCCCGCGAGTGGTCGTTTCCACATCGTCACAAGCGCCATCGAGCATCCCTCGGTGGCTGAAGCAGTTCGCGAGCTCGAGCGCCGCGGCGCCGAAGTCACGCGCGTCGCGCCTTCACGCAGCGGTGAAGTTGCGGCCGCCAGCGTCGTCGACGCGCTGCGGGAAGACACGCGATTGGTCACGTTGATGCTCGCCAACAACGAGACCGGCGTGGTGCAGCCGGTCGAGGAGGTGGGCGAGGTCACGCGACATCGCGGCATCCACTTTCACGTCGATGCCGTCCAGGCCGCCGCGAAGATCCCTTTCGACGTCGCGCGCCTCGGCGCCGACACGCTGTCGCTTTCCGCACACAAGCTGCACGCGCCCAAAGGCGTCGGCGCGCTGTATGTCCGTCGCGGCGTGAGCATGAGCACACACCTGCACGGCGGCGCTCAGGAGCGCCGCCGTCGCGCCGGCACGGAGAACGTGCCACTCACCGCGGCCTTCGCCGCCGCGGTTGCGCTGCCCTCCGCGGCCGAGCAGATGCAACGGCTCCGCGACCTGTTCGAGAGCGAAGTGAGTGCCGCGCTCGCGGTGACGATCAACGGCGCCTCGGCCACACGCCTCCCGAATACTTCGAACATCACCTTCGCCGGCGCCGACGGCGAAGGCATCGTCATCGCGCTCGACCTCTCCGGCGTGGCCGTGTCCACCGGCTCGGCCTGCTCGTCCGGACGCGTGGAGCCGAGCGAGGTGCTCCTGGCCATGGGCCTCACCCCCGAAGACGCGAGAGCCACCGTGCGCTTCTCGCTTTCGCAGTTCACGACCGAGGACGAAGTGCGACGCGTGGCTCAACTGCTGCGCGAGCTCGTGCCGCGGTGCATGAAGTAGCCGGCAACCCGCAACTCGCAACGCGCAGCCTCGCAACCCGCAACCCGTTGTCCCGGGAAGGACAAAACTGCAAGTCCGACTCGACGATTTGCCTCACCTCGACTATCTTTCCTCCGGTTCATGTCCGAAAAGCCCATCCTGCAAGGTGATCTCTCGAAGATTCAGCTCCCTGACGTGCTGAGCTTCGTGTCGATGATCCGGGAGTCCGGGCGGCTGATGGTTCGCCGAGGTCCGCTGGAGAGAAACATCCATTGGAAAGAAGGCGAAATCGTCTTCGCCAACTCGAGCTCGCCCGAGCACTCCCTCGGCCAGTTCCTCCTCCGCAACGGCAAGATCACCACCGAGCAGTACGAAGAGTCCAAACGCCGGGTCACGCCGCAGCTCCGCCACGGCAAGCTCCTCGTGCAGATGGGAGCCATCTCCCCCAAGGACCTCTGGTGGGGCGTGAAGAATCAGGTTCAGGAGATCATCTACTCGCTCTTCGGCTGGAAGGACGGCGAGTTCGCGCTCTACGAATCGCTGGAGGAGCTGGCCCAGGAACGGATCGTGATCCAGATCAACACGCCGAGCGTGATCATGGAAGGCATCCGCAGGCTCGATGAAGCAGGACGCATTCGCGAGAAAGTGCCCAGCCTGGACATGGTCTTCGTCTCGGTGCCGGGAGTGACGCCCGACTTCCGCGCGCTCGACATGAGCGAGACCGAGATCAACATCTACAACCGCATCGACGGGCGGCTCAACGTCCGCGAGCTCACCGGCCGCTCCGACCTGACGGAGTTCGAGGTGACGCGCATCCTCTTCCAACTCCTGTCCGCCCGGCTGATCGAGCCGGTGGCGGAGGAGAAGTCGTTCCGCCCGGTGTTCCTCGACGTCGAAGACTCGCCGGAACTGCTGAAGGTGATCTCGACGTACAACGACATGTTCGGCCGGCTCTTCGAGACGCTGGAAGCCACCGTCGGCGAAGATCAGGCCCGCGACATCTTCATGTCCATTCTCCAGAACGCCGAGACGGACGAGCTCTGGTCCGGCGTCTTCTTCGACCAGTACGGCCGCTTCGACGAGAATATGCTCATCGCCAACATCTCCGAGCTCCCGTTCGAGAAGCGCAAGTCCGTCCTGGACGAGGGCCTCAACACACTCCTGTCGGTGCAGCTCTTCGAGGTCTCCCAACACCTCGACTCCGCCGGCAAGGTGGACGTGTTCCGCTTCATCTCCGACCAGAAGGCCAGTCTCGAGAAGACTGCGTAAGTACAGCTTCGGGCAAGTGGGTGTCCGCCCGAAGCTGTTGTCAGTCGTCGGTTCTCAGTTGGGGGTGATCCTTCCACGGCGCGACCGGGCGCAGACAACCGATCACCGACAACTGACAACCCAACCGACCGGACACTTTCCTCCGGCGCGCTGTACTCAGGCCGGCACGGCCGAGGTTCAGCGGGGTGACACATCCCGCGGCTTTGCGCGGAAGAAGGCGAAGGCCAGTCCGGCGATCACCATCAGCACGGAGATCACTTGGGCGACGGTGAAGGCGCCGAAGAAGCGGTCGTCTTTGGCGCGGACGATCTCGACGAGGAAGCGCTCGATGCCCAACAGGATCAGGAAGAGGCCCCAGGCCAGGCCGCGGCGGTGGGGGCGGCGGTTGAGCCACGCGAGCACGCCGAACATGAGGAGTGCCGCGAGAGTCTCATAGAGCTGCGTGGGATGCACTCTGAGGAGGGTGTCGGGAGGAATGCTCGGATCGAGAGCGACGCCGAACTCGCGCAGGGAATGCGCCGTCGTCGGCGGTGCGCCTTTCGGGAACGCGACCCCGAACCAGGCTTCCGTGGGGCGGCCATAGTCGTCGCCGACGAGAAAGCAGCCGATGCGGCCGAGTGCGTAGCCGAGGGAGAGTGCCGGAGCCGCGGCATCGGCGGCCGTGAGGTAGTCGACCTTGGGCCGGTGACGCAGGATTACCCACGACGCCGCCAGGAAGCCGCCGATCAACCCGCCGTACCACACCAGGCCGGCCCGATCGAACAGCAACCGCCAGTCCTTGAACAGGATGGCGTAGTAGATCTTCGCGCCCAGGATCCCGCCCAGCGCGCCGGCCACGACGATCGAGGAGGCCAGCTCCTCGTTGATTCCATAGTGCCGGAACTGCCGCGCCAGCACCCACCCCCCGACGATGAACGCCAGGAACATCATCAGGCCGAAGGTGGTGATCTCGAAGTTGCCGATGCGAAGAAGGGTGGGAAACATGCGGGCGGAGGATATCGCATTGTCTACGCAACGAGTTTCGTCGAGTGATCCCGCATCTACGCGCGGGATAAACTATCCAAGATGAATTTCACGACCGCCGGAGAGTCCCATGGACCGCAGCTCACGATCGTCGTGACCGGGATTCCCGCCGGACTGAAACTGAGCCGCGAGAACATCGATCGCGATCTCAAACGGCGCCAGCACGGGTATGGGCGCGGCGGCCGGATGAAGATCGAGTCGGATGAGGCGGAGATCACGGCGGGCGTGCGGGGAGGGGAGACGCTGGGGTCGCCGATCGCGATGACGATCCACAATCGCGACTTCAAGAACTGGCAGGGCGCGATGGATCCGTGGGACCTCGACGAAGCGGAGGCGCACAAGCGGCGAGTGCATGCTCCGCGGCCGGGTCATGTCGATCTGGCCGGCGGGATGAAGTACGACCGCCGCGATCTGCGCGACATCCTCGAGCGCGCCTCCGCGCGCGAGACCGCGTCGCGCGTGGCCGCGGGAGCGATCGCCAAGGAGTTGCTGCGCGTGTTCGGGATCGAGATCCGCTCCGGAGTCGCGTCCGTGGGTCCGGCCGGCGATCCCGACTTCGCTCCCACCTGGGAGCAGCTCGGTGCGGTGGAGGACGAGTCTCCCTTGCGCGCAGTGAATCGCGAGGACGAGCCGGCCATGATCGCCGCCGTCGATCGCGCCCGCGAGGCCGGGGAAACGCTGGGCGGGACGATCGTCGTGGCGGCGCACGGCGTCCCGGTCGGACTCGGCTCGTACGTGCAGTGGAACGAGAAGCTCGACGGGCGCATCGCGCAAGCCATCCTCTCGATTCACGCCGTGAAGGCCGTGGCCATCGGCGACGGCGTCGGCGCGGCGAGGCGCGTGGGCTCGGAGGTTCACGATGCGCTGCACTTCGATGACGAGCGTCGCTATCACCGCACCACCAATCGCGCCGGAGGATTGGAGGGCGGCGTGACGAACGGCGAGGACGTGATCGTCCGCGCGTTCATGAAGCCGATCTCGACCCTGCGCCGCGGATTGCCGTCCGTGGACATCGAGACGCGCGAGGCGCATCGCTCGCAATGGGAGCGCAGCGACGTCACCGCGGTTCCGGCCTGCGGCGTGGTCTGTGAGGCCATGCTGGCCGTCGTCCTGGCCGGGGCGATGCGGGAGAAGTTCGGCGGCGACACGCTCGCCGACATGCGTGCGGCCTACGATTCGTACACGGCGCGGCTGGTGCGGTTCTGACCATGACCGATGAACGTTCAGCGCCGGCGTTCCGAAGCCTCTTTCCCGTCACGAAGAACCTGGTCTACTTCAATCACGCGGCCGTCGGACCCTTGTCCGCCCGCGCCGCGGACGCGATGCAGGCGCACGCGGCGGACCAGCGAGATTGGGGAGCACTGCACTGGCGTCCGTGGTACGCCGAGCACGAGGCCCTGCGCGTCGTAGCGGCGCGCCTGATCGGCGCGAAGGCCCACGAGATCGCGGTCGTCAAGAACACTTCCGAGGGACTGTCGTTTGTGGCGCAGGGCCTGCGGTGGCAGCGGGGCGAGAACGTGATCACGACCGCGCTGGAGTTCCCTTCGAACTGGACGCCGTGGAAGCGGCTGGAAAGGCGGGGAGTGGAGTGTCGCGTGGCCGCGACTCCGTCCGTGCAGGACATCGAGCCTCTCATCGACGCGCGGACCCGTCTGGTGACCGTGTCCTCCGTCGCGTTCCACAACGGCTTCACCGCGGACCTGGTGGCCATCGGCGAGCTCTGTGCGTCGAGAAACGTGCGCTTCTGCGTCGACGCCATCCAGAGCATCGGCGTGTTGCCGATGGACGTACGCGCGGCCAAGATCGACTTCCTGTCCGCCGACGGGCACAAGTGGATGTGCGGGCCGGAAGGGGCCGGGATCTTCTTTGTGGCCGCCGAGCATCTCGACGAACTGGACGTGATGGAGGACGGCTGGACGAACATCCAGAGACAGGGCAAGTTCCTCGACTGTCCTCTCGATCTGATGCCCGACTCCCGCCGTTTCGAGGCCGGCTCGATGAACACGAACGGCATCTACGGTCTGCGCGCCGCCCTCGAGCTCGTGGAAGAGATCGGCATCGCCACGATCGCGGACCGCGCCCTGGCCATCGCCACGAAGCTGGCCAACGCGCTGGAGTCGATCGGCTGGAAGGTCGCCACCCCGCGCCCGATCCGCTCCGCGATCATCGGCGCGACTCCACCATCTGTAGAAAGGTCGCTGCTCTGGTACCACCGCAAGCTCGAAGAGAACGGCATCGTCTGCGCCCCTCGGGAGGGTCTGCTGCGTTTCTCCCCTCACTTCTACAACGACGAAGCGGAGGTCGAGCGGGTGATCGAGGTGCTGCGTGCTGGGTGAGTGCTGGGTGCTGGGTGCTGAGTGCTGGGTTGCGAGTTGCGGGTTGCGGGTTGCGAGTTGCGAGTGGGGTTCTTGAGTAACTGCGCGGCTGAGCGACTCAGTTGCTGGTAAACCCTCGCAACTCGCAACTCGCAACTCGCAACCCGCAACCGCTGCTCGGTTATCATCAACGCATGACGATCACCGCTTTGATTCTGAGCGTGGTCGCGCTGCTCGCCGGTGCGATCGTGGGATGGGTGGTAGGGAGCGCAAAGAAGGGCGTGGAGACGCAGAGAGCTCTGGCGGAGCGCGACCTGGCCCGGGAGGAGCGTGCGCGCAGCGATGCGGCGCGCGCGCAGATGCAGGCGCGGCTTGAAGATGCGCAGCAGACGCGGGCCGCGGCGGAGGCCCGCGCTCTCGAGACCGAGCGCCAGCTCGGCAATCACAAGCAGGTCGAGGAGACTTTCGCCGCGCTGGCTCACCGCGCGTTCCAGTCCGTCTCCGAGTCCCTGATTCAGACCAGCAAGACGCAGATTGATGGCTCGCTCGACACCAAGAAGGCCGAGATCCACGCGCTCCTCACGCCGGTGCGCGACATGCTCGAGAGTTACCGCGGCGAGCTGATCAAGAGCGAACAGACCCGCAACGCCGCGTACGGTGGCTTGCAGGAGCAGATTCGCTCGCTGCTGACCGCACAGGAGCTCTCGCAGCGCGAGTCCTCGCGACTGGCCACGGCCCTGCAGTCCCCCACGGTGCAGGGGTCCTGGGGCGAGATGTCCCTCAAGCGCTGCATCGAGCTGGCCGGCATGAGCGAGCACTGCCGCGATTTCGAGACGCAGCAGACGTTCCTCAACGACGAGGGCCGCCGTCTCCGTCCCGACGTGATTGTGAACCTGCCCAACGAACGCGTCCTTGCCATCGACGTGAAGGCGCCGCTGACCGAGTACATCGCCGCCTCGGGCGAATCGGACGAAGGACGCAAGCGTCTGCTCCTCGAGCAGCACGCCAAGAACCTGCGCCGTCACGTCGACGCGCTGGCCAAGCGCGACTATCAGGGCAGCATCGGCGAGACGCTCGACTTCACGATCATGTTCATCCCGGGCGAGCACTTCCTCTCCGCCGCCCTGGCCACGGACCTGAACCTCCTCGACTACGCGGCCGAGCGCAAGATCTTCCTCGCCTCGCCGACCATCCTCCTGCCGCTCCTGCGCGCCGTCGCCGCGAGCTGGAAGGCGGAAAAGACGGAGGAGAACGCCAAGCGGATGCACGACGCCGCGGTGGAGTTATTCGGCCGTTTCGTCACGGTCATGGACCACATCACCAGCGTCGGCGACCTATTGCGCAAGACAGTCGAAGGCTACAACCGGGCCATCCGCTCCATCGACACACGCCTCTTCCCGAAAGGGGAGGAGCTCCAACGCATGGCGGGAATCGGCAAGAAGCTGGGAGAGCTCGATCAGATCGAAGCGGTCCCGTTGGAATCGTCCAAGCTCCGCCTCACGATGCAGAACGAGGAGCCCGGGGTGCTGGTGCAGATCCGAGACTGACCGGTTCTTTCGGTCTCCTCTCGCCTTCTGGCCCCCTCTCGCCTTCTGGTCTTCTCTCGCCTTCTGGTCTTCGAGTCGTCGAGTCGTCGAGTCGTCGAGTCTCCGTTCTTTTGACGAAGTCATAGTCACACAGACAGTCTCATCGACTCATGTGGCGCCGACCCTATGAGACTAGCCTCTGAGACTAGACGTGAAGCGGTACGACTAACCTCGAAATTCTTCGCGCGGCGCACACAACCCCCTGTCATCCTGAGCGGGTGGCGGGTGGGTGCGAAGGATCCCCTGCCGACCGAGCGAGTGTCGTGCTTTCGGCACGGGATCCTTCGCACCCCATCCCACCGCCCGCTCAGGATGACAGGCCAATGTTGCGTTGGATTGTCGGGCGGCAGCCCGCGCTGTGAGACTCGGCGCCTCGAAGACTCGACGACTTGAAGACTCGACGCCTCGAAGACTCGACGACTTGAAGACTCGGCGCCTCGAAGACTCGACGACTCGAAGACTCGGCGCCTCGAAGACTCGACGACTTGAAGACTCGGCGCCTCGAAGACTCGACGACTCGAAGACCGGAAGAGAACGCGCGAAGCACACACCGGACAAAGTTATCCCTTGCTTCCTATGGCATAACAGCATAAGTTATGTTGCATTCGGAGGCAGTGAATGATTCGACGTCCGCACGGTGTGTTCCTGCTGGTGCTTCTCGCGATCGCTCCCGCGGCTCTGGCTCGCGTGTTGTCCTACTCGCCTTATACGAATCGTGCGGCGATGCCGGCGTTTCAGTCGCGGAGCGCGGCGCAGTTCGTGCTCGTCGAGCAGCCTGGGACCCAGTTCCTCAATTTCCAGTGGATGCCCGAAGCGGACGTCGTCCTCTATGACGCCCGGGGTGTTTTGGAGCCGAAGGTGCTCTTTCCTCCGGCGGGTGAGCAGCGCGGTCCCGTCGCGTTTGCGGCCTTCGCTCCTGCGGCCCCGGGGAGCAGCCAGCCGGGTCGCGTGCTGATTCAGACGCGCAACAACTACCTGGGCCGGAACGCCCAGCAGCAGCCCATCACGCTGCTGGGCGATACCACGGGAACGACCTGGACGCGCATCCCCCAATTGGATGGGGCGTACACCTACCTCGACTCTTACGAGGACCTGGGCGGGTACTACACGCGCGGACTCGGCGGCGCGGTGCGCGCCGTCCACTCCAGCAAATACGTCTTCGTGATGGAGACCAACACCGGCCTTTGGGGGATCGAGCCTTCCGGCACGGCGAAGCGGCTGGCGACGACGAGTGGAATGGGTCTGACGATCATCGGGAGCGATCCGACGGCCAGCCGTCTGCTGATCTGGACTCCACAATACCGCCTCGCGATTCTGAACGTGGACAGTGGCCAGCTCACCGACATCGGCGCGGCCGACATGTCCGCCGGACACGAGGGGTGGATCAACGCAGAAGGCCAGGCGTACGTGCTGGTCACCCGTTACGATGGCCGGCGGCTCATGCTCTACCGGCAGGACACGTCGCCGCTCTTCATCGCCGGCCCATACCAGACCTCCGGACCGGGCACCTACCGCGACAAATCGAGTTTCTTCGCGGCGCCGACTCACGACTACAACGGCGCCTGGATCATCCAGCGCGATTTCGGTAGACCCACCACCCTGCTGCGGCACACCAGTGCTCAGGGTCTGCAGACCTTCTGGAGTGACGTGACCGGTCCCCAGGTCGAGGCCCTGCATCCGGGCTTCGGAGGCGAGCAGGTACTCATTCAGGTCCATCGTCCGCGCGTGCAGCCGGAGCGTTGGTTCATCGATCCCGCGCTGGCCATCTGGAGGGTCGGCGATCCGGCCCCGCGCGACTATGACGAGTTGTTCCTCAACGAGACGTCCATGAAGGGCTTCGTCCATCTCGACGTCGATGCGGTGGCCGAGGGTGCGCCGTTCGTCTTCGACTCCGGCCTCGGCGACGTGCCGGTCAGCCGGACCTCGCCGCCGATCTCCGGCGGAGGCGACGTCGTGCAGGAGTGGGGAGTGGTCCGTTCCTCGTTCCGGCAGCAACTCGTCATCCCCGGTGTGGCCCGTCTGCCGGGCGCGTTTCAGTCGTACTGGAAGAGCGATGTGGTGATCTACAACCCCACGGACGCTCCGCAGGAAGTGACCTTCAAGTTCGCGCCCCTCGACGATCGTCCGGAAGCGGCCCTGCTGGCCACGACCACGATCACGCTCGCGAAGAAAGAGATCCGCGTCATCGAAGACGTGCTGCAGAAGCTGTTCGGTCTGGAGACCGGCGGCGGCTCGCTGCACATCGAGCCGGCCGTTGGCGTCACCGCGACCGGTCGCACCTACACCACGGTGGCGAGCGCGGAGCCGGGTGGTGCGCGGCAGGGCACGTTCGGTTTCAGCATGATGGCCCTCGATGCCTTTACGGCGGCCGGGGCGCGCTTCCCTCTCTCCTTTGCCGGAGCGTTTCCGGGACCGCAGTTCCGGACGAACATCCTGCTCACCGCTCCCCGAGGATTGCGAGCCGGCGCGCGGTTGCAGGCGTATGGCCTGTCGGGAGAGATCGGCGCGACGGATGTCACCATCAACACGCCCAACAGCGGCGTTTGGCAGATGAATAACCTGGACGGTGTCCTCAATCTCGCTTCTCATGAAGAAGGCGGATTGGTCGTGCGTCCGACGCACGGGTTCGTGATCCCCGCGGTCGTGGCCATCGACAACATCACCAACGATCCGACCTACTTTCCGCCGGACCTGCCCGCGCCGCTGGTGCGCACCATTCCTGTGGTCGGTCACCTGGACGGCGCGAACAACTCGAAGTTCCGGAGCGACATCTATCTCCTCAATCTCTCCACCTCGGTGCAGGCCGTGACGTTGGAAGCGAAGCAGTGGGACACGAGCGCGCCCCCCAAACAGGTCTCCTTCACCCTGCTGCCGAATGAAGACCGCGTCATCCGCGACGTGCTGCCGCGTCTCTTCGGGATGACCGGCTTCGCGCGGCTGCGTTACATGTCCCAGGGGTTGGACGGCGAGGGTGTGCGCGTGACGTCGCGAACCTACAATCTGCTGGAGAATGGCGGCACGCTCGGCTGCCTGATCCCGCCGCTCAACAGTTTCCAGTCTGCCTCTTCCGGAGAGACGCTGGAGATCCTGGGCGTCGTCGGCGGCGATGGCTTCCGTGCGAACCTGGGCCTGGTCGAGCTCTCGCCGACCGCCAACGGACAGCTCACCAACGTCCGCATCCAGCTCATCGACGACCACGGCACGACGATCGATTCATTCCAGGTCACGCTGCCCGCCGCCGGGGGTACTCAGATCAACAACATCTTCGCCGCCCGGGGCATCGCCGCGCCCAAGGCCGCGCTCATCCGCATCAGTCCGACCGGCCCCGGCCTCATCGGCGCCTACGCCACCCTCACCGACAACACCACCAACGACCCCTCGTTCCTCGGCGCCAATCTCGGAGCCCAGGAATGAGCGGGGTATAGGGTTCATGAGTGCTTCGCGGGACGAGAGACTACTCGCAAGTGCCGAGAGGGAACGATTCACCACAGAGACACAGCGCTGGCTGCGCCTGACAACCCAACACAACATTGGCCTGTCATCCTGAGCGGGAGGTGGAGTGGGGGCGAAGGATCCCTGCCGAAGCACGACACTCGCTCCGTCGGCAGGGGATCCTTCGCACCCACCCGCCACCCGCTCAGGATGACAGGTTGGGAAAGCGCGCGGATTTCTGCACAACCTCTGAGCCGCGTTCGACGGCGAAGGATCTCGTGCGATTGTCCGGATGGAGGCCCGCAACCAGCGCTGGAGCCGCCCCGCTGTGCTACCATCCGCGCGTCATGAGCAAGCCCCTCCAGGAGAACGAGCGCGCGCCGGTTCCGGCGAGCTCGTGTCTTTGGCTTTACTGACAGTCCCTCCTCGCAATTCCTCTCGTTGACCTCTTGCTGGCGTCGCTGGCGATGGTGTGTCTGACGAATCGTCCGCCGCGCGCAACGAGCAGTTCGCCGAACGCAACGAGGTTCCCGTGATCACTGTCATCGACAACTACGATTCCTTCACCTACAACCTGGTTCAACAGATCGAGCGTCTGGCCGGCGAACGGTTGCGCGTCGTCCGCAACGATGCTTTCGAGCCGCAGACGCTGCTGGACGAGCAGCCGCGCGCGATCGTGATCTCCCCCGGACCGGGCACTCCGGCCCGTGCCGGCCGCTGCATCGATCTGATCCGGCTCAACACCTCCATTCCCCTGCTCGGCGTCTGTCTCGGACATCAGGCCATCGCCGAGGCGTTCGGTGCGCGCGTCGTGCGCGGAGCGTTGCCGGTGCATGGGAAGGTCAGCGAGGTGCATCACCGCGGGGAGCGCCTCTTCGAAGACTGTCCGGACCCGATGCACACCGCCCGCTATCACTCGCTCGTCGTGGAGGAGGACAGCGTGCCGGGATTTCTCAGCATCGACGCGCAGACCGACGACGGGACGATCATGGCTCTCTCGCACAAGGAGCGTCCCGTGTTCGGAATCCAGTTTCATCCCGAATCCTTCGGCACCACCGGCGGCGACCAACTGATCGTGAATTTCCTGCGAAGAGCCGCGGACGCACAGGTGCCCATGGGAGGCCAGCGATGATTGCCGCGTCGATCAAGCACGTAGTGGACGGTCGCCATCTCGAGCGCGAGGAGATGCGCACGCTCTTCGGCGACGTCATGGACGGACGCGCGTCGGAGGTCCAGAAGTCCGCGCTGCTCGTCGCTCTGCGCATGAAGGGCGAGACGGCGGAGGAGATCGCGGGCGCGGCCGAGGCGATGCGCGCGCGGGTCACGCCACTCGACCTCGAAGAAGGGATGCGCGAAGACCTGGTGGACACCTGCGGGACCGGCGGCGACGGGCGGGGCACGTTCAATGTCTCCACGATCGCGGCCATCGTCGCGTCCGGGGCGGGCGCTCCCGTGGCGAAGCACGGCAATCGCGCGGTCTCGTCGTCGTGCGGCAGCGCGGACGTGCTCGCGGCGCTCGGTGTCCACATCGATCTCGACGCGCCGCGCATGTCCGCGGTGTTGCGTCGCGCCGGCATTGCCTTTCTGTTCGCGCCCAAGCTGCATCCGGCCATGGCCGCGGTGGCGAGTGTGCGCAAGGAGCTCGGCGTACGCACGATCTTCAATGTCCTCGGCCCGCTCACGAATCCGGCATTCGCGCGCCGGCAGGTCCTGGGCGTCTACAACGCCCGCCTGGTGGAGGTCGTCGCGCGCGTGCTGGCGGCCCTGGGCGCCACGCACGCCCTGGTCGTCCACAGCCACGATGGCCTGGACGAGATCTCCGTCTCCGACGGCACGCGCGTGTGCGAGGTTCGCCACGGCGAGGTGCGCTCTTACGAAGTGACTCCTGAAGAGCTCGGGTTGGGCAGGCACTCCCTCGATGCGCTGGCCGGCGGAGACGCGCAGCGGAACGCGGCCATTGCACGCGGGATCCTCGGCGGTGACCGTTCATCCGAGACGGACGAGCACCATCGCGCGCGACACGACATCGTCGCGGCCAACGCAGGCGCGGCGCTCTATGTCGCGGGAATCGCGCCGTCGATTCGCGACGGCGTGGCCCTGGCCCGGGAATCGATCGCCACGGGCCGGGCCATGGCCAAGCTGGAGCAACTGATCGCGGAGTCGAACATCGCGGGAGGTGTGGCGTGACGGTGCTCGATCAGATCGTGGAGCGGACGCGCGAGCGTCTGCGAACCGAGGACAAGCCTGACCGGCACGCCGCGGAAGCGGTGGCGGAGCAACGCGCGCCGCACCGGTTTCGCGAGGCGCTATCGCGCGACGGCGTGAACGTGATCGCCGAGATCAAGTCCGCCTCGCCTTCGGCGGGCTCGATCGTGGCCAATCCCGACGTCGAGACGATCGCGCGCGACTACGCGCGCGGCGGCGCCGCGGCACTCTCGGTCGTCACGGAGCCCGAGTTCTTCCAAGGCTCCCGCACATGGCTCGCGCGCGCCGGGGCCGCGGCCGGCTTGCCGGTCGTGATGAAGGACTTCATCGTCGAGCCGTCGCAACTGCTGCGCGGAATCATCGCGGGTGCCGACGCCATCCTGCTCCTCGCCTCCATTCTCGATGCGACCCGGCTGCGCGACTTCATCGCCCTGCTCGAAGCCTACGGTTGCGATGCGCTCGTGGAGGTCCACGACGAGGAAGAGCTCGAACGCGCCGTGGCCGCGGGCGCCCGCATCCTCGGCGTGAACAACCGCGACCTCCGCTCGTTCGCCGTGGACTTGGGAACATCCGAGCGCCTCGGCGCGAAGATGCCCGCGGACGCGATCCGCGTCGCCGAGAGCGGCATCCGCACGCGCGCCGACGTCGAGCGCCTGCGCGCCGCCGGCTTCAACGCCTTCCTTGTCGGCGAGTCCCTCCTGCGACAGACCGATCGCGCCGCCGCCGTGCGGGTGTTGGTGGAGGGGGAGCTCAGGGCGTGACCCTCATCAAGATCTGTGGCGTCACCCGTCCCGAGGACGCGGCTCTGGCCGTGGACCTCGGCGCCGATTTCGTCGGCTTCATTTTCGTGAAAGAGTCGCCGAGATTCGTAACGCCCACGCGTGCGAGAGAAATCATCTCGACGACTCGACGACTCGGCGACTCGACGACTCGCTTCGTTGGAGTCTTTCGTGACCTGGCCGCACGAGAGATCCATGCGATTGCAGACGCGGCCGGTCTCGATCTGATCCAACTGCATGGCCACGAACCGGACGACGTCCTCCGCGAGGTCGAGCGGCCGGTCATTCGCGCGGTGAGAGTCACAGACCAGCTCCCCGCGATCGAGACTTCCGCCGCGTGGGTCCTGTTCGATACCGGTGGTGGAACCGGACGCACGTTCGACTGGACGCTCCTCGAGAGCTACCCGCGCACCAAACCATTCTTTCTCGCCGGCGGCCTCACGCCGGACAACGTCGCCGATGCGATTCGCATCGCGCGGCCGGATGCGATCGACCTCTCCAGCGGGATCGAGAGCGCGCCCGGAATCAAGGATCACGACAAGATGAGACGACTATTCGCGAGAGTGCATCGATGACCGCCCTTCCCGATCGCCGAGGATTCTTCGGGCAGTTCGGAGGCAAGTACGTTCCGGAGACGCTCATGGCCGCGCTCGACGAGCTCGAGGGCGCGTACCGCAAGCTGAAGCGCGACGCCGAGTTTCGCGCGGAGCTCGGCGACATCCTGACCGACTTCGTGGGACGTCCCACTCCGCTCACCGAGGCGAAGAAATTCGCGGACCTGTCCGGCGGCGGCTTCCGGCTTTTTCTCAAACGCGAGGATCTGAACCACACCGGCGCGCACAAGATCAACAACGCCCTCGGCCAGGCGCTCATCGCCAAACGCATGGGCAAGCAGCGCATCATCGCGGAGACCGGCGCGGGCCAGCACGGCGTAGCGACCGCCACTGCCTGTGCGCTGCTCGGCTTGCAATGCGTCGTCTACATGGGCGAGGTGGACATGGCGCGGCAGGAGCTGAATGTCTTCCGCATGCGCCTCCTCGGCGCGGAGGTCGTGCCGGTGAGCAGCGGCAGCCGCACGCTCAAAGATGCGATCAACGAGGCCATCCGCGATTGGGTGACGAACGTGCGCACGACGCACTACATCCTGGGATCGGTGCTCGGGCCGCACCCGTATCCGATGATCGTCCGCGACTTCCAGTCCGTCATCGGACGGGAGGCGCTGGTGCAGATGAAGAAGAAGACCTCCGCGCTTCCCGACGTGGCCATCGCCTGCGTCGGCGGGGGCTCGAACGCGATCGGCCTCTTCTACGAGATGCTGAAGCACGACAGCATCCGCATGATCGGCGTGGAGGCGGGAGGTCGTGGTCCGGCGCTGGGCCAGCACGCGGCGCGCTTCTCCGGCGGTGCGCTGGGCGTGCTGCACGGCACACGCTCGATGGTGTTGCAGGACGAGTTCGGACAGATCGCGGAAACACACTCCATCTCCGCGGGTCTCGACTATCCCTCGATCGGGCCCGAGCACGCGCATCTGCAGGAGACCGGCCGCGTCGAGTATCACGATTGCAGTGACGACCTGGCGCTCGAGGCCTTCCACAAGCTCAGCGAGAGTGAAGGCATCATCCCCGCGCTGGAGTCCTCTCACGCCCTCGGGTGGCTGCTGCGCAACGGCCGCACGATCGCGAAGGGAGCGCTCGTGGTCGTCAATCTCTCCGGACGGGGAGACAAAGACGTGCCGCAGATTGCGAAGATGGAGGCGGACGCATGAAGAGGGACTCCATGACGAACCGAGTGGAGCGCCTTTTCGCGCGACTGCGCGCCGAGCATCGCTGCGGACTCATCGCCTACGTGACCTGCGGCGACGGCGACACGGTGTCCATCGTGGAGGAGCTCGAGGCCGCGGGCGCGGACGCGATCGAGCTGGGCATCCCGTTCTCCGATCCCATCGCGGACGGTCCGGTCATCCAGGCAGCGGCGCAGCGGGCGCTCGCACGCGGCACGACCATTCACGACGTCTTCGCGATCGCGAGGGCCGTACGCGAGCGCAGTGAGATTCCGCTGATCGCGTTTTCGTACCTGAATCCCATCCTCCGCTACGGGCCGGAGCGCTTCGCCGCCGAGGCCAAGGCCGCCGGCATCGACTCCCTCTTGCTCACGGACCTGCCGCCGGAAGACTCCGCGGACGTGCGCGCGGCCTTGCACGCGCAGTCCCTGGGCTGTGTGTTCCTGCTCGCCCCGACTTCCACCGACCCGCGCATCCGCAAGGTCGACAAGGCCAGCGACGGCTTCGTCTACTACGTCTCGACGACCGGCGTCACCGGCACGCGCAACGACCTCGACCCTGCGTTGCTGGGACGCCTCGACGAAGTGCGGGCCGGGTTGCGCAAGCCCGTGGCCGTCGGCTTCGGCATCTCCCGCCACGAGCACTTCACCCTCCTGCGCGATCACTGCGACGCCATCGTGGTCGGCAGCGCCATCGTCCGCGCCGTCGCGGAAGGACGCAGCGCCGGAGCCGTCGTCCGCACGATCCTCGGCAGGGAGTGACGGGGTGGTTGCCGGTTGCCGGTTGGCGGTTGTCGGGGCGCGCTTTCCGAACCTGTCATCCAAACTGTGATCTGAGAGAGTGTGCAGAAATCCGCGGCCTACCACCCTGTCATCCTGAGCGGGCGGCGGGTGGGCTGCGAAGGATCTCCTGCGGTAAGCGAAACCCGCGCAGGTTGGACGAGAGTGCGGTTCTTGTGCTCGCACGGTCGTCGTTCTTTGCACGAGATCCTTCGCGCTCCACCCACCTCCCGCTCAGGATGAC
>Ga0307505_10000853_pt1 | contig 29383 bp, 23 predicted proteins | sample 23_S_MG_FD_202183 | JGI IMG/M metagenome (GOLD analysis project Ga0307505, IMG submission 202183) | Soil microbial communities from Populus trichocarpa stands in riparian zone in the Pacific Northwest, United States - 23_S | ecosystem: Environmental > Terrestrial > Soil > Riparian zone > Trees... | reverse complement strand
GGACCGCCGAGATCCACGCGCTCTTTTCTCTGAAAGACATGTGAGGCTCCAACTGAGTCTGTGATGTCCAATATCTTTGACATCTCAGCCGCCTAATGTCAAGAAAAGCAGACAACTCTATCGATCTGGCCGAAAGTTGAGGGATCTGGACCCCGGTAGACGCGGTTGGCGGGGTCGTTGGGTGATCGGAGCTTGGGGCGTGACGTACTGTTGAGACATGTCCAATCTCATCATTCAAACGTCTCCCCTTGGCAGCCGGTGGCAGACCGCGGACCCGTTTCTCTTCTGCGTGCACCACATCGACAACTTCCCGAAGGGCAACGACCGCCTTGGACCGGACGCGTCGCTGGTGGGACGGGACATTGGACAGGACTTCGGGGGCAAGGACGGCTGGCGGATGTATCACGGCGATCAGGTGCCCGGCTTTCCCCAGCACCCGCACCGCGGTTTCGAAACCGTGACGATCGTGCGGACGGGCTACATCGACCATTCCGACTCGCTCGGCGCCACGGCCCGGTTCGGCATGGGCGACGTGCAATGGCTGACCGCGGGGGCGGGCGTGGTGCACTCCGAGATGTTCCCGCTTCTGGATCCGAACGGTCCCAACCCGCTCGAGCTGTTCCAGATCTGGCTGAACCTGCCGGGCCGAGACAAGCTGGTGGAGCCCTACTTCACGATGCTCTGGGACGGCGACATCCCGCGGCTTCGCACGGCTGACCCGCAGGGTCGCGCGGTGGTGGTGACCGTCATCGCCGGTGCGGTCGAGGGCGTGGCGCCTTTGGCGCCACCTCCCAATTCGTGGGCCGCGCGGGATGAGGCGGACGTAGCGATCTGGTCGATCGCGCTGGCGGACGGCGCGACGTGGACAGTGCCCGCGGCTCACGGGCCGCAGACGGCCCGGACCCTCCACGTGTTCGCCGGTCGTGCGTTGCGCGTGGGCGATACCGCTGTGCCGTGCCCCGCGGCCATTCGCGTGCACGCGAATGTGCCCGTCGAGATCCAGGCCGTCGATGGTCCCGCGGAGATCCTGCTGCTGCAGGGCAAACCCATCGCGGAGCCCGTGGCCCAGCATGGTCCCTTCGTGATGAACACCCAGGCGGAACTTCAGCAGGCCTTCGCGGACTACCGGCGCACGCAGTTTGGCGGGTGGCCGTTCGAGGAGAACGCCCCGGTGCACGCGCGCGCGCAAACGCGGTTCGCGCGGCACGCCGACGGACGCGTCGAATACGCGCCCGTCCAGGATTAGAAGCCCCTCATGCCTTCGCGAAGACCGTCCCGAACCCGGTGGCCTTGGGGCTGACGCCGAGCAGGCGCACGCCGTTCATCAGGCCGTGGGGCGTCGACGAGACCACCGGCACCTTGATCTGTCCCTCGAGCGGCACCAGCACGGGCAGCGTATCCAGTCGTCCACACGACAGCACCAGCGCATCGGCTCGGTTGGAGCGGGCGTACGATTCCGCGCCCAGCTTCATCAGAATGTCATGCGTGGCCGCGCCATCGGGGATCGACACGAAGCCAAGGCCCTTGGCCGATGTGACGGTGAAACCGTACTCCTCGAGGAACACCTTGAGGCGCTCGGTGACCTCGTCGGTGTAGGCCGTGGCCAGCGCGACGCGCTTGGCGTTGAGCACCTTGAGGCCGTCCAGCAGGCCCGCGCTCTGCGTGGTTACAGGCGTGCCCGTCTCCTTCGACACGCGCGCGATCAGGTCCTCGTGGAACTTGCGACCCTTGTAGAAGGTCAGCGACGACCCGAACACCGACACGACGTTGGCGCCCTTGGCGGCCAGCTCCTTCGCAGCGGGGATCACACGCGGGATCGCTTCCTCGTAACCTTCGATCGTCATTCCGCCCGGCAAGCCCACGCCGTTGCCGATGAAGTTGATGCCCTTCGGATACAGCAGCTTGGCGTCTGGAGGGATCGGCCAATTCAGGGGAGGGAAGATCAGGCCCAGCGTCGGCTCGCCGGCGGCAGACGTGGCCACCGAGCCGAACGCGGCGCACGCGGCTGCCGCGCCACTGGTCTTGAGGAACTGGCGCCGCGACTGGCTGTTCATGCGCCGTAGTATACGCCGGTACAATGCCGCGTGGCCCTCACGGCAACCATCTACAACTTCACCATCGACCTGTCCGACATGAACAGGAGCGTCTTCGAGACCCTCGATCTGCGGGTGGCGCGCCACCCCTCCGAAACGGCTGAGTACATGCTGGTGCGCGTGCTGGCCTACTGCCTCGAGTTCCAGGAAGGCATCGAGCTGACCGACGGGGTGTCGTCGGGCGACGAGCCGGCGCTGGTCGTGCGCGATCTGACCGGCCGCGTGACGGCGTGGATCGAAGTGGGGATGCCCGACGCGGCGCGCCTGCACCGTGGGATGAAGCTGGCCGGGCGCGCGGCCGTTTATACCCACCGCGACACCCGCCAACTGCTCGGCAACCTGGCGGGCGCCAAGATTCACCGTGCGGACCAGATTCCGATTCGCGCCTTCGACCGCGGCGCCATCGAAAGCCTGGCCGCGCAACTCGAGCGGCGCACGTCACTGGCCATCTCGGTCTCGGATGCGGACCTGTTCGTGTCGATGGGCCAGCAGACGTTCACGCTGGCGATGACCGAGCACCGCGTCTAGCCGCTCGGCAGACCGGGTTGCGAAATCGTCAGTCGTCGGTCGACACGGCGAAGGCCGTGACGGTCATGGCGCCGGTCACGTTCGCGACGGTCCGAAACATGTCGGGCACGGTGTCGACCGCCAGGAGAATTCCGAGCCCTTCGGGTGGCAGGTTCGCGGCAATCAGCACGGGCGCCATCGCGATGATGCTGCCACCGGGCACGCCCGGCACCGCAATCGACGCAAAGAAAACAGCCACGGCCGTCGTGGCCAACTGGGCAGGCCCCAGCTCGACGTCGTAGACCCGCGCCACGAACAGCGCGCCCACGGTCTGTGCGACGGCGGCGCCGAAGTGAAACGTGGAGAGCGCGATCGGGAGGATGGCCTGCGCGCGGACGGGCAGTCCGGCATGCTCCGCGCTGTCGAGCATCGACGGCAGCGCGGCCAGTGAGGACCGTGAGGCGAAGGCCAGCGCCTGCGACGGCGCGCAATAGGTCGCGAAGCGTGCCAGCGACAGGCGCCCCGCTCCGACCCCGAGCGGATACAGAAGGAACATCACGCCGACGAATGTGAGCGCGACGACGATCCCGATGTAGGCCAGCACGGCCGCGGCCGCCGTCACGCCCAGGGCGGTCGCCATCGGTACGGCCAACGCGAAGATCCCGAAAGGCGCGGCCTTGAGCAGGCCGCCCACCAGCCGCTGCATGGTGGCCGCGATGCCGGTCACGACGCTCAATACGGGATCGCGTTTGTCGGGCGCCAGCTTCGCCAGCGCCACGCCGAAGAGCACGGCGAAGATCACCACCGACAGCACCACATCTTCAGCCGCGGCGCGAACGACATTGGGCGGCACCAGGCCACGCACCCACTGGGCCACGGTGGGCAGCGTCGCCGGCCCACCGCCCGCCGGCGCCGTGGACGCGTTTCGCAGCGCGATGGCGGCGTCTCGGTCGATGTCCACTCGCGCCAACAGGGGAGGCGCCACCAGCAAGCTCAGGGCGATGGCGGCGGCCAGGAGGAGCGTGCTGCCGATGACGGCACGCACACCGGCGCGTCCCAGGCCGCGGGAGCCGCCGAGGGATCCGAGACTGGAGATGAGCAGGGTGGTGACGAGCGGCAGCGTCGTCATCCGAATCAGATCGATGAAGATGGCGCCGGCCGTCGCGAAGAGGCCGATGATGGTGGCCGTGGCCGCCGTGGGAACGGCCGCGAGGCCGAGGCCCAGGAGAAAGCCGGCCAGGAGGCCGACGAGACCGCCGAATGCCACGAGTAGTGACGCCCGACCCCACTACGCAACGGTAATGGGGTCGGGCGTCCTTTTCCTCTACTTCAGCGTGGCGGTCCAGGCGGCGCCCGCCGCCGTGGTCCCGCGCATCGACTTGCCGCTGACGCGGCCGGTGTACTTCGTGCCGCCGGCGGTGAAGGTGATTTCGTCGCCGCGCATCTTGGCGTCGGCGATGGCGCCGCTGCCCAGGGTGCCGCTGAGCATCTGGAACTCCTGGGTCAACGTCAGCGCGTTGGTCCCCACCTGCCACGTCCCTTCGACCTTGGCGGGGACGATCCACAGGTGCGCCGTGCACCAGCTGGTGCAGTCGCCGCCGATGTTCTGTGTGTCGTCAGGCTGCCAGTTCTCCATCGTGAACGAGTTCGACACCACGCGCGTGCCAGGCGTCATGTTCAGAATCGTCGGGCGCAGGCGGAGGTTCAGCGAGGGCAGCAGGAACAAGGTCAGCACTTGCGCCTTGGAGAAATCCGTCTCGAAGATGTCGCCCCGGATGAACGTGGCGCGGTCGCCCGCGCCGGCGGCCGCGGCGTTTTTCTTGGCCAACTCGACCATGTCGGGGTTGAACTCCACACCCACCGACCGCGAGCCTCGCTTGGCCGCCGTGATGACCGTGCGACCGTCGCCCGAGCCCAGGTCCATGTGAAAGTCCTGTGGCGTCAGCTTGGCCATGTCCAGCATGCGGTCCACCAGCGCCTGCGGCGTGGGCACCCACACGACGTCCTTGCCGGGCTGGCCCACGGTGGGCTCGAACGTTTGGGCGCCGCGGGCCTGCGCGAAGGCCGGTGCGGCCACCAGCGCCGCCACGGCGGCGATGAACAGCAAACGAACCACTGTGCGTGCGTGCATGAATCCTGTCTCCTGGAGGTCGGTTGAAAAGGCGCCCAAAGGGTACACCGAGTGCTGGCAACCCGAGCAGGACTTTGGTGAGGCGTCCCCTGTTGAGTTCGAATACGCCCGCAGCGGCCTTACTATTACGCCACTCCAACCCATGTCCATTCGAGTTCCCGAGCCGCCGATCCCGTCGAAGACCGTTCACGACCACGAGAGACGGGTGCGGTTGGGAAAACAACCGGACGACCCGCTGGTCGGCCTGGCCCTGTCGGGCGGCGGCATTCGCAGCGCCACGTTCGGACTCGGCGTGCTGCAGGCGCTGAAACGTCTCGGCTTGTTCGAGTCGCTCGACTACGTATCCACCGTGTCGGGCGGCGGATACATCGGCGGATGGCTGCAGGCGGCCCTGGCGAACAAGGTCGGCGCGGCGGTGCTCGACTTCCCGTATCGCGAGCCACGCGAGGTGCGGTTCCTGCGGGGGTTCAGCAACTACTTGACGCCGCGCCTGGGCCTTTTCAGCGGCGATACGTGGGCCGCGGTGGGCGTCAGCCTCCGCAACCTGGTCCTGAACTTCACGATTCTCAGCCTGTCGCTGGCGGTGCCGCTCTTCGTTCCGTGGTTGCTCGCGCTGCTGTTCTGGATGGTCGTGGCGTGGCACGGCGCGGCGGGCGCCCTCAGCTGCGCCGTCGTGGTCGTGGCCGCGGCGGCACTACTGAGCCTGACGACGCTGGCGGGCGCAGCGAACATGGCCCGTCCGCTGGCATCCGGAGGCTGGACGAAGAGCGGTGCCTCCGCCACGCGGGCCGTGCGCGTGTACACCGCCGCCGTGCTGCCGCCGATCGTCGCCATTGGGTTGGCCAGCCCCCTCGTGTGGGCGCAGGGCACCGGAGCCAGCCAGGTCGTCGGCGACGCCATGTTCGTCGGTCTCGGCGGGGTGGCCTACGCAGGGGCGTGGCTGGTCGGGCTGGTCGTGGGCTATGTCGGCGGCCGACCGAGGCGGGCGATCGCGAGCCCCGATCCCATGGTGACCGGGCCGCCCACTCCGGTCACGGTTGATTCAGTCGATTCAGACGCCGTGCCGGTGCCGCCTCGGGCCGCGCCGCCGCCCGGGGAGGCGGTTGGTCGTGCCGTCTGGGCGGGCCTCGTGCTCGTGTGGACGGCGTTCCTGGCGGGCATTCTCGGCACGGCGGTGTGGCTGTTCGGCGGCCGGGTCCTGTTGGGCTGGATCGCAGGCAGCCAGTACGCGTGGCGCCTGGCTCTGCTGCTGGTCCCGGCAGGCGTGGGCAGCCTGTTCCTGTGCGTGACCGTCCACCTCGGCCTCGCGGGCCGTTACATGTCCGAGGAGACGCGCGAGTGGTGGGGACGGGTCGGCGGCGTGCAGCTCCTGGTGGCGCTCCTCCTCGCGGTGGTCGGCGTGATCTCGCTCGGAGGCCCACACCTGCCGGACTATCTCGCCGATAACTCCGGCTGGTTCAGGGCTCATCAAACCGCGATTTGGAGCGTCGTCGGAGCGGCCTGGGCGGCGCTGACTGGCGCGGGCGTCGTGGCTGGGCGTTCGGGTCGCACGATCGACGACGAAGGGGCCGGCGTCCTCGGGCGGCTGGGCCGCATCGCGCCCGTCGTCTTCGTCGTCGGCTATCTCCTGATCCTGTCGGGAATCATCCGTCGCGTGGTGTACCTGCCGCTGGTCTCGTTCTCGCTCGTTGACCTGGAGGAAACGCTCGTTGCGTTTGCCAACGTCGCGTGGGCGCCCAATGCGCTCGTCACCTACGCGCCCATGTTCACCACGGGCTGGTTCGACGTCGCAGCCCTGACCGCGCTGGCGCTTCTCACGGGGTGCGGCGCGTTCTGGGTGTCGTGGGTCGTGGACCTCAACGAGTTCTCGCTGCACATGTTCTACCGGAACCGCCTGGTGCGCTGCTTCCTCGGTGCCCCACGGGAAGAGCGGAACGCCAACCCGTTCACGGGGTTCGACAGCGACGACGATTTGCCGCTGACCGATACCGTCAAGATGGGCCTCGCGCGTCCCTATCCCATCTTCAACACGGCGCTCAACCTGGTGGGCGGGCAGAACCTGGCGTGGCAGCAGCGCAAGGCCGCGTCGTTCATCTTCACGCCCGACCATTGCGGTTTCGAGTATCGAACCGACGAGCAGGGAACGGACCACGACACTCGGCTCAGCGCGTACGCCCCCACGGGGGAGCACGCCGGCGACCCCCATTCCCTGACCGTCGGCCTGGCCGTGGCCACGTCGGGCGCGGCGGCGTCGCCCAACATGGGCTACCACTCGTCGCCCACGCTGTCGTTTCTGATGACGGTTTTCAATGTCCGGCTGGGCTGGTGGTTGCGCAACCCGGTGGACCGGGCCGTGTGGCGGGACTCGGGTCAGCGGCTCTCGCTCCGGGAGCTGATGTACGAATTGCTGGGCATGACCACCGACACCCGCAAGTGGGTGTATCTGTCGGACGGCGGCCACTTCGAGAACCTCGGGATCTACGAACTGGTCCGGCGGCGCTGTCGCTTCATCATCGCGTGCGATGCCGGCGAGGATGGGGCGGTGACGTTCGGGGATCTGGGCAATGCCATCGAAAAGTGCCGGGCCGATTTCGGCGTGGACATCGAGATCGACGTCAGCAAGATTCGGCCCGCTCCCGGCAGCAAGGTCAGCGAATGGCATTGCGCCATCGGGCGCATCCGCTACGACCGGCAGGGCTACGACGAAGTGGCAGGCACGCTGCTGTACATCAAGAGTTCGCTGACCGGCGACGAGCCGACCGACGTCCAGCGGTACGCCGCGGAGAACCGTGCGTTTCCGCACCAGCCGACCTCCGACCAGTTCTTCGACGAATCGCAGTTCGAGAGCTACCGCGCGCTGGGCTTCCACGTGTCGCTCGAGGTGTTTGGGCCAGCGGTCGGCGTCGGCATCGCCCAAGGTGTGGCCCAGTCGTCCGACGGGACGTTGCTGGGGGCCCGTCAGTCGAGCATCGACGCCGTGGAGCTCTTCACGCGGCTCGGGCAAGTGTGGGCGAGACCGGCTCCGGCGCCGACCGACGCCGTGCGGCGCTACTCGGAGGCGCTCAACCGCATCTGGGCCACGGTGCGCACCACGCCCGCCCTGCGGTTCCTCGACGAGCAGATGTTCCCGGCCATGCCGAGCCTCATCGGCCTGCCCTTCGACCTGGCACCGGAGATGGGGATGGTCCAGGGCGCCGCCGGCCGCCGCTTGCCGATCAACTACTGGCTGCCCCCGAGCGACGAGGAGCGGCGCGAGGGCTTCTATCTGTGCAACGAGATGCTGCAGTTGATGGAGGACGTGTTCCTGGAGTTCGATCTGGACCAGTACCACGACCACATCGACAACCGGGGCTGGATGAACCTGTTCCAGCACTGGGCGTGGTCGGGCATGCTGTGCGCCACGTGGGCCATCACCGGCTCCACCTTCGATCCGCGGTTCCAGCGCTTCTGCAGGATCCGTCTGGACCTGCACCCAGGACGCCCGGGCCTGGTGAAGCTGGAGGAGGCGCTCACCCTGCCGACCGGCGACGCCTGGCGAGCCAAGGCGCCCGAGGAACGCGTCGCGGAGAAGGCCGAGTGGCAGCGCCTGGGCCGGTTGAACTTCTGGGAGGCCGAACTGCTGGCCAAGTACCTGCTGGCCACGAAACACCCCGACCCGCTGAAGCTCTATCCGATTCTCGTGACGGTGGAAAGCCCGAGGCGCTCGGACGGCAACCCGCTGCAGTTCAACGTGGGGTACATCGTGGGCGACGTCGTCCGGGCCGACGGCCAGGGCCCCGTCTACTCCCTGCACTTCATGCGCGTCCAGAACCACCTGCGCAAGATGGGGTTGGCGCGTGACGCGTTGAAGGCGCTCCAGGACATCGAGTCGATGGAGATCCAGATCATGCGGCCCGACTTCGACAAGAGCGTGGCCGACGGCCGGCTGTCCGACGAGGGGCTCCCGCTCCCGAATTCGGTGCGGTACCTCGAGCGACTGGTGCGGTCGTTGCCGCGAATCACGCCGTCCAGCCCTCGCCCGCGCTAGGCCTGCCAAGGGGGCTGGACCCTTCGGCGGGGCACACGGGTGCCTCGGCGAACCCGGTACAATAGGCGTTCGATGATGAGACGGAACCTGAGGCTGGCGTCTGCCAGCCCGTTGCTACTCCTAGGCGCGATGTTGGCGGTCGGCACGGCCTCCGGAATCGCGCAATCCCCAACTGGCGGCGCCCCCCGCGACGCCCTCGAGGTCATCGAGGTGCGCCCCAACTTCCACGTGATCGCGGGCGCGGGCGCCCATGTCGCCGTGCAGACGGGACCCGATGGTGCCATCGTGGTCGATTCGGGTGCGGGCGACCGCACCGCCGACGTGGTGGCCGAGATTCGCAGGATCACGCGCGAGCCCATCCGGTATCTGATCAATACCAGCCACAACGTCCAGCACGTCGGCGGCAACGACGCGCTGTCGGCGGCGGGCCGATCGGTCATCCCCACCGGCGGCCTCAACGAGATCGGGGCGGCCGGCGGGCGTGCGCCCATCCTGGCCGAAGAGCACGTGCAGGCCGCGATGACGGCGCCCACGGGCGAGACAGCCAAGTTCCCGGTCGGGGCGTGGCCCACCGTGACGTTTTCCGCCGAGCTCGGCGAGACGCAGAAGGACCTGTTCTTCAACCGCGAAGCGATCCTCGTCACCTATCAACCGGCCGCGCACTCGGACGGCGACAGCGTGGTGTTCTTCCGTCGCTCCGACGTGATCGTGGCTGGCGAAGTGTTCGACATGACGCGGTTTCCCGTCGTCGACCTGGCATCGGGCGGCTCCCTGCAAGGCATCATCGACGCCTTGAACCGCATCATCGTGGTTGCGGTCGCACCCGTTCCCTTGACGTGGCAGGACGGAGGCACCGTGATCGTTCCGGCGCGAGGGCCGCTGGCCCACGAGGCCGACGTGGTGGACTACCGGGACATGCTCACGATCGTGCGAGACCGCGTGCAGGACCTGCTGAAAAAGGGCCTGTCCCTCGAGCAGGTGCTCACGGCCGACCCGGTCAAGGGCTATCGCCGTCGCTACGGCGCCGACAGCGGACCGTGGACCACGCGGATGTTCATCGAAGCGGCGTACCGCAGCCTGGGAGGCAAGTGATGCGCCGCCTGTTGCACGTGCTCCTGGCGGTGGCTGCCGTCACGGCGACGGCCGCCGCGCAAGGACGCGGGGGCGCGGCCCCGCCGGCCACCCCGCCCACGCCACCGCCGACCGCTCGCGCCTCGGCCCCCATCGACCTCACCGGCTACTGGGTGTCGGTCGTCACCGAGGATTGGCGCTGGCGCATGGTGACGCCGCCCAAGGGCGACTACGCGAGCATTCCGATCAACGCGGAGGCCCGCAAGGTGGGCGACGCCTGGGACCCGGCCAAGGACGAGGCGGCTGGAAACGCCTGCAAAGTGTACGGCGCGCCCGGCCTGATGCGTCTGCCCGGACGGCTCCACATCACGTGGCAGGACGACACCACGTTGAAGGTGGAGACGGACGCCGGCATCCAGACGCGCCTCCTGCACTTCGGCGACTGGAAGCCCGCGGGGCCCGCCACGCGGCAAGGCGACACCGTGGCCGTGTGGGAGATGAGACCTGCCCGCGGAGCCGAGCCGCCACCGCGGTTCGGCAGCCTGAAGACCACGACCACGCGGCTGACGCCGGGCTACTTGCGTAGGAACGGTCTGCCGTACAGCGACAAGACCACGCTGACCGAGCACTGGGATCTGCTGCGCCACCAGAGCGGGGACCAATGGCTCGTCGTCACGACCATCGTCGAGGACCCGACCTACCTCACCCGCACCTGGATCACGAGCTTGAACTTCAAGAAGGAGCCGGACGGCGCCAAGTGGGATCCCACGCCGTGCCTGGCCAAGTGAGCGACATGACGAACGACCGACGACGGCCATCGCAGGCACTTCTCCGTATCAGCGTACGCTGCGGCGTCGCGGCAGCGCTGGCGATCGGCCCGGCGGTGCCGGCCCCGGCGCAGAGCCAGGTGCAGGCGGCGCAGGCCGTCCAGCAAGGGCAGACCATGGACTTCTCCGGTACCTGGGCCAACCGCCTCCACGAGGATTGGGTGGAACGCGCCCCCGGCCCGCACATCGGTGACTACCTGGGCCTGCCGATCAACGACGAGGCGCGCGCGGTGGCCGACACCTATCAGGTGTCGATGCAGAACATGCCCGAGCGGCAGTGCATCCTCTACACGTCGCAGTACATCGTGATGGGTCCGCAGAACCTGCGGATCGAGCAGGAACTGGATCCGGTGTCCGGGGGCGTGCGGGCGTTCCAGCTGAGCGGCACGGTGGACAGGCCGCCGCACACGATCTGGATGGACGGGCGCGCCCATCCGTCGCCGAACAGCCCACACAGCGCGGGCGGCTTCACGACGGGCGAGTGGCAGGGCACGATGCTCGTGGCGCGGACCACGCACCTCAAGACGGGCCTCGTGTGGCGCAACGGCGTGCCGCACAGCGACCAGGCCACGATGTCCGAGTACTACGTTCGCCACGGCAACGTGCTGACCGTGACGATGATCCTGGAAGACCCGGTCTACTGGGAAGAGCCCTTCATTCGCAACGCCAGCTTCGAGCTGGACCCGGCCACGCGCGTGTTGCCCGAGCCCTGCGAGCCGCAGGTGGAAATTCCCCGCGCGGCGGGTGAGGTGCCGCATTACTTGCCGGGTGCCAATCCCTATCTGCGCGAGGTGGCGGACCTGTACAAGCTGCCCTTCGAAGCGGTGCGCGGCGGCGCGGCGACGACCTACCCGGAATACGCGAAGCGGCTGCGAGGCACGTATGCGCCTCCCGACCGGTGCCCGGTCTACTGTTGCGGGGGCACTGGGCAGGCTACCCAGAACGACAACAAGGCCTCGTGTCGCGTCGATCCGCCGCCAGCCCCGGCGCGCGCGACGCCAGCGAGGTAGCGCGTCAGCGCCTGGTGCAGGAGCCGTTCAGCAGCCGCCAACTGGACACGTCCATGATGGCCTGGTTGTAGGCCGGGTCGCGCGCGGGGTCGGCCATCGGCGACCGGGGCATCGGGCCGCCGATGCGGACGCGCCCGCCGGCGATCGGAATGCCGCCCGGCCCCGCCACCTGCGACTTGCGGACGAGGCCCGTGACCTCGATCAGTTGGCCCTCGCGGCGCTTGATGTCGTCGAGGACGTCCTTGGGGCCTTCGAGCCGGAACCGGCGCCCCGGGGCCACCACCACCTGGCGCGGCTCGTGTTCCGGACCTTCGGACACGATGAACGTGCGCCCCTTCGCGCAGCCCGGCAGGGACAGCTCCTCGGAGTCCGCCGGCGGCTTCCGTTCCTGCGCCGCCACGGTCCCGCTGGCGATGGCCGCGCCCACGAACAACCAAATCAGTCGTCGCATGGGGGCAGCGTACCTCAGTCTCCGGTCGTCGGTCTCGGTCGCCGGTCGTCGGGGCTCCGGTCGCCGGTCGTCGGTCGTCGGTCTCCAGTCTCCAGTCTCCAGTTGGGGTCTACGTCGCTGGCCGGTCGTTGTCGGCGATTGTTTCCATGCGGTCGACCAGGCGTTGGAGCTGCCTGACGAGGCTGTCGCATCGATTGCGCACCTCGGTCCATTCCGGACCCGCGACGAAGCCGAGCTCCTCGGCAAGCCCGACCAGGTACTTCAGCTCACAGCTCGAGCCGAGGGCGATGTGGAGAAATCTCAAATAGTCGCGGGTGGTGCCACGGGCATTTCCTTCGACCACGTTGCACGTCACCGATACGGCGGCGCGCCGCATCTGTGCCCTCAGTCCGAACCATTCCTCGCGCGGAAAGGCCTGGGGGTGCCGGTAGACGGCCAGGACGAGTGCATGGCCTTCGTGAAACACCCGAAGCCGTTCGTGGTTCCGTCCCATGTGCTCGAGCGGGAAGGCAGCAAACCACGCTCCGCGACTGGCGACCGGAGACTGCAGACTGGAGACTGGAGACCGACGACCGGAGACCGGAGACCGACGACGGGCTCCGACCCCTCATGCCCGTTTGATGACCACCAGACTGATGTCGTCCGTCGGCGGAGCGAAGTCCTCCAGGTCGGCCTTGATGGCGTCGAAGATCTCCCGGGCTTTCAGGTGCGCGACGCCGCGGAGCGTGTCCTCCAGTCGGCCCGGGAAATAGGGCGTGTCGCCCCGCTGATGTTCCGACAGGCCGTCGGTGTGGAGCAGCAGGATGTCGCCGGCCCCCATCAGCAGCCACTTGTTCATCTCGTAGTGATGCTTGAAGCCCAGGTCGCTCTTCGTGGTGTTGCGGTCGATCACGTCCCACGACGGCAGCATGCCCACGGGCGGGAACGAGATGCGCAGTTCGGGGTCCACTTCCATGAAGCGACCGTGTTTCTGGGAGAACACGGCCGGGAACGGCATGGCCGCCGACAGGAACCGGAACGACGAGTCCTCGGCGATTTCGCCGTAGATGAGCGACACGAACTTGTGGGCGCCCGAGGACTGATAGAACCGGGTGTTCAGGTTCTCGAACAGGCGCCGCGTGATCCGGCCGAAGGTGTCCAGTTCGTAGATGGCGCCCAGGAGGAACGCTTGGTGCATCATCGCGGCCAGCAGGGCGTCCGTCATCCGGTGGCCGGCCACGTCCACGACCGCCAGGCCGGCCTTGTGGCGGCAGCGCTCCAACTCGACGACCAGGTCGGTCCGCCCCTCGGTCTGGGCACGCGCGATGCGGGCGTCCAGGTCGTAGCGCCGCTTGAAGTCCACGTAGATGATGTGGTCGCCGCCGGCCGATCCGCCGAGCGGCAGGGTGCCCCCGAACATGTCGATGCCTGACAGCCGAGGCACGTCGCCGGGCGTCGGTAGGATGTACTTCGCGATGTCGCGAAAGTTGTCCAGTTCGCGGGTGAGGCGCTTGACCAGTGTGGTGACGTCGGTGTCCATCCGTCTGTGTGCCTCAGGCTACTGCATCCGGTGGATGGGCCCGTGTCGCCCAGGGTCCGGCGGGCCGTTCCTTGTGCAGTTCGTGTGGAAACGGGGAAAGGTGGGCCAGCGGCCCGACGCGGCGACTAACCCGCGGCGGTGCGAGGTGCCGCGACGTCTTCGACGATTGGCGCCGACGACAAGGGCAACGGAGTAGCAGTGCGAGACACGAGATAGAGAGGCGGCGCTTCCGTGGCGGGTTCGACGGGTCCAGGTGCGCCGCGACCCACGAGCCACCGCATGCGTGTGGTCGAGAGCGTTCGGCCGGTCGCGGTCGTGGCCAGCGGATAGTAGAGAAGCGCCATCACGCCGCACGTCGTCAGCAACGGCGTTCCCGCGGCCCAACCGATGGCCGCACCCATCGCCACCACGGCGCCCAACTCGACCGCCGCGGCCCGCGCGCCGGCCAGGACCCGGTGCGACGCCAGCACCGGCCCAGCCGGGAATTCGAGGCGCATCGGTTCCGGGGCTTCCAAGTCAATCGCTTCGGCCGGTGTACCGTCTTCGGGGAAGATCCGAACGAACTCGGCCACGAGCGGTTCGGCTGGCAGCCCAATAGCGGCGGCATAGTCCCGCAAGTAGGCGCGGCGGAACAGCCCGCGTGGCCAATGCGAAACATCTCCTCGTTCCAGCCCATCGAGGAGGGACAGTTTGATCTTGGTAGATTCGGCAATCGCCGCCAAGGACACACCCCGGCGTTCTCGTTGCGTGCGCAACCGCGAACCGAACGCGTGCTGACCGATCAACGGTCCTCCCTAGACGTCTTGACCGCCTCGAATGCTTGATCTTGAGTCAAGTGTTCCCTCGGTCAAGACGTCTGTGCCCGCGCGCAGCGCGGGCCAGTGATACTGGTTTCTAGCGAGGCCCGTTCCACAACATGCTCGCGGGTCTGAGGCCGGGCCTCGCTAGAAACTTGACCGTTCCAAATCCCGACCAATTGAGTCAAGTTTCTACGCCCCGCGGGACGCGGGGCAAACAGACACTGCCCTAGCGAGGCGGAGCCTACATGCAAGTCGGTCTGAGGCGCAGCCTCGCTAGAGAGCATGATGAGAATGGAGGGCGACGTCACAAGATAAGCCCTTGTGACGCGATGTGCAAGAGTGTTTTTGATGTCGCGCGCTACATTTCGCGCGCGACGAGCGGCAGGCTGATCGTGAAGCTCGTCCCGTTGTCGATGGACGACGCGCTGGCTTGTCCGCCGTGAAGCTCGGCGATCCGCTTTGCGGCTTGCATCAGCGCCAGGTTGGCGCCCGCCGACGTCGTGGAGGGCCACGGCATGTCGAACGTGCGATCCACCCATGAGTCGGGCACTGAAAGCGACGTCTGCGATACGGTGAAGGTCACGCGATCCTGCTTGGCCGAAGCCGTCAGCGACGCCGGACCTCCGCGCTCGCCGACGAGCCCGGTGGTGGCCATGACGAGGCCGGCTACTGCGGAAGCCAACAGTTCTTCGTCGCCGCGAATGGCGGCATCGCGCGCGCCCTCCACCGCAACGTGTACCTCGGCGCTGCGCAGGCGCCTCTCGGCGGCGGTCATCTGCATCGCGCGATCCACGACGGCCTTGACCGGGACCTTCATCCGCGAGACGGCCACTTCGTTGCCGAGCACACGGTTTGCCGTCAGCAACTGCAGCGCGCGTGCAGCCTCAGCCTTCACCAGGTCCGCCGCGACGGCGGTGGTCAGCGGCGAACCGCCGGAGAGAAGGTTGGCCGAGCTGGCGAGCGCCATCAGCGTCTGCGCCAGCTGTTCGGTGGCCTGCTCGGCCCCTGCCAGCGCCTTCGGTGGCGCCGTTGAGGCTGCCGGACCGTCCACCGCCGGAGTGTTGGTGGCGTTGGTCATGTCGTTGGCCTGTTCTTCGTCCACTCGCTGCACCAGGCAGGGCACTTCGCGGACGCCCGCGGCTTGCGCCGCCGCCAACCGCTTGCGCCCCGCGATCAATCGAAATCGGCTGCCGCGTGCCTGCACCAGGATCGGTTGCAGGATGCCGTGACGCCGGACCGAGTCCACGAAGGGCGCGGCCAGACGAGGCTCGTCGCCGCGGACGTCGATGACGCGCGTCTCGATGAGCCGCACCGGTGTTGGATGGTCCGCATCCAACTGCTCTACGTAGTGCGAATCCGCCCGCATGCGGTACGAGGGCGGGAGTCCCTCACGGACGGGACGTTCGACAACGGGTTCACTTTCCAGGCCGGGTTCGATTTCAGACATGCTGGGGACCGGAGACCGTGTGGAAGGAATCGATGAGCTAACTTCGCTATCTTCCGTGATCTGATTCAGCCGTTGCTAGCAAAAAGCGATCGTTTTTATTTCCCGTCCACGGAGAACGCGAGGAGCACGTTTCCAGGTGTGCCGCCCGCCGTGGGATAGCCCGAGTTCACGTAGACGATGCCGTTGGCGATCACGGGACCCGGGCCGTCGATCGATCCCCCTCGGCCCAGGACTCCGTTCACGCCCTCGTAGACCTGGATGGTGTCCTCGTCCCAGACCACCTTGCCGTCCACGGACGAGTAGGCTCGCATGTGGCCGTCCACCGAGCCGGAAAACGCGATGCCGGGGATGGCACTGACGGCCGCGGACTGCGCCGGGCTGCACCGTGTGCGGGTGCCACAGCCCGCCGGCGGGGTGTACCACACGCGCTCGCCGTCCGAGAGCCGAAGAGCGAACATCCCGCCCCCTTGCTTGGGGTCGGCGTCGGTGCTGTTGCTGTAGGTCAGCATGACGCGCCCGATATCGGAGTTGGCCACGTAGACGTTGGTGCCGTCGGTGGCCGAGCCCCACTGCACGCCGCCCATGGTGCCGCCCTTGCCCACTCGGGTCTGCCAGACCACGGCGCCATCGCGGTCCGGGTCCAGGGCGTGCACGATGCCGGACTTCTGGCCGGCGACGAGCAGCCGGCGGCCGCCCGTCGTCACCAGGATGGGAGAGGCGCCGAAGTCGAAGTCGGGGCCGTTCGACTCCGCGCAGTTCGTCTTGTCCGGCAGGCGGCACGCCGCGGTGTAGGCGTCGGCTGCCGTCATCTGCTGATGCCACAAGATCTTGCCGCTCCCCATGTCGATTGCGACAAACGCGTCGCTCATGGGCGACCCGGGATCGCTGTAGTTGTTGCCGGTGGTCACGTAGACCGCGTTCTTGACCGTATCAATCGCCGGCGTGCCCCAAATCGGGACGCCCGAGGGTCCCCAGAGCTGCGCGCCCACGGCGTTCTTCTTGGTGGGCTTGGCCTCGTCCACCACGTAGGTCTTCCAGACCCGCTCGCCGGTGGCGGCGTCCAGCGCCACGAGGCTCCCGCGGAACTTGCAGCACTCGTACGCGGGCACCGCGCCCTGGGCCTCCTCGCCCGAGGCGACGCCGACGTAGAGCCGACCGTTGTAGAGCGTAGGGGAACTGCTGATGCGCGCGGTCGAGAACTCGTCCACCCGCACCTTCCACAGCGGTGCGCCGGTCGCGGCGTCCACGGCGTGGACGAACGCGTTGCCGTCGCCGAAGAAGGCCGCCACGCGGGGACCGGCTGCAGTCTGGATGCTGCCGACGCTGACCGCCGAGCGCACGCCGGAGCCGGCCTCGTAGTACCAGTGCGTGCACCCCGTGGCCGCGTTCAGCGCGTACACCTTGCCGCCCCAGCTTCCGACGAAGAGGCGTCCGTTGACGACGGTCGCCTGCGCATAGGACTGCAGATCGCCTGGAAACGCGAACGCCCACTTCAGCCGCAGTTTCGGCACGTCCGCGGCCCGGAGCCCTGCCTTCTCGGCTGTTTGAAACCGCGTATTCGACGTGCCGTTGCCCCAGCCGTTCCACGCGGGGTTGGCGTCCACGCTGTACGGCGTCTGCGTCGCGGTGCACATCGAGCCTGGGCGAGGCACCGTGCTGATCGCGGTGGCAAAGGTCTGGCCCGTGAGGAACTCGGCGATGGCCCGCCGCTCGGCCACGGTTCGGTTGTTGGCCATGGTCACCATCGAGCCCGTTTCCATCGCCGACAGCACACGGTCCGGCGACATCGACCGGAACTGCTCGCGATTGGGGGCGCGGCCCGCGCCCGTGTCGTGGCACTGCGCGCACGTGCGCTTGTACAAGTCCGCCCCGTCGGGCGCCGCGGGCGTCTGAGCCGTGGCGCTGGTCGCCAGCGCCATCACCGCCAGCAACCCGCCCATCCGCAGTCGAACTTGCCAAGACATCCGCGTGCCCCTCTCGACCAACGCTCGGAGTCGCCCGAGCGAGATCGGGGATTATAGCCAACCACCGCCCTTCGAGGATTGACGGGTCAGGCGGCGGGGGATAGCCTACCGACGGATGCCCTCACCAACTCGCGACTATCAGCACGGCTTCGGCAACGAGTTCGCCAGCGAGGCCGTGCCAGGGGCGCTGCCGCGGGACCAGAACTCGCCTCAGCGCCCACCGATGGGGCTCTACATCGAGCAACTGACGGGAACGGCCTTCACCGCACCGCGCGGCGTCAGCCGGACCGCGTGGACCTATCGCATCCGTCCGTCGGCCACCCACAAGCCGTTTCGGTCTATCGACAGCCGGTTGCTGAAGAGCGGTCCGTTCACCGACGTGCCGCCCACGCCGAACCAGATGCGGTGGCGACCCATGCCGGTTCCGACGGCGCCGACCGACTTCATCGACGGCATCGCCACGCTGGGTGGCAACGGCAGCCCGGTCCTGCAGGAAGGCGCCGCCATCCACGTCTATGCCGCCAACCGCTCGATGACCGACCGGTTCTTCTACGACGCGGACGGCGAACTGCTGATCGTGCCGCAGCTGGGCGCGCTGATCCTCCACACCGAGATGGGAACGCTGGATGTGGCGCCCGGGGAGATCTGCCTCATACCGCGCGGCGTGACGTTTCGCGTGGAGCTGGTGGACGGCCAGGCTCGCGGCTACATCTGCGAGAACTACGGCCAGCACCTGCGCTTGCCGGAGCTGGGCCCGATCGGGACGTTCGGCTTAGCCAACTCGCGCGACTTCCTGGCGCCGGTGGCCGCGTTCGAGGATCGCGAGGGCGATTTCCGCCTGGTGGCCAAGTACGGCGGCGGGATGTGGGAGGCCGAGATCGACCATTCGCCGCTCAATATCGTGGCGTGGCGCGGCAACTACGTCCCCTATAAATACGACCTGAACCGGTTCCAGTGCATCAACACGGTGACGTTCGATCACCCGGATCCGTCGATCTACTGCGTGCTGGCCTCGCCGACCGCCGTGCCCGGGTTCTCGAACGTCGAGATCGGGTGCTTCCCACCCCGCTGGTCGGTGGCCGAGCACACGTTTCGCCCGCCGCCGTTCCACCGCAACGTGGCCAGCGAGTTCCTGGGCCTCGTGTCGGGCCAGTACATCGGGAAGGGCGAGGGCTTCGCCCCCGGCAGCGCCAGCTTGCACAACTGCATGTCGGGCCACGGGCCCGACGCCGAGGCGTACGAACGGGGCAGCCAGGCGGAGCTGAAGCCGCAGTTCCTCACCGACACCATGGTGTTCCTGTTCGAGACGCGGCTCCCGATCTGTCCGACCCGCTTCGCGCTCGACACCGAGCTGCTGGAACGTGACTACTACACGCATTGGCAAGGGTTGAAGAGACATTTCCCCGCGCAGCAGTAGAGGGGAAAGTCAATGCCCAATGCTCGATGCTCAATGCCCAAGTAGAGACCGGAGACCAGGAATCAAAAGGCCCAAGGTTCAAGGCAGAAGGCCCAAGTCGGAAGACGGAATGCCCAATGCTCAATGCCCAATGGGACTGAAGACCGGAGACCGGAGACTGAAGACCGGAGCCTGGCGACCGGAGACCGGAGACTGGACCGTGCTCCAGCCCGAAGTCATGCCGTAGGGCGCGCGCTCGGGAAGGACGGGATGAGCGACCGTATTCAGTCCGGGGAGTAGGGCGCGTTCATTTCCTTCCGATGGCGAACAGCGTGTGCGAGCCTCGGACATACATCACGCCTTGCGATAGCGCTGGCGTGGCCATCAGAGACTCGCCCATCGAATTGGTCGCAAGGTGTGTGAACGTGGCGCCCGCTTCGATCACCAGCATCTCGCCGTCTTCATTCGACAGGTAGATCTTTCCGTCGGCTGCCACAGGTGAGGCACTGTAGCCGCTGCCAATGAGAGGGAGGCGCTGTCGATAGAGCTCCTTCCCAGTGGGGATGTCGTAGGCATCGAGCACGCCGTTGTTGGCCAGGATGTACAGGACTCCGCGGTACGCGAGCGGCGTCGGCATGTACGATCCGCGGCCAGCCTTGCTCCATGCGACAGAGGGGCTCTCTGTCACGCCGGCGGGCAGTGTCAGGTCGCCGCGCGCTCCAGGGCGCACGGCGAAAACCGGCCGCTCTGGCGCACGACCGCTCGCCACGATGTGCAGGCCGTTGGCGAAGATCGGTGTCGGTGCGGTGATTTTTGAGCTGCCACCGAGCTGCCACAGTTCCCGGCCTGTGGTGGGATCGTAGCCCCGCACGAAGTTCGACGCGTTGGTCACGAGCTCTGCGCCAGCGCTCGTGGTGACGACCGTCGGCGTCCCCCACGACGGCAGTTCCTGCCGATCGGTTTTCCAGACGGTCTTACCCGTCTCTGCGTCCAGGGCCAGCAAAAAGGAGTCGGTCTGGGTGTCGCACTGCACGATCACCAGGCCGTTCCAGATGATGGGTGAGCTGGCGGGGCCCCATTCGTACGATGGGATGTCGTAGGCGCCCATGTCCACACGGCCAAGATCGACGGACCAGCGCAAGCCACCGTTGAAGTCATAGGCGAAGATGCCCTGCGACCCGAACCAGGCGACGACGATGCGGCCATCGGTGGCGGGAGAACTGCTGGCGTAAGTGGACTTGATGTGTCGTTTGTTCCGCGGCGCGCCTTGCGCCGCCGTTCGTTCCCAGCGGATTGTTCCCGTGCGTGTGTCAACCGCGTACAGCATCCAGCGGTGCGCCGATCGGTCCCCCGAAGCGTCGCCGTCGCCATACTGCCCGGGCTTGAAGGTCGCGTCGGGCCGGCTGCTGATGGCGCTCGTCACAAAGACCATGTCGCCCCAGACCACCGGACTGGAGTGCGCCAGCCCGGGAATCGGCCGGCGCCACAGGACATTGGTCCCGGCCGCCGCACTCCACCGGTCGGGCAGATTCTGATTTTCAGCGCCGCCGGCCGCTTCGTGGCCGCGGAACGATGGCCAGGAGCCGGTGCTTCCAGCACGTGTCCGCAGCGCACCCCGCACCGGGCCGATGCGGTGCACGATGCGGCGGACTTCGGTCGTCGGCGGCGCCCCGGCAGGGGACCACTGGCTGCTGTCGAGAATCATCCGACGGGGTGTGCAAGCATCCGCGACCAGCGTGAAGCTGACCCGCGCGCCATCGACTGAGAAGGTGTAACGACCGGCACTGGTGCAGTCCTCGGGTCCGGTCTTCGATTGGAGGGTCACTTCGCGGCCACTCGTCGTCCAAGTGCCCGCCATCGACGGCCACCCGTCGCCCGACAACGTGAATGTGCCCGTGGGATCGAAACGTAAGGTAAAGGCGCGGATCGCAAGTGGCCCGCTCGGCAGCGATTGTTGCGCAGCCGTTGTTGCCGCGATCAGGCAAAGTGTCAGCATCGACGGGAGAAGCGTCCAGCGTCGGGTCGATAGACGCGGCATCATGGCATCCTCAGTGCGGGTGCGCGGCCAGGTGCTGGCGTAGCAGATCCTTGCCGTAGTCGTTGCCGTTGGGCGTGCGCACGATCACGTGGATGTGCGCCCGTGTGGGCCGCCCTGGTGTGTTGATCGACGTCGTCCCGACGGGCCGCTGATGGTCGAACTCGATCAGGACGACGGGGCTGTGAATCCGGTAGTAAAACGGGTCGGCGTCCGTCGTTCCCCCCGTCCAGGCAAACCACGTCCCATCGATGTGGGCGTTCACTTCCTCCATACGTACCCGGGCCTGGTCGTCGCGCATGTTCTCCACGTAGAGCGCGATCAGCCCGCGCAGGCGCGCCTTGAGGGCAGGCGACAGGCCATCGGCCCTGAGGCCCCGGTAGGGCAGCACCAGGTTGTCCTGGTTCATCCCGGCCTGGAGGTCGTCACCGGTCTTCTCCCGCGCAAGCGTTGCCGTACCTTGTTGCGACGCGTCGAGCGCCCGCATGAACGCGAGGCCCGCATCCTGTTCGCCTTGCAGGATCGCGTTGCCGGCGTACTTGCCGGTGGTGGTCACCACGGGCTCCCCACCGACGAAGAGGGGCGTCATCACCACCTGATCCCGGAGGACGAAGTAGTTGATCACCAGGTGGTGTCCGTCCAATTGCCAGCCCCACGGCTCGGTGGCGGACGGCTGGCCAAGCATGGTGAAGAAGTAGAGTTGCTCGTCGTACCGGTCGATGTCGCGGTTGATCTCGGCCAGCGTCTGGTCAGTCTTCATGATGTTCTGGGCCAGCGTCAATCCCCTCGCGCTGAGCGACGTGCGGACGAGCGCCATGCCGGCACGGCGCTGGGCGTCGGTCATCTCCCGAAGACTGACGCCTTGGCGCACGTAGATGCCGTTGTCCACGTTCGACCAGCGCCGCCACTCCGAGTCGTCGACTGCAAACACGGTGCGGATGACCTGCGCAGGGGTCAGCGTGGCCAGGAACGCGTTGGCCGCGGCGCGCAACGGCTCGGTGGACACACCTGTCGCGCGAACAGGGAACAGACCCGGGCGCGGACCGTCGGCGGTGCGGAGGCCTGTGAAGGGAACGGCCAGGGCGGCCTGCTGCTGATCGGCAAATGTCTTCTTCAGGGCCAGCAAGCCCGGGTCAACGCGTGTCTGCGCGAGCACCACAACCGCCCCCGTGCCAAGCAGGCACGTGAGAACCGCCGCGCGGGTCGACATTCGCGAAATCATGGCCATAGGTCCTCCCGAGAAAACTTGACGGAGAGAGCTCTAGGGAAATTCATCAAGTTTTCTCCGCCCCGCGGAGCGGGGCCAGAAGATACTGCGCTAGCGAGGCACAGCCTCGCTAGCCTGGTCCGGGACGTATACCTGGCGCGTTCAGCCGCACGCGAAAGAGCATGTTGCACGCCGTGATGTAGAGACCCTTGGCGTCGGCGTCTCCAAACGCCACGTTGGTCGCACACACCTGCTTGCGCGGCTCGCCCGGAATCTCCGGAAGCTGGATCGTCCCCAATCGCTTGCCATCGGCCGACGTGATGCGCACCTCGCCAGGCCCGGCTCCGGTCGTCGAATACAGATTGCCACTCCGATCGACCTTCATGCCGTCGTTCCCCGCCACGTCCAGGAACTCTCGGCGGTTGCCGACGGTGCCGTCAGGTTGCACGTCGTACCGCATGATCTTCCGGCCGAACGTCACGAAGAGGTGTCGTTCGTCCTGCGACAGCGCGATGCCGTTCGGGAACGCATCGGGGAAGTCGCGGTTCGTGTCGAGCAGCGTCACCTTACCGTCCTTGATGAGGTAGAAGCCGTTCAGTGGTAGTTCGCGGGCTGGACTGGTGGCGCCGCCGCGCAGGCCCGAATTGCCGTCGGTGAAGTAGATGGCGCCGTTCGACTTGACGGTCACGTCGTTGGGGCCGCTGAACCGCTTGCCGTCATAGCGATCGGCCAGAACCGTCCGCGTGCCGTCTTTCTCCAGCCGCATGACACGCCGCGCCGCCGGCGAGGCCACGATGAGGCGGCCCTGCCGATCGAGGGTCAATCCGTTCGCCCCGATGATGATCGTCGCCATCCGGCCGCTGCGCGTCTGCTGGCCGACGTTGAGGATGTCCGGGCCGTCGTAGATGTTCTCCGCGAAGACCGACAGCTGGCCGTCGGGCGTGCGCTTGTAGATGACGTTGGCGGTCAGGTCGCTGAACACCAGATACCCGCCGCCCGCGTCCTGGACCCACACCGGACCTTCGGTGAGGCCGAAGTGTTCGCCCAGCGTTTCCAGCTTGGCGTCCGGCGAGACCACCGCGTCCAGCGCGGGGTCGAGCTTGATGATTCTGAAGTCCCGCACCGCCGGTCCCTGGGCCAGGCCAACCGCGATGCTCAGCACCGCCGCGACGGCAGCTACGCAGAATTTCACCCGAGCCATCGCGGCGATTATACGGTCGGGTCCGATCCGCCGGCGGCACACCCGCTTTGGGGCCGTCTCGATGTAGCATCGTTCCCCGCCGTGTCGAGTTCGAGGATTGTCCCGTGCGCACGTGTGACCCGCCTGGTGGCCGTCTCGGCCGTGGCCGCCTGTTGGTTGGTCGTGCTGACGGCGCAGCTTCCGGCGCAGCAGGCGCCCGATCCCGTTCGGGCGGCGTTTCGCGCGCTTGGGGCCAGCCAGGTGCGATCCCTGCGGTTCACAGGCTTCGGCGCGACCTACGCGGCGGCGCAGGGTCCGTCGCTCCAGCAGAGGTGGGCTCGCATCCCGCTGAGGGATTACGTGGCCGAGGTGGACTACGCGGCGCCCGCCATGCGCGTGCGGCCGCAGCACGCCACCGAACGGCTTCGGCAGATCTGGGCGACGCCCCATGGGTTCCTGAAGGCCGCGTCTGCCAATTCGGCCACGACGCGTACGGTGGCGCTCGGAACCGAGGTCAGCTTCAGCGCGGATGGACGGCGGTTCGTCGGCATTCTGAACAACCAGCACCTGGTGGACCGCGTGCAGACGTGGGAGGACAACCCGGCGCTCGGCGACCGGCTGGTGGAGACGTTCTACCGCGACTATGAAAGGCACGGCCCGGTGATGTTTCCGAGGCACATCACGCAGCACCGGGACGGCTTCCCGACGCTCGACATCTGGGTGGCCACGGTGGACGTCAACCGCCCCCTCGAGCGGCGTTTCGAAGGTGTAGCCCCCGCGGGCAGGTAATTTCACACACGGATCGTGGACCCCGACCAGGAGACATTCATGAAGCGTACGCTCGTGCTTGGAGTCATCGTTCTCGGCGGCGTGATGACCGCCGCCGTGCTGACGGCGCAACAGGCGGCGGCCCCGGCCGGCGGCCAGGGCCGTGGCGGCGGTGCGGCGTTTCCGCCGGTGGGCGCGATCGAGAAGGTGGCCGGCAACGTGTACATGGTGCCGGGACAGGGCGGCAACACCGGCGTGCTGGTGGCCGCCAACGGCGTCGTGCTCGTGGACACCAAGCTGGCCAACAACGGGCAGGCGATCCTGGATCAGGTGCGAAGCGTCACCGACAAGCCGATCACCCACATCATCAACACGCACACGCACGGGGATCACACGGGCAGCAACCAGTACTTCCCGGCGTCGGTCGAGATCGTGGTGCAGGAGAACACGGCGGCCAACATGGCCAAGATGCCCGTGTTCCAGGAGGCGGCCAACAAGCAGGGGCTGCCCGATCGCACTTACAAGGACAAGATGACGGTGCTGGGGGGCGCCGACGCGATCGACCTCTACCACTTCGGCGCCGCGCACACCAACGGCGACACGTTCGTGGTGTTCCGGAACGCCCGCGTGATGCACTCCGGCGACGCCTTCGCCAACAAGGGCCAGCCGTTCCTCGACGTGAACAACGGCGGCAGCGGCATCGCTTTCGGCGAGACGCTGGGGAAGGCCGCCAAGGGCATCCCCAACGTGACCACCGTCATTCCAGGTCATATGGCCGTCACGACGTGGCAGGACTTCGTGGATTTCGGGGAGTTCAACCGCCTGTTCCTGGATCACGCGCGCGCGTCGCTGAAGGCGGGCAAGACGGCCGAGCAGGCCATGATGGACTTCAAGCTGCCGGAGAAGTTCAAGGGCTACAACCTGGGTCCGGGCCGCGGCGGCGCCGCCGGCAATTTCGGCGTCATCTACCAGGAACTCCAGAAACAGTGAAGGCCGTTCGCGTTCACGCCCCCGGGGGGCCGGAGGCGCTCCGCTATGAAAATGTGGAGGTGCCCACGCCGGGCGACGGCCAGGCGCTGGTGAAGATCGCGGCTTCGGGCCTCAACTTCATCGACGTCCAGTTCCGCGCCGGCAAGTACCCGCCGCCGGCCTCGCCGTTCACGGTGGGGTCCGAGGCGGCCGGTACCGTTGCGGCCGTGGGGCCGGGTGTCACCGAGGTGGCCGTCGGCGACCGCGTGGCCTACACGATGGTGGTGGGCACATACGCGGAGTACGCCGTGGTGCCCGCCGCGCGGCTGGTGCCGCTGCCGTCCCACATGGACTTCAAGACGGCCGCCGCCGTGATGCTGCAGGGCACGACGGCGCACTATCTGACCACCAGCACCTTTCCGCTGAGCCCCGGCGACACGGTGTTGGTGCACGCGGCCGCGGGCGGCGTCGGCCAGCTCATCACGCAGGCCGCGCGCATCCGTGGCGCGCGCGTCATCGGCACCGCCGGCACGCCGGCCAAGGCCGCGCTGGCCCGCGAGGCGGGCGCCGCGGACGTGATCCTCTACACCGAGCAGGACTTCGAGGCCGAGGTGAAGCGGCTGACAGGCGGGCGCGGAGTGGACGTGGTGTACGACTCGGTGGGGAAGGACACCTTCGCCAAGAGTCTCAACTGCCTGCGGCCACGCGGCGGCCTGGCGCTCTTCGGGTTTTCGAGCGGCCCGGTGGCGCCGTTCGATCCGGCCGTCCTGGGGGCGAAGGGGTCGCTGTACCTGACGCGCCCCGGCCTCAATCAGTACATCGCCACCCGCGACGAACTGCTGATGCGGACGCGCGACGTCTTTGCCTGGCTCGGCAACGGGTCATTGAAGGTGCGCATCGAGCGGGAGTTCCCGCTGGAACAATCCGCGCAGGCCCACGTCGAACTCGAGGCCAGGCGGACGACAGGAAAGGTCCTCATCATTCCTTGAGTCCGCGACAACTACCCTAAACGGGTAGTTACCCGATCCCGCTCGTCCCTGTATTCTCTCTGCGAAAATTTCTTCGCCAAGAGCCCCAGGCATACCAAGAAGGAAGAGGTCACAACGAATGAGAGGTTTTGTACGTGTGCTCGGCGGAATTGCCGCCGTGTTTCTCCTGCCCGCGTCGCTCTACGCGCAGGCATCGCTGGCCGGCGTGGTTCGCGACTCATCGGGCGCGGTGCTGCCAGGTGTCACGGTCGAGGCGTCGAGCCCCGTGCTCATCGAAAAGATGCGGTCGGCGGTCACCGACGGCGGCGGCCAGTACCGCATCGAGAACCTGCGGCCGGGAGCGTATTCGGTCCGGTTCACGCTGTCCGGTTTCAGCACCGTGGCACGCGAGGGTGTGGAGCTGTCGGGCACGGCGACCACCAGCGTGAACGCCGACCTGCGCGTCGGCTCGCTGGAAGAGACGGTCACGGTCAGCGGTGAGTCGCCGGTCGTGGACCTGCAGAGCGCCCAGCGATCGACGGTGCTCAGCAACGACGTGATCAACGCCATCCCCACCGCCGGCAGCTACAACGCGCTGCTGGTGCTGGTGCCCGCGCTCCTCGGAGGGCAGCAGGACGTCAGCACCGGTCCCTGCAACTCCTGCACGTTCAGCGCGCACGGGACGCTCCTGTCGCTGGGTGGCAACCGCGCCAACACCGACGGCCGGCTGCTCGTCGACGGCATCAGCATCGCCGTGCCCCAGGCCGGCGGCACCAACTACCTCACCGACACGCGGAACGCCCAGGAAATCGCGTTCACGGTGTCGGGCAGCATGGGCGAGGTGGAGTCGGGTGGGCCGGTGATGAACATCATCCCGCGCTCCGGCGGCAACACGCTCTCGGGCAACGGCTATCTGTCGTGGGCCAACGGCTCCATGCAGAGCGACAACCTGAGCGACGAGCTGAAGGCGCTCCGCATTACGCCCGCTCCGCTCATCAAGAACTACGACTTCAGCGGAGCTGTCGGCGGTCCGTTGCGCCGCGACAAGGCCTGGTTCTTCGGCACCGTCCGCGGTCAGGGCAACTCGCAGTACATCACGAACATGTACTACAACAAGAACGCCGGCGACCCGAACAAGTGGCTCTACGAGCCGGACCTGACGCGACAGGCGTTCAACGACAAGACGTGGCAGAACACCAGCGGCCGCGTCACCATGCAGGTGACGCCGCGCAACAAGATCAACGTGTTCTGGGACGAGCAGAAGGTGTGCGCCAGCTGTGAGAACGGCGGCAACTACGCCAACGCCACCACGTCGCCCGAGGCCAACGGCTACGGCGACCTGCACCCGATGCGCTTCCAGCAGGCCACGTGGACGTCGCCCGTCAACAGCAAGGTGCTGCTCGAAGGCGGCTTCGGCTACTTCTTTTCCCGCTGGGGCGGGCGCGCCAAGGAAGACCCCAACACCGAGAACATGGTCCGCATCATCGAGCAGTGCGCCGCGGGGTGCCCGGCCAACGGCAACATCCCCAGCCTGATGTACCGGTCGCAGACCACGGACTTGTTCAGCGACGGCCGCAACAAGAACATCACCACCACGTGGCGCGCGGTGATGTCGTACGTGACGGGCGGCAGCAGCTTCAAGTTCGGCTACATCGGCAACCAGCTGGGCGATATCCGTTCGGCCAACCGCGGCACGAACGACCTGCGTTATCGCGTGAACAACGGTATTCCAAACCAGTTGACGCAGTACGTGCACAACCAGCAGAACGACCTCTGGATGCGTAACGACGCCCTGTACGCGCAGCAGCAGTGGACGCGCGGCCGCCTGACGGTGCAGGGTGCGCTGCGCTTCGACCGCGCGAAGAGCTGGGCGCCGGACCAGCGGCTCGAGACGCGCTTCTGGGCGCAGCCGCTGGTGTTCGAGGAAACGCCTGTGGTGGACAGCTACAAGGACATCACGCCGCGCGCCGCTGTCACCTACGATCTCTTCGGCAACGGCAAGACGGCCCTCAAGGCCAACCTGGGCAAGTACCTCGAGTCCACCGTCACGGCGTCCAACTACGGTTCCGGCAACCCGACGTCGCGCATCGCCACCAACGTCACCCGCACGTGGATCGACGGCAACGGCAACTGGACGCCGGACTGCGACCTTCGCAACCCGCAGCCCCAAGGTCCCTCGAACGCCGTCCACAACTCCGGCGGGCCTGATTTCTGCGGCATCATCAACAACCTGAACTTTGGCACGGCGACCTTCAGCAACACCATCGACCCCGAGATCCTGCAGGGATGGGGCGTGCGTCCGTCCGATTGGCAGTGGAGCTTCGGCATCCAGCACGAGGTGCTGCCGAGGACCTCGATCACGGTGGACTTCGTACACCGCCAGTTCTACGGCTTCGCCGTCACCGACAACCTGGCCGTGAGCCCATCCGACTTCTCCCAGTTCTCCATCACCGCGCCGCAGGATGGACGTCTGCCCGGCGGCGGCGGTTATCAGGTGGGGACGCTGTACGACCTCAACAACCCGGCGCTGTTCGGCGTCACCCGCAACTTCATCACCTACGCGGACCGCTACGGCGACGCCTACCAGAAGTTCAACGGCATCGACGTGATGGTCAACGCGCGTCCAGGCAACGGGCTGACGGTGCAGGGCGGCTTCTCCGGCGGCTACTCGACGTCGGACAACTGCGAGGTCCGGGCCAAAGTGCCGGAAATCGCGCTGCTGAACCCCTACTGTCACATCGAGACCAGCTTCCTGCCGCAGTACAAGGGGATCGGGACCTACATCGTCCCGAAGATTGATGTGTCCTTGAGCGCCACCTTCACCAGCAAGCCTGGTATCCAGGTGAGCGGCTTCGGCACGCCGGTGGCCGGCGGCGCGTTCGCGGCCAACTACACGGTGTCGAACGCCGTGGTGCAGCCGATCCTCGGCCGCCCGCTCGCGGGCAGCGCGCCGAACATCACCGTGAACCTGATCCAGCCGCACTCGATCCTCGGTGCGCGCGTGAACGAGCTG
>Ga0307505_10000852_pt1 | contig 29406 bp, 23 predicted proteins | sample 23_S_MG_FD_202183 | JGI IMG/M metagenome (GOLD analysis project Ga0307505, IMG submission 202183) | Soil microbial communities from Populus trichocarpa stands in riparian zone in the Pacific Northwest, United States - 23_S | ecosystem: Environmental > Terrestrial > Soil > Riparian zone > Trees... | reverse complement strand
TGTTCAAGAGGTTTTGTTATATGAGGCATAAGCTAGGCATAAGCTGAACTGTCTTATCAAGGCCATTTTACCATGATACAGCCGTGGCCAGTACCTGAAACTTCGTGATGGCCTCATAGATGCCAAAACCGATGCCTTGAGCGAACTGCTCCATCTCGACCATGTTGTGGGCCAGAAGGATCAGCACCGAGTTATTGTTAGGATCGGCTTGCCACCAGCCGCCGAAGCCGCCCGGCCAGCCCACCGCACCCACACCGCCACCACATAACGTCAGTTCGGCTTTCTCAGGCTCAAGCACCACCGCCACACCCATCCCGAATCCATGACCTGCGGCAAAGAGGGGCAATCCCCCCAACTCGGCCGTAACGCGTTGGCTCTCGGTCAGGCGGTTGGTGTGCAGCAGGGCAAACGTTTCGGAGCGTAACAGCCGCACGCCATCCACTGCCCCTGCGCCTAAGAACAAGCGGGCGAAGGCGAGGTAGTCGTCCAGCGTTGACCAAAGACCCTGGCCGCCAGAGACAAACGCCATGTCCTCAGGTCGCTCTGGTAGGGTTGATCCGCCTGGGCCGGTGAGGCGGGCCATCAGGTGGCCCGCCTCGTCAAAGCCATACATCCTAGCCCTTCGGCCTCGCTTCTCGGTAGGGACAGTGAAGCCGGTGTCCTTCATTCCCAGGGGGTCGAAAATCCGGCGCTTGAGCACATCACCAAGCGGGGCGTCTTCCATGCGGGCGATGAGCAGTCCTAAGAGGTCGGTTGAGTGTCCATAGTGGAATGTAGCTCCAGGCTGGTCAATTAACGGCAGGGCCGCCAGCCGCGCGATCCAATCATCGGGGGCCACCGCGCTGTCAATATCGCCACCCAGCGCCTCGTCGTAGGCCCTGGCGAGGGGGCCAGCGTGAAAAGGCCCGTAGGTCAAACCGGATTGGTGCGTTAGCAGATCCGCGAAGGTGATCGGTCGTTCTGCCGGGTCGGTCTGGTCAAGTGGGCCGTCGGGTGAGCGTAGGACGCGCATGTCGGAAAACTCCGGTGCCCAGTGTGTAATCGGATCATTCAGGGCGAACCGACTCTCTTCGAATAACATGAGCGCGGCCGCGGAAGTGATTGGCTTTGTCATCGAGGCGATCCGAAACAGGGTATCACGCTGGATCGGCCGTCGGGCTTCCATGTCCTGCCAACCAACGCCCGTGGCCTGGACGACTTTGCCGTCGCGCCAGACCAGCGTCGCCACACCCGCCAGAGCACCAGCGTTGACGATCTCGCCGATTGCGGCCGCTATCGGGTCTGTTTCATTCATTTTAGCCTACTCCTCCAAAAGATAGTCTCGTTTGTGCCTGACGGAGCGTGAGGATAGTCGCCTGTAATTGCACGTTAGGAGCGATGGACCTGGGATCAGTGTGGCAATATGAACACGCCCCATCAAACAGTTGTTCCCTGATATAATTGCCGATACAACCCAGTCTGTGCCAAGAGTTCCCCATGCTGACCGCGTTGGATAATACGGCCATTTTCCACGACGCAAATCAAATCCGCATTACGAATCGTACTCAATCGGTGGGCAATAACGATGGCCGTACGGCCATGAAGCAACCGATCCAACGCTTGCTGAATGAGCACTTCTGTTACCGTGTCTACACTGGCAGTGGCCTCGTCCAAAATCAGGATGCGCGGGTTAATGAGGGCGGCACGGGCAATGCATAACAGTTGTCTCTGTCCCACGGAGAGATTGACCGCCCCTTCCTGGATGGGCGTCTCATACCCACGGGGTAGCCCGGCGATGAAGTCATGGGCGTTGGCGAGCGCGGCCGCAGCCATCACCTCTTCCCTAGACACATCGGGCCGCCCGAAACGGATGTTGTCGGCGATGCTCCCCGCAAAGAGAAACGGATCCTGAGGAACCAGGCCAAACTGACGACGCAAGGAAACCTGTTGCACAGAGCGCACATCATAGCCGTCAATCATCACCCGTCCCTGGCTTACATCATAAAAGCGGGCGATCAGGTTAGCCAGGGTGGTTTTGCCCGCACCCGTCGGACCAACCAGAGCCACCGTTTGCCCGGCCTGGATATGCAAATCTATCCCATGCAAAATTTCTGGCCCATCGGCTCCGTAATGGAAGGAAACTTGCTCCAGACTGACCTCCCCAACGAGGGTGGGCATCTCCTGGGCGTCGGGTGGGTCTACCAGTTCGGCCGGGGTGTTGAGCAGGCGCAGAACCTGTTCCCCCCCGGCCATCGCTGATTGTAAGGTGGTGTAAATGCGGCTCAATTCTTGAATGGGCTGGAAGAAGCGGGTCACATAGGCCAGGAAAGCAATCATGACCCCAAGTGTTACCTCGTTAGCGGCTACGGCGCGGCCGCCGAAATACAGCACAATGGCCGTCGAGACCACACCCAGAAATTCAATCGTCGGCAGAAAAATGAAAGATAGGCGCACGGCCGCAATGTGGGATTGCCGGTTAGCATCGTTGATCTCGTTAAATTGCGCCTCGACCCGTTGCTCCTGCGCAAACGCTTGAATGACGCGCATCCCGTTAATATTTTCGGCCAGATTGCCTACCATCGCCGCCACCTGCCGGCGCGTGAGCCGAAACGCGCTTTTCGCCTGGCGAGAAAAGAGATAGGTTGCCAGAACCATCAGAGGCAAGACGATAAAGGTGAGCAAGGCCAGGGTAGGACTCATCGTGATCATGATGATGACGATACCGATGAGAATCAGCACATCCCCCAACAGGGAGATGATACCCTGCGTGAGCAGATCGTTGATGACGGCCACATCGTTAATGACGCGAGAGACAGTGACACCGACGATGGTGCGGTCGTGATAGGCCAATGAGAGCCGCTGTAAATGGGCTACCATTTGTTCGCGCACGTCGGCCAGCACCCGTTGCGAAGTCCAGCCAAGCAGATAATCTTGCCCAGCGGTACTCACGTAAAGACCAACATAACAAAGGGTGATGAGGAGAGCCTGCCGGGCTAATCCCTCACCATCACCTCTGGCAATATTGTTGTCAATGGCTTCTTTGATGAGGTAGGGGATGAACAAAGTAAAGGCTGTCACGCCTAGCATCAACCCAAAGGCCATAACCATCCGCCGCCAATATGGTTTGACAAAGGTCAACATGCCAGCGATGACATTCTTATCGAAGGCGCGACCTTCTTTACCTTCTTGTCCGAATTGGCTGACGGCACTCCGTGGGCCGATGTTGGGACTAAAATTAAAACTCATAAAATATCCACCAATTCACCAATTAATTGCTCGACTTTGGCGAATTTTGAGTTTACCTCTGGACGTAGAACAGCCTTTCCAGGCTGTTTGCTCTCTGGCAAAAACAAAAACGCCAAACTTCCAGTTAATTGTTCTTCTCCATTTGCAACTCATAAATTTGCCGGTAGAGGGCTGAACTGAGGAGTAATTCCTCGTGACGACCCTGGGCGGTAAGGCGACCATTTTCCAACAGCAAAATTAAATCGGCGCGCTGTACGGTACTGAGACGGTGGGCAATGATGAAGGTCGTGCGGCCGCGCATCAACCGCTCCAATGCCTGCTGGATCAACTGTTCCGTCTGCGTATCTACGCTGGCGGTGGCGTCATCCAGGATGAGCAGGCGCGGGTCTGTCAACAGGGCGCGGGCAATAGACAACCGCTGTTTCTGTCCACCGGAGAGCGTAACACCCCGTTCGCCGACCCGTGACGCATATCCATCGGGCATCGCCATGATGAAGTCGTGCGCCTGCGCATCTTTGGCGGCCTGAATAATCGCCTCATCGGTGGCTTGCGGGTTGCCAAAGGCGATGTTGTCACGCACGTTGGTGGCAAAGAGGAGTGTGTCTTGCATGACGAAACCGATCTGGCGGCGCAGGGAGTTGATGGTGGTCATCTGGCTATCTTGACCGTCGAGGGTGATGCGGCCGCGTGTTGGCTCATAAAAACGGGCAATCAGATTAATCAGCGTAGATTTTCCTGAGCCGGTCGCTCCCATCAGGGCCACAATCTGGCCCGGCTCAGCCGTGAAAGTGATGTCATGCAAGATGGGATGGTCGGGTTGGTAGCCGAAAAAGACGTGCTCGAACTGAACGCGGCCGCGTAAGCGGGGCATGGGTTGAGCGTTCGGGGCGTCAGCTACCTCTTCCGCAGTATCTAAAATGGCAAAGATGCGCTCCCCGGCTGAGGCGGCAATCGCCAGCATCGGAATAATCCGCCCCATATTGCGAATTGGCCCAAGCAACATGGCCAGGTAAGTGGTAAAAGCCACCAGTTCCCCCAGCGTTAACTCTCCACCCATGACCAGGCGGCCACCATACCAGAGAATCGCCACCGTGCCCAGGTTGGCGATCAGGTCGAGCAAGGGTGTGTTGGCCGCCTGTACCCGCACCGATTGCTGAGAAAGCTCGAACCATTTATTGTTTTCCACCTCAAAGCGGTTCATCTCGGCTGTTTCCTGGGCAAACGCTTTGACAATCCGCGCCCCGCGCAAGTTTTGTTCCAATTGGGTGGTTAATTGACCTAACTGGTCTTGAATTTTGAAGGAGAGCGGGCGGAAGAGGCGGCCGTAATGGTAGGCGCGGTGAACTAGTGGTGGCAGGGTGAGTAGAATGAGTAGCGCCAACTGCCAGTTCATCCATAACAAAACCAGGGCCGTCAGCAAAATGAGGACGATCCCTTCGACAATCCGCAACACCGCTCGGCCGGTCAGAAAGCGGATGCGCTCTACATCCTGCATGGCACGAGTTAGAATTTGGCCCGCTTCGGTGTGATCGTGGAAAGAAAAGGAGAGGGCGGCCAGTTTTTGTAGGATTTCGTTACGTAGGTCATAGGCCACATTTTGCGAGGTAACTTCACTCCATTTGCCCTGGAGAAAGGTGATGTAGCCCTGGATCAGACGCAGGATCAGGAGCAAGCCGGTTGCCCAACCCAACCAATTCAGATTGCCCCCGTAGATGCCAGCATCAATCCCCCAGCGCAACAGTTGGGGCACGATCACATTGCTGACATTGATCAAAAACATCGTCAGGTAAATACCGACTACCATTGGGCGATAAGGACGCAGGTAGTCAAAACAGCGGCGCAGAATTTGGGTATCGGTGGGGGGATGTTCTGTCGGAGTGGTCACATAGAGGATTATAAGGGTTAGGAAGCATCAATCCAAAAGGGACGAGTAACAGCGATGGCGGGGTGGGCTATTACACTATCAGGGTTTGATAATGTCCCTGAGAATGCCGTGCCTATGCCTTTACCGACATAGCTGGTGTCGGCTGTAAGTCTGAGCCTGGTTCAGGCATATCACTGAGTCGTGCTACCATGGTTTCGGCTACCTGTCTCAAACAGATCGCCGTCACTGAGTTGGGATCAGCTAATACAATGGGTAAGCCTCTATCTCCCCCGGCCCGGATTGCCGGATCCAAGGGCAGTTGAGCCAGTAAAGGGACCCGCAACTTCTGGCACAGCCGTTTACCCCCGTCCTCCCCAAAGATAAATTCCGCCTGCCCACAGTGGGAACATAGGTAATAACTCATGTTTTCAATCACCCCCAAAACAGGCACATCTAGCTGGCGAAACATTTCTGCCCCCTTAATGACATCGGCCAGCGCTACGTCTTGGGGTGTTGTCACCATAACAGCCCCGGTCAACGGCAAGGATTGGGTCAATGTCAATTGCACGTCACCCGTGCCAGGCGGCAAATCCACAATCAGATAATCGAGTTCACCCCACATCACATCCCGTAATAGCTGTCGGATTGCCTGGTGCATCATAGGGCCACGCCAGATGATGGGGGCATCAGGTGGCACAAGTAAGCCGATTGACATGACGCTGACACCATGGGCTTGAGGCGGGAAAATCCGATCGCCAAAGGCAAAAGGCTGTTCATCCACAATGCCCATCATAAGGGGGACGTTGGGGCCATGAATATCACCGTCTAAGAGTCCGACCCGTTGCCCCATTTGTGCCAGAGCCACGGCCAGATTGACGGCTAGCGTTGACTTACCCACGCCACCCTTACCGCTGGCTACCGCCACGACAAATTGTGCCTCTAGATTGAGCTGAGAGGTGTCGCGTAGGGATGAACGAGCCGTGGTTTCAAAGGTGATACGTACCTCTTTAACATCGGGAATAGCCATCACGGCTTTCCTGGCGCGTCGTTCAATGGGCACTTGTAAGGGGCTACCTGCTTCGCGCAAATAAATGGTGAAGCTTACTGTGCCATCACGGACGGCCAGGTTGTGAATCATCTGCAATGAGACAAGATCGCGGTTGACTTCTGGCTCTAGTACTTTGCTGAGAGCAGCCAGCACCTGATCTGGGTTAACAGGTTGCGGCCGCGCAAGGAATTTGCGGAAACGATTCATAAACGGGTCCTATGTTCTGGATACCAACTGGCATAATCCGATCATCTGTCCTGAACCTTCTCTCGCGGCCGCAAGCTTTACAGGCGGACAAAATCGCGCTCGTTGGCTACAAGGTCAAGATGTAACGTGGCCAGGTCTTCCACTATCAACTGGTCTATGGGGATGGGATCATACGTAACGACAACCTTGAGGTAATTACGGCAGGCGTCGCAGGTTTGCAAACGGTATTTTTCTTCTTCATCCTCAACAGCCAGATAACCCAGGACTTTGTGATCCCGGCTGTTACAAAAGGGGCATTGTAAACGAGGATAAGACCAACTGGCGGCGCACAGCGTGCAGCGCAAATGTCGCGCCCCTTCTTTGCCCTTGATTTCTGCCAGCGCGGGGGCATTCCCACACATAGGGCAATAGCCGTGTCGCCAATAAGCCAGATTGACGATCTGATTCACGCCCTGTGCCCAGGTTTGCAAGGCAGGCTTAAGGCTATTTTGCACCAGAACAAATAAGAGACTGGCATCCAACTGTAACTGCGCGGCCGCGTGTGCCAGACTTATCTCATCCCCCATGGCTATCGCGCCCCAAATGTGTGCCAGATCAAGTTGGTTTTGCTCCACTGCCTGACGAATTTGCCGGGTAGCCGTCGCTCGCAAAGCGATACCGTTGCCCTCTACGGCCTGCGCCATCACCTGCACCGCGTCGGGACGCCCACGCTTGAAGAGTGACCAACCCGTGGCGCGGGGAGTCGGACTGACAGCCGTATTTTCAATGATCTGGCAAAGACGCAAAAAGAGCGCCATCGTGGCTGAGCCATCCAGCGGTAAATCCTCACCCACGAGTAAAGGTTGGCCCATTTTCAACTTCTGTTGTGCTCTATCTGGATCAAGGGTAAAAGCCGGAACCGCCTGCCGGGCCTGATACAAGACCGGAATAACAGCACGATAAAAAGTGACCGTTTCGGCCAACTCCGGCTTACGTTGAGCCAGGTCATCCAACCGCTTGAGGGCAGCTTCGATTTGAGGAAAAACCTTGGGCGCTTGGGCCATCACATCTCCTACAAAAATAAGTTTCGAGTTTCGAGTTTCAGGTTTCAAGTTCTGAGTTCCCACTCGCCCCTCGCTACTCGCAAACTCGCTCCTCTCCACTCACTGTTTTCATCCCTAAGGCCCCTGTGTTGCTAAGGTGCGCAGAGCACGAACGGTATCTTGCAATTCTTCGCCGCCAGAAAGAAGCAATCGCTCAATTTTCTGCTGTAGATGGTCTAACATGCCATGCAACATGGCCGCCTGCAAAGGGTCTTCTACCTGGTTCCAGATATTGTCCTGTTCGCCCGTTTCCAGCCAGACGGCCAGACGCTCCATCGTTCTTAGGGCATCGTCTACTGTCCGGTCCTGCTTCCGCGAACCTGGAGCAAACTTCTCTCCTGTCCCATCTCGTCCAGCCATAAGAACCATCCTCAACGGGAAACAGGAAGGGCAACTTCCTGTTTCTTCGTTTATAACAAACCCTGTCCTCCCAGGACAATGACCATACGCAAGATAAAGCCGCCAATCAGGATGAGTAACGCCGGCACAAGTATGGCGCGGCCGCGACCGTTCCTGGCTTCGGCGCTGGGGCGGAGTTGCATCAGGAGAGGAACTACCAACCCAATCAACACCGTGCCACCAATCAGCAAGATACCACCCAGACCAGATAAGAGAGGGGCCGCGGCCGCGCCTAACCACACCAACATCACGATCAGCAGCACCAGTTCCCAAATGATGGCTACATTGTCCAATCGTTTGAGTTTAGTCCAGGATGCACCCACATCACTATCAGCCAGCACCAGGCCCACCACGACCGCTGCCACGCCGGTCGAAGCCCCCGAAGCCAGGAAAAGTGCTCCCAGCAAAGGTGTGTTTGCCCAGGCTGGTAAGTGTGTCGTGGCCAGCAAAACGCCCGTGTAGGAGGCTAGAAAGAAAGCCGCCAATCCCCCCAAAACAGCGTAAATCATGCGGGGAACACTGTTATACCGGGCACGAAAAGGCGCCCAGCGCAGACGGCCTGTTTCTACCAGGGCATCTAGGAACGACAGTGTACTGAACAAGCTAAAAATCAGCAGGGCATAGGCCCCCACCGACATCGGCGAATCCCAAACGGGCGCGGGCAAAAAGGTTTTGCGATAAACGACCATGTGCCAGAAGCGCCACGGCTCTCCCAGATCAAGAATCAGGCACACAACACAAATAGGGATCATGGCGAAGGCGATAATGTACCCCATGCGGGCAACGGGTCTATCGGCAGGTTCACCGACCAGTTCAATGACTGTAGAGACGAGATACGCACCCCCGGCAATACCCCCGGCAAAGAAGTACACTACAATCCACCACTCCCATTGCGGAATTTGTAATTCAACGGGCATGAGCTACGTCTCCTCTTTCGTCCCCGTCAGGCGGGTGCGAAAAGCGACTAGAGCGGCTAAACCAACCACAATGGCGCTACCGATGCTCCACAAAGAATTTGTTATCAGATTCCGTTGCGGCAATTGGGGATTGACTGGCTGGCCATAGACTTCTGGCTCGTCCAGAAGCAAGTAGAAGACATTTAACCCGCCCAACACATCGGTATCACCATATAACTGAGCCTTGGCGTGACCAAGTGATTTAAGTGTATCTACCCGCTGTCGAGCCTGGGTTCGTAGTTCATCTACTTCGCCAAAAACAATGGAGTCGGTAGGGCACGCTTTGGCGCAAGCTGTTTCCAGGCCGTTATGAATCCGGTCATCACACAAGGTGCATTTATTCACCCGACCGGTGCGATTGTTATAGCTGATGACCCCAAAAGGGCAGGCGGAGATGCACATGCGACAGCCGTTGCACACATCTTGTTGGACGACCACGTTGCCCAGATCGGTTCGGATGAGCGCATGGGTGGGACAAACGTCCAGGCAACCGGCGTGCGTGCAATGTTTGCAGGAATCGCTCATCATGTACCAGGCCATGTTGCCTTCCAGGGACGAGCCTTTTTCGATAAAGCGGACATGCCGCCAGTTGGTCGCTGTCAACCGACCCGTGTTGTCATAGGAGTCACCAGTGAAATTAATGGCTTTGAGCCGACCATTAACTTCCTGGAAATGATCGGGTTCCCCGTCTAGTTCATTCCACTCCTTACAAGCCACCTGGCAGGCTTTGCAACCGATGCAGATAGATGTGTCAACAAACATTCCTTTAGGCATTGCACACCTCCCCTGGCGAATCATTGCAGGCAAGGCTTTCAAGTTTCACTGCTGGCCCCCTGTAGGCAGCCAGGATCTCCTGATGCAGTTCCGGCGCGGATTTTGAGCGGCGGCCCGGACGGATATTGCAGGAAAAGACTTTGCCTTCGTGAATGGTAACATTGGGATCCGCTACCAGCGCACTAATGTCGTTGGTGACATCGCCACTGGCCAAACCCTGGTACCCCCAATGCCAGGGAATACCGATTTCGTGAAAGGTCTGACCGTTTATGACAAATGGCCTCATGCGCCGTGTGACCAAAGCGCGACCTTCAACTTCACCGCGGGCGGTCACGACGGTGACCCAATCGCCGTTGTTAATTTCTCGCTCTTCGGCCAGTTCATGGCTCATCTCCACAAACAGTTCGGGCATTAACTCCGCCAGCCAGGGGAGCCAACGGCTCATTGTCCCTGACAGGTAATGCTCAGTCAGCCGGTAAGTTGAGACGATAATAGGGTACGTTTCCGCATCTTCCTCATTGTGATAGGGATTTCCTGGTACTTCCCAGATTTTGGCTACGGGGTTGCGTTGTTGCCCGTAAACCGGATTGGGAACAGGGGATTCCCAAGGCTCGTAATGGGTGGGTAAGGGACCATCTACGGCTCCCGAAGGGGCAAACAACCAGAATTTGCCATCGGGCTTCATGATGGCCGGACTGGAACCATCATGGGCATCCAGACCAGTACCACCTTCTTTCGCGGCCGCGTCAGGCTTCTTGGTCGGTGGAAAATCAATGCTATCCCCACCTACATTGATCCAGGAGCCAATAATTGGATTACCGTTCGCGTCTACCTGGCCCGAATCCTTCGTCGCATCCCAATAGGTATATTTTTTGCGTTCACTCCAGGGATTACCGGCCGCATCAGCAGAAGCCCGACTGTACATGATATGGCGGTTGGCTGGCCAGGCAAAGCCCCATTGAGGACTGACCCAATCGTCAGCGATACGTGAAGCGGCCAGGTTCTTACCCTCTTCGGGGTAGACGCCACTGTAAATCCAACAGCCACAAGCTGTTGAGCCGTCATCCTTAAGCGCAGCAAAACCAGGCACGAGTTTTTTATCGGCCCAGGTGTAACCGTTAACCTCACGCATAATCAGATCGGCGCTTGGCTCATCTTTGATCCGCCATACAGCGTTTTCCTCCTCGTTCATGTAATCCCAATACAGGTTTTGAATGGCCCAATCATGGGGGTTAGTGCTATCGGTGTACATTTCTTTGAGGCGGCGACCCAGGTGGTAGGTGAACCACAGATCGCTACGGGCATCATCCGGTGGATCAACCGCTTTATCGTGTTGTTGTAGGAGTCGCTGGGTATTGGTGAAGGTACCTGTCGCTTCGGCAGGCACGGCTCCGGGCAGGAAAAATACTTCCGTGCCGATGGTAGAAGGGTCTACACCAGGGCGTTTCCAGAACGCGGCGGTCTCTGTCTCAAAGTAGTCGCGCACGACCATCCATTCCAGATTACCCAAGGCGGCGCGTTGCAATTCGGCGTTTTGACCGCCCACGGCCGGGTTTTGGCCAATACACAGGAACCCTTTTACTCCGCCCTGGTGCATCATCACAAACATGGGTATGTGTGAATGGTCGCCGGTAATCTTGGGTAGACTGTCGTAACCAAAGTCGTTTTCTGGGGTAGCCGCATCACCAAACCAGGCTTTGAGCAAGCTAACAGCGAATTTGGGGAAATTAAACCAGTAGCTGGTGGGTGGCGTTTCTGTGAGGATGTAGTCACGTAGGGTATCATGCTTTTTCCGGGCATCGGCGGCATTCAAATAACCAGACCAGGAGTGGTATAGAGTAGGAATGTCGGTGGAACCTTGAATGCTGGCGTGGCCGCGCAGAGCCAGAATACCCCCGCCGGGTCGTCCGGCGTTCCCCAAAATGACCTGCAACATGCCAGCGGTACGGATAAATTGAACCCCGACTGTGTGTTGAGTCCAGCCCACAGCGTAGACAATAGCACTGGTACGCTCGCGTCCGGAGTTCCCCAGTAGAGTTTCGGCCACCTGTAGGAACTTTTCTTGGGGGCAGCCGCATACATTTTCGACCATCTCCGGCGTATAACGAGCGTAGTGTCGCTTCAGGATCTGGAAGACGGTTTGGGGGTTTTGCAGGCTGGGATCGGTTTTGGGGTTGCCCGGCAACGCGGCCGCGGCCGCGTCAGCATAACTCTGCTCTTCTCCGGCCGGAATCGTTGCTGGTGCCTCATCCCGCTGATAAGTCCACGATTCAATGTCATAACGCCGATTTTTGTCATCAAAACCAGAAAACAGGCCGTCCAGATCCTCAGGGTCTTGATACTCAGCCGCAATGAGCGTGGCGGCATTGCTGTAGTTAACCAGATATTCGCGGAAGAAGGGGTCACTATTCCATTTTTCGTGATTGATAATGGAGTTGATAAGCCCACCCAGAAAAACAATGTCGGTTCCCGCTCGAATAGGCGCGTGAATGTCGCACATGGCCGAAGTGCGCGTGAAACGAGGGTCTACATGAATGAGCTTGGCTCCCTTCTCCTTGGCCTTCATCGGCCAGCGGAACGCCACCGGATGACACTCGGCCATATTTGAACCCATGATCATGACCGTATCGGAGTTTGTCAGATCACGAGCAAAGGTTGTGGCCGCTCCACGACCAAACGTTATCCCCAGACCGGGGACACTGGCGGAGTGTCAAATCCGGGCCTGGTTCTCGATGGAAACCAGGCCCGTGGCACGCATTAACTTTTGATGGATGTAATTCCACTCATCGTCTATGGTCGCGCCACCCAATGAAGCCAGGGCCAACACTTGATTGACGGTCTTTTCGGTACCGCCAACGGTGGCTTTCTCAATGAAATTTTCATCGCGGGTTTGTTTAAAACGGGTGGCAATCCGCTCCATAGCGTCTTCCAGGTCAATGTCTTCCCAATGATCGGAAAAGGGGGCGCGGTATTTGGCTTTGGTCCAGCGGTGGGGATTGACGGCCAGTTGGTAAGTGGCGGCTCCTTTGGGGCAAAGTGTGCCGACATTGATAGGACTATCATAATTACCCTGGATGTCCACAATTTTGCCCTCAGCCACGGTAACAATCTGGCCGCAGCCAACGGCACAATAAGGGCACACACTAGGGACTTCCTTGCCTTGTTTGATGCGTTGGGCAGGGGGTCGGGCATAGACCGTCGGAAAACCGAGACCGGTTAGCTCAGCAGTCGCCGTACCAGCCATTGTTCCAGCTGCCAATTTCAAGAACTGCCGGCGAGACATTGTAGGTGCCATACAACCTCCTTTTCCTTAGTGAGCAGTGGCAACAACTAAGAACAAACAGAAATTCAGCCTCTATCCTGTAATAGCGTAGTCAGCCAGAAAAAAGGGGAATATCTGGCTTAGCCCTTACTGGCACTTCTAGAAGTGGTCAAGTAAGAAGTTTCTTCCCTAGTTAGGGAATCGTACCGTATTCTTTTGGTGGAGCTAAAATTTTTGAGCAGGGTTACGATGAGGGCTGTTGTGGGGCTTCGGTGAGGAATTCCCGGTGGGGAAAGTGGGCCTTGGTACAACTGTTTGGCATTATACTTATTTTTATACGTTTATTACAAGAGGGAAATAACGACCAACAGCTAAGGCTCCTGGCGGATAGTCAGACTTACCTTATGCCCAGGTGTTACCTAAGAAGCCAGTCGGCGTAGATGAACGAGTGCCAGGTATCACCCTGGCATAAACTTGCCAGTATAATCGTGCAGGTAAGCCAAGGTCAGCATTATTGCCCCAATGGTCATCGGTGACATTTTCTCATTCAACCGTACACCTCTGGGAAAGCCCAAAATTATTTATGAGTAATGTGTACTTTTGCAACTGTTTTTCAAGACCCTCGATTTTGCCGATCGCGTGGGAGCGGCCGCGTTTTCCTGAGAGGGGTTGAAACCAATTGCCGTAGACAAGTATCTTGCCCCACAGGTTGCGTGGGAGCGAAGCGATTATCGGGTGCAACCGAGGAAGCCTTGATTAAGCTACGCAACTCCCTTTCTAGCTTTCTGAATGCTCTGCTGCTGCCATTCTGCTCGAACATCTGCGGTCGCCTTGCGGAGGGATACAGCCGAACCTGAGTGGCAGGACCGGTTGGAGATGGAAGATTTATGAGCCTTGACGCCGCTCATCTATGCTCATGTGAATCCATATGGTCGTTTCTATGAGTGACCGATACAAATCTCAGCCTATACGTTCATAACACCCGATCAATAAACTCCCGATTATGCACACTCACCGGTTCATTCATTAGCTCCATGACGCCACGAGCGACGTGCTCAGAAAGCCGCCGGAAAGCCTCTTCCCCCTTCTCCTTGGTTGCCCGCAGAGGGTTGCCAATGGTCCCACTCTCAATGAACTCATGATGATCCATGGGAAAATTAAAGTAGGTAAACCCGTCATATTCCACATCCGGCATCCCATCTTTTTTGGCAAAGGTAGACGGCAGGAAATCTGGAATATGGGCCTTCGTATGTTCGGCTCGCTCCATTCGCACTAAATTTTCGTTCCAGGCTAAATCTTGCGACGTTTCTAATTCACTGGCGTGCCAGCCGGGGGTCTCTTCGGGTGGGTTTTCCATCAACCCTTTTAAAATGCCGGTATATCGCTCCATGTACGGTTTGACAAAACTAATCATGGCTCCCGTTTCGTAACGCAATTTACGCAGAATGGGGTCTACCACTTTGACATTAGAGCCATGACCGTTGATGAAGATAAGCCGATTAAACCCGTGATGGATGAGACTCCGGGCCACGTCATACATCACCGCCAGCAAGGTGGAACTACGCACGGTAATTGTGCCGCGCCCCATGCCCGGTTCGTGCATATGTTGTGGCGAGTACCCCATCCAGATGGGTGGGGTATGCAACACACCAATCATTTGTGAAACGCGGCGAGAAATCTCCACAGCGGTGATGGTGTCGGTGTACAGCGGCAAGTGGGGCCCATGTTGTTCCAGGCTGGCCATCGGAATCAAGACCACATCTTTGACCTGGAGATAGGCTTGAATATCCACATAACTCAAATCACCGATGTCCCAGGAAAGAAATTGGGACCGAAAGGCTTCATCGCCCTGGGTAAGGTGGGGTAACTCTTGGTAGGTTCGACCATTGGTAGCAATCATAGATTTCAGCTCCAGTATCACATCATTTGGATAAACAGTTCGGCAACTTCGCGGCCGAAGTCGGGATCATTCACATGGCGTTCGTAAGTTAATATCGGGATATCGGGACGAATGTCTCGGCGCAGGGTACTCAAGAAGGCGGTATCGGCTACGGGATCCCAGAACACGCCGCCCGGTACGTTAGGTATGGAAAGTCCCTGAGTGGGCACGGCTATCTGGATGGGTCCCTGAGCTAAATTGAGCCGTTCGGCAAAGAGGTGGCCCAGTTGGATCATCTCGTCATGGCTGGCTCGCACCAGGGTAAATTCCGGGTTGTGGTCGTAGATGGCGCGGCCGCGTAGCATTTCCGGTATCGTACCCACATTCCAAACGCTAAAGTCAATACAACCGGGAACGATGACCTGGGGCAAACCTAGTTGCCCCACAATTCTGAGGCGGTTAGGGCCACCGTCATGAATGCCCCCGACCATCGGATCGTAGGTTTCGTTGGTGGTGAAATCAATCACCCCTACAAACTGTCCGGCCAGGGCACATTCTTCCATGGCCGGACCGCCCACGCCGTTAGAATGGAAGATGACGGCTTCATAACCGGCTTCAGCCAGACGAGTTTTGGCGGCCATGACGGCTTTGGTAGTGTTGCCTAACATGGTGATGGCGACATAGCGATTTTTGTTGTCGGGCGGGGGTAGGGGGTGGCCGTGGCTGAGCATCCCTTTCATTGCGGCCGCGACGTTGTCAAAAACGGTGCAAGAAATCGGGTTCAGCCCCAGGATGTCCACCACCGAATGCACCACCATCATATCTCGCGTGCCCACCAGGGGATGAAAAAAGTGATAACCAGAAGCAATGGGTGAGACCAGGATTTTGGGCACACCGATGGGTAGAACCATCATCGCGGCCGCGCCCATCACCGCCCCTTCGGCTCCCCCCATACTAATCGCCCCGTCCAGTTGCCCGGCCTGGTAAAGTGCTTGGGTGAGGTTCCGCAAAGCTGCGCGCATACCGGCGACGGCGCGGCCGCGACTCCCTGCCTGGCGTAGAGCTTCGATGGTCGTGTTACCGTAGGCGGCCGCGGCCGCGCGGTCAATATCGGGCACGATGTCGAGCGGTTCACCCAAGATGCCCGAATCCACGACCGTCGTCGTCAGCCCCAACACCTGCAACCGATCCCGCAAATAGGCGATCTCCGGCCCTTTGGTGTCCAGGGTTCCGATTATTACCACATTCTGGCCCATGCTTTTGCCTCTGAAAATGTAGGGTGATTTGCCTAAAGTGCTTGGCACGGGACAGACGAATCTGGTCATAACGCCACTGACCGCCCCGTGCCAGGCACTGATCGCTCAACCCGTTTTATTTGATCAAGGGCAAGAGCGTGTCAGCGCACACCTTGACCTGCCAGCTATAAAACTCCTCAGTCAACAAGCTAGAGCCATGATCTTCAATGAATTTTCTCTGTTCGGGGGAGATGTCCACCGGATTACGCTCAACGGCATTGGGGTGTGGGTTGGCTGGGGTCCGGTCTACCGGGGCCACAAACTCAACCGTCAGCGCCCCATCGTAGCCAATGGTTTTGAGGGTTCCCACCAGCTTCAGCCAATCCCAATGACCCTGCCCGCAGGCAAACCGGTTAGTATCGGCCACATGGAAATCCACCAAACGCCCTTTGGCCTGGCGAATGGATTCGTAGGGGTCAACCTCTTCAATGTTCAGATGGAAGGCATCCAGACAGACACCACAATCATCGGCTACGGCTTCGGCCAGGGCCAAGGCTTGTGAGGCCCGGTAACAGAAATAGGTCTCGAAGCGGTTGATCGGTTCAATGGCGACCATAACGCCTGATTTTTTGGCGTGGTCATAACATTCTTTCAGGCTATCTACCGCCCATTGCCACTCTTCTTCTGGTGTACCTTCGGAGTTAATTTTGCCTACAGTTCCCGGAACAATGGTGATCTCGTGGCCGTCCAACTCCTTCACCATCGTGATGCAATCTTTCACGTATTGCACCGACATTTCCCGTTGCGCCTGATCTTTGGCCACCAGATTGCGTTGGCCCAACATGAGGGTGACGGATCCCCAGCACCGGATGCCATGATCTTTGAGTAGGGCACGGACATGTTTCGTGTTGTAGGTTTCCGGCTCGCCACTGATTTCGATGCTTTCGTAGCCGTATTTGGCTAAACGGGCTACGGTCACTTCAATAGGTTCAGCTCTCATCCAGTTGTGCATAGAAAGATGCATGATTGTTGTCCTCCTCTAAATGGTTGTTGATAGGTGTCGTATGACACATAGCTCTGGGACTGCTGGTGTAATACGTCAGGAAACGAGTTGAGCGGCCAATAATTCGTACAACCCTTGCACCTGAATGCCATACGCGGCCGCGTACAGGCTCAGTTGATGCAGTGTGCCAGGGTCTTCGGTGATCAGGGATTGAATCCCGTTATGGTAGGCATCGTGCAAACGGGTTTGGGTCAATTGTTGGCTCAGTTGCGGGCTGGTAAATTGTAGGGCGGTGCTTCCACAGGGCAGACTCCGGTCTGCCCGTAAGAACAGTTCGCGGCCGCGGCCATAAACCGCTCCCAGCAATTCACGAGGGTAAGCATGACGCTCATTGCCGACCCGTCCGGCATGAGTGGGGTCCAGGTAGGCAAAAGGTAAGGGGGATTCACTGGCCTGAAAAGCCAGTTGCCCCGCTCTCAGCCGTTCAGCCAAAAACGTGACCAGTTCCATCACCGGGACATCTGGCCCCGCCAACCCCAGCCGTTCTGCATAGAGGCGATGAAACGCATCATAATCACCCGGTGACAGCACCAATAAACGTTGCGCCCCGGTTGCTTTTAGTTCGGCCATGTTTGTCTGAGCCAGCATGATGGCGGTCTCTTTCAGGCCCACAGAGCTGGCCAGGTAACCATTGTTCCGTCCCACACCGATGAGAACTGGATTGATGCCCGCGGCGGCGAGGAGTTGCACCGCGGCCGCGACTGCTCCGGGCCACAAATAGTGCGCGTCATCCCCCACAAACAGGGCTACATCCCCTGTGTCAGTAACTGGGGCAGGGGATTCGGCAACAAACGGATTACCCCATTGACGTAGCCGGTTATCCAAATCATAAACAATGGCGGGGGCCAGGTTTTGGGACACGATGGTGGCGCGTGCGGCCGCGATAGCATCCGGCAACGGTTGGTCGGTCACACAATGGGCACGGCAATTGCCACAATCGGCACATTGGTACAGGTTATGGACCGTTTCTTCATTCCAGACGGCCAGCCCCCGCTCCACTGAAGCAATCAGCAACCCCCACCCGTGCGGCGTCAACGTTTCCAGATTCGTGGCCTGACCCACCGGGCAGGTGTGACGGCACATCAGACAGTACCGACAATTTTCCGTCGCTTCAACTACGTTTAATAATTCCACCCGTTCACCTGTCATATGCCAAACCCCACTTTGCCCGGATTCATGATCCCATTGGGATCAATGGCTTTCTTAATCGTCTCTAGCAAGGGCCAGGCCGAGCCATATTGTTGGCGCATATAGCGGCCCAGCTTCAATCCCACCCCATGATGCTCATTAATCATGCCCCCATTGGCTAATGAGGTGGAAACAGCGGTTGACCAGACCCGGTTATGCAGACGCAAGGCTTCTTGGGGGTCTTGGGGTGGCTCTTCAATGATGAAACGGTCATACAAACTGGCTCCCCAATGGAACCAATGAGAAAAATGGCCGATGTAACGAACCTGCCATTGAGCGTAACTTTCTTCAATGGCTTTTTTCTTAGCGCAATAAAGGCCGTGCAATTTGTCAAAGGTCGTCACCGTCTCGACCGTGCCGTACATCCAGGGCAGTTTGAGCGATTTGGGAGGGTAATAAAAGTCGTAGCGATGATCCCACCATTTTTCCCCTGGCTCACGCCCTAAATCTTTGGCTCCCAGTTCGGCGCAAATCGCCATGCCCTTTTCATCTTGCAACATGGCTAAATCTTTGTCACCGTCAAAGCCGATGACCATGTAGGCTCCTTCTAACTCGTAGCCTAAAACATGTTTGACCAGTGAAGCGGTGGAATTAGGATCATAGAGACGGATGACAGTCGGGTTGAGTCGTCGGGTCATGAGACGACGACCGGCTTCGAGCGCGGCCGCGACATCTTCAAACAGCACCGCCCGGAACAAACGCACCTCTGGCAAATAATCCACCTGCATGGTGGCTTCCGTAATCACCCCTAGTGTGCCCTCCGAACCCAAAAATAGCCGGGCATAATCCGGGCCAGAGGCATGGTTGGGTACAGAAGGGGTGCGAATGATCTCCCCGTTGGGCAAGACGATTTCCATGCTCAAGACCATATCTTCTGCCTTGCCATACTTGGTGCTAATGGTTCCCGACCCCCGTGGAGCCAGATAGCCGCCCAGCGTCGCGCAATTAGCCGAGGCGGGATAATGGGGCAAGGTCAGCCCTTTGTCGTTCAAGGCCCACTCCAATTGAGTTCCGTTAATGCCCGCCTGTGCTGTTACGGTCAGCGCCGTTTCATTGATTTCCAGGATTCGATGCATCCGTTTGGTATCCAAAATGATGCCACCGTAGATGGGCAGAGTTCCCCCCTGCGTGCCCGATCCGCCACCCCAGGGAATAACTGGAATATGGTAGTTGTTGGCAATCTTGATGATCTCGGCGATCTCGGTTGGTTTAGCCGGATGGACGATGTAATCGGCCAGGGGCAAGGGTTGACCCCGATCCAACCACATCTGGGCCATCCAGGACCAGTCAGTGGAATACACCAACCGGTCACTCTCTCTGGTGGTGATGTAGTCAGGCCCGACGACATCTTCCAGCTCACTGCGGATCATTTCAGCTTGAAAGTTTGGGCGCATAGTTTTTTGGTATTGCGTATTGCTGACCCATCAAAGTACGGAATACACAACAGATAGGCGGCTATTTGATTTCCTGGCTTGGTTCACAATTGAGCGAATCTTCTTTACAAATTCAAGCATAAACTTGTCATTCTGAGGTCCGCCGAAGAATCCCATTCACCTGAAACGACCAAGACCGTTGGGATTCTTCACTCCCAAGACTCCGTACACTTCGTACCGTGCCTACAGAATGACATGTTCAGGGTGACATGGGTAAGAAACATCCCTGCTTTTTTGAACCATGCCGATTCCCTGATTAACCCGACTTAGGTTTGATGTGGCTCCACACCATGAACCCCAGCAGAGAAGCAAACAAGAGCAAGAACCCTGGCTTAAATAGGGCAAATGTCCAGGGCTGGAACATCCCCAGCACCCCAAAAACAATCCCTCCAATGAGAATTGTCTCGACGGGACGATAAACTTTAGCGGAGATGTTGCGGTTGAGTTTGCTGGCTACAAACCAGATGAAGCTGATGAAAAAGAGCAAAATCCCCAAGAACATCAGGATGAACGGGATCGCACTCAACAGCACATTTCGGGCTAGTTGCTGTTCGCTGGAGTTAGCCAGGATGATGGGGCCAATCACGTAGCCAATGATGAGTAGAATGAGGCCAGAAATGGGTAGACCAAGGGGGACGCGTGGGTTTTTATGCACCATGTTTACTCTTTTTGTGGGCTATAGCCCTAACCTGGATAAGCCAAAATAAAGAGGTTTTTGCCACGGATTAAACGAATTAGCACGAATGGGAAGCTAAAAATTCGTGTCAATTCGTGAAATTCGTGGCTAATCCCCTTGCTCACTGGTCAAGAAGCTGGCTCGTGGTTAATAATGAATGTCCACCTGACGTTTCGCGGCCGCGGACTCAACAATCGCATCACACACCACCGATGCCCGATAGCCATCGTTGAAATCCGCGCCATGCGGGGCCACGGGCCGGTCATTAACAATGCAATCCAACAGATGGTTGATCTCATGGATGAAGGTGTGTTCCCAGCCGATGATGTGCCCATGAGGCCACCAGTTTTCCCACCAGGGATGATACCCTTCGGTGACAAGTACGTTGTGGAAACCTTGCGTCTCTTTGGGCTGTTCGCCTACCCAGAACACTTCCAATTCATTCATCCGCTCTAGATTAAAGCGGATACTGCCCTTTTCACCATTGATTTCCAGGCAGTTGGAGTTTTTGTGTCCCCCAGCAAAACGGGTAGATTCCAAAGTGCCGAGTGCCCCGTTTTCAAACTCCATCACGGCGGCAAAGGCATCGTCCACGTCTACCTTGCCCATACCTGACCCATCCGCCAGCGGCCGCTCCGGGATAAAGGTCTTGGTCATAGCACTGACACTTTTCATCTCCCCGACCAGGTAATGACCCAGGTCAATGATGTGGGCACCCAAATCGCCCAGTGCCCCACTACCCGCCGTACTTTTGTCCAGCCGCCAGATCATTGGTGTGCCATAGTGGGGCATAATCCACTCTTGCAGGTACACTGCCCGAAAATGGTAAATCTGTCCCAAGGCCCCGCTCTCAATCAAATTGCGGGCCTGGCGAATGGCGGGCACAAAGCGGTAGTTGAAGGCGACCATATGTTTGACGCCTGCTTTGATGACGGCATCCAGCATGGTTTTGGACTCTTCGGCGGTGCGTCCCAGGGGTTTTTCGCACAGGATATGTTTACCCGCGGCCGCGGCCGCGATACACGGTTCAGCGTGGGCATCATTCGGGCCACCGTTGTCAAAGAGCAAAACCCGTTCATCATCCAACATGGCCCGCCAGTCGGTGTAATACGTTTCGTAGCCGTACCGTTGGGCGGCGGCAGCGGTGGCTTCGCCGTTGCGGCCGCAGACTGCCACCATTCTTGGAATCGCCACCGGTGGGTACATCATATAAGGAATCGTCTTAAAGGCATTGCTATGTGCCTTGCCCATGAAGGCATAACCCAACATACCGACGCCAATCTCTGGTACCTGGCCTTCCGCTTTGGTCGCTGCCATCGAAGTGAAAGCTTGTTCGCTCATCAGAATCTCCTACGGAAAAAGTGGCAAGTTGTAAGTAGCGAGTGGCGAGTGGCGAGTAGCGAGTTCCTAGAGTTCCCCCTGGCTTCCATCCCTCTCGCCTGCACTCTGCAAATCTCCTTATTTGCTGGCAAAGGCCGCATCAAAAGCGACCGACGAGACGGCAAAATCCTGGCTCCGTACCAACCGCAATGCCTCTGGTGCGCCCCAATCCCGGTTCATGCCGCTGTCTTCCCATTCAATCGAAAGCGGTCCTTGATAACCAATGCGGTTAAGGGCACGGATAATGGGATCCCATTTCACATCGCCGTGACCTGGCGAAACAAAATCCCAGCCCCGGCGCGGATCACCAAAGTCGAGATGAGAGCCGAGGATGGAGTTGCGGCCGCTTAACTGCACCCGCGAATCTTTCACATGAACATGGAAAATCCGGTCCGGGAATTCGTTAATAAACTCAACCGGGTTCACAAATTGATGAATGAAATGGCTGGGGTCAAAGTTGAAGCCAAAACTGGGATGATGGTTCAACGCTTCCAGTGCCCGATGGGACGTAATGATGTCGTAGGCGATTTCCGTGGGATGAACTTCCAGGCCAAATCGTACTCCTTCAGCCTGGAACACATCCATGATGGGCAACCAGCGGGCAGCAAAATCGGCATACCCGGCGGTGATGTCATCCTGGGTCGTCGGGGGGAAGAAGTAGAGCTTGCTCCACACACTGCTCCCGGTGAATCCATTGACCACATCCACACCAAACAGTTTGGCGGCATGAGCCGTGTTTTTCACCTCTTCGGCGCAACGCTGACGTACCCCTTCAGGGTCGCCATCGCCCCATAACCGATCCGGCAACACCCGGCGATGCCGCTGATCAATTGGTTCGTCGGCCACGCACTGCCCTACCAGATGGGTGCTGATGGCGTGGCATTGCAGATTGTGTTGTTCCAGAATATCTCGCTTCTGGCGCACATACCCATCACTTTCCAGAGCCTTGTCTACTTCAAAATGGTCGCCCCAACAGGCGAGTTCTAGCCCATCGAACCCCCAGTCGCCAGCTTTTTGCGCCAGCGTTGCCAGGGGTAGGTCGGCCCATTGGCCGGTGAAGAGGGTAACAGGTCGTGACATATTGCCTCCTAAATGCGGTGTGTTATCCCAATAACTCAAAACTCGAAACTCGGAACTCAAAACTCAACTGTTTTCCCATTCAAGATAGTTCCCCACCAGGGTGGTGAACTCAATGATGTTGCCAAACGGGTCGCGGCAGAAAAAACGCGGCCGCCCCGGAATAATCTCGGGGTTCCAGGGAGCATAACCAGCCTGGGTCAGTGTAGCCCGCAAGCCGTCTACATCTTCCACTTCCAGGCAGAAATGTCGCCCGGACTGGTCGTCTACCGGCGTTTCCGTAAAACAATGCAATTCCAAATCGCCCAAATCAAACCAGATAAGATCAAGATGCTGGACAGATTGGGGTACGGGTTTTTCGGGTAGGCCCAACAAATCGCCATAAAAAGCCCGCGTTTGGGCCTCGCTACCCGGCGGGCGTGGAATACTGACGTGTTGAATGCGGGTTCGTTTCATCATGGTTGATGGGTGATAAATTTTACGGCGGTCTTAATCGTCAATCGTCAATCTACAATTGTAAATCCTTAAAGAGTCGGGCTTGTCCTTCAATGGCTGGTTCTACAGCCAGCCGTTCGATGCTGGATGCACCAAAGAAACCGCCAATGCCTTCGGTGTGGTCAAAGATGTACTGGGCATCGGCCGGTTCGGCGATGGGGCCACCATGACACAGGACGATGATGTCGGGGTTGACCTGCGCGGCCGCGTTGCGCATGGCCTGTACTCGTTGGGCCGCCTCAGCCAACGTCACTGCTACCCCGGCCCCGATGGCCCCTTTGGTGGTCAGTCCCATGTGCGGAACCAGTACATCCGCCCCCGCTTCGGTCATGGCTCTGGCATCATCCGGGGTAAACACATACGGGCAGGTGAGCATTCCCAGCTTGTGCGCTTCGCCGATCATCTCGACTTCCAGGCCGTAACCCATGCCCGTCTCTTCCAGGTTCGCCCGGAAAACCCCGTCAAAAAGGCCCACGGTAGGGAAATTTTGTACGCCATCAAAGCCCATCGCTTGCAATTGGCGTAAGAAGACAGGCATAAGCCGGAAGGGATCCGTGCCACAAACCCCGGCCAGCACCATCGTGTTTTTCACCACAGGCAAAACTTCCCCAGCCATCTCCTGAACGATGGCGTTGGCGTCGCCGTAAGGCAACATACCCGCCAGACTGCCCCGTCCGGCCATGCGATAGCGGCCGCTGTTGTAAATGATGATCAGGTCTACACCACCACGCTCGGCAAATTTGGCCGAAATCCCGGTTCCGGCTCCCGCGCCAATGATCGGTTTCGCGGCCGCGATGTTGGCTCGCAAGCGGTTGAGGGCGTCGCTACGACTGATGAAGGGCATGGGGTTACTCCGTTGACAAAAAGGCTAACAATTGCTGGGTCACGGCCTCAGCAAACGCTTCATCGTTAATATTGTTGTCTAACTTAATGACCGGAATGTCGGGACGCAGGTGCTCTTTGAGGGCCTGATAAAGCGCCTCATCCGCTTCCGGCCACCAAAATTCGTTACCGGGTGAGTCCAGGATGGAAACGCCCCGGCGGGGCCAGAAAATGGCGACGGGGGCCGTGGATTGGTTGGCTTTTTCGGCCAGGATGCGGCCCAACTCCCGGTTTTCGGCCGGATTGGTGCGCATGAGGGTGACGTTAGGGTTCCAGTGGTAGAAACGCCGGTCATTGAAGGAGGCCGGAATCGTGGCTGGTGCCCAGAAGTTCACCATGTCCAGGCAACCGGGGGCGATCACCTGGGGGATGTGATGATGCGCGGCCGCGTCCAACCGTGTTGGCCCCGCCGATAACACACCCCCCACCAACTCATCGGCCCATTCGGTCGTCGTCACATCCAGCACCCCCTGGAAAAACCCTTCGCCAATCAAGGTTTCCATGATGCGGCCGCCGGTTCCGGTGGCATGAAATACGAGCACCTCATACCCTTCCGCCTCTAAACGACGACGACAGGCATCAACCAGTTGGGTGGTGTTGCCAAACATAGAGGCGGCAATGAGCGGCCGCGTCGCCAGCACGGGTACTTCTGTTTCAACCATGCCAATAATCGCCCCCACGGCTCTGGCAAATAACGGGCCACTGATGCGATTCAGACCAGCCACGTCCACCAGCGAAGGGAACATGACCACATCTTTGGCCCCCACATATGGGCCAACATCGCCGGAAGCCAGGGTAGACACCATCAGTTTGGGCACACCAACCGGCAAAACACGCATCGCCGCCGTGCCGATGACCGTGCCCGCCGAACCCCCCATCGCCAAGACCGCATCCAGCCGTTTCTGGTCATACAACTCTTTGACCAGAACGGCAATGCCCTGGGTCATGGCTTCAATAGCCGCGCCCCGGTCGGCCTGCTGGCGTAAAGTTGCCAGGGTTGTGGCCGCGGCCGCGGCCACCTGTTCGGCCGTGATGTCGGGCGGGAAGGGGGGATCCGCCATGACACCGGTATCAATCATCAAGACCTGATGCCCGCGCCGCAGGATTTCACCTTTGACGAAGGCAAATTCCTCACCCTTAGTATCTAACGCGCCGATTACCGCAATTGTTTTGGACATGGTTTTGCGTATGGAGCTAGAGGTAAGAGCTAGAGCTAGAGGAAGAACGGACTGGTTTTACCTCTAGCTCTCTACTCTAGCTCTAGCTTAGCAGTTTCCGTAGAAACTGAAGACCATCGCTGGCGAGGGCATCTTGGGATGGGGCAAAGGATCGCCAGATCGCGGCCGCGCGAGCAATGCTCTTGACCTTGTTGGTAAATGACTCAATCACCACCGGGCCATCATAACCAATATCGGCTAAGGCCTGGGCCACTTCTGTCCAGGGTACATGGCCGGAACCGGGCGCACCCCGGTCGTTTTCGCAGGTGTGAACATGGTGTAGACGTGAACCCGCCGCCCGAATGGCCGCCCCCAACGATTTTTCTTCAATGTTCATGTGGAAGGTATCCAACATGATCTGGCAGTTGGGGTGATCCACCCGATCCACCACTTCGATGGCCTGTTCGGCCAGATTGATGAAGCTGGTTTCAAAGCGGTTGAGCGGTTCCAGGCATAAAATAACCCCATAATCACTGGCGTATGCGGCTAACTGGCGTAAGTTAGTGACGAGCAGGTCAAGATCGCGGCCGCGTTCCTCTGCCGTAGCTTGCCACACCCGACCGACAGCGGCATAGATTGGCCCTACCAGATTCGTGGCCCCAATGGTGTGCGCGGCCGCGATGGCCTGCCGAATATAGTCCATGCCGTTGGCCCGAATGGCCTCATCCGGGTGAATCAGGTCACGGTCTGGCCCCATGGCCGCACAAGTGCTGACACCCAGGCCATGTTCGCGGATTAACGCGGCCGCGAGTTGATGATCAAAATCAGTTAGGCTCTCCAACGGCAATTCGATCCAGTCAAACCCCATACCAGACACACGGGGAACCAGGGTTTTTAATTCATCGTCGGTCAGAGGTGAAGTCCAGACCCAGGTGTTAACACCAATTTTCATAATCGTTGTCCATCCTGGTTGAAACAATGCAACCGTTCGCTGGTGATATGAAAACGAATGGAATCGCCTCGCTGATAACTGGTGATGCCGGATACCAGACTGGTAAGGGTCTGGTTGCCATTCTTCACATGTAAAATCGTTTCTACTCCCAGCGGCTCCACCAGAATAATTTCTCCGGCAAACAGCCCGTTGGCATCAGGCTGGACATCTTCGGGGCGAACGCCTAGTTGGAAGGTGGGGGGGAGATGGGATGCGGCCGCGCTGCTAGCCATTTGGAGCGAACTATCCGTTACCTGGATGGTCCCATTTTGGTGGGTGGCCGCCATGAGGTTAATGCGGGGCGTACCCACCAATTGGGCCACAAACACATTGGCTGGTTGATCATAAATCTCTGTAGGCGAGCCAATTTGGACAATCTGCCCGTCGCGTAATACGGCAATGCGTTGGGCCATGGTCAGGGCTTCCACCTGATCATGGGTCACAAACAGCGTCGTGCTGTGTTGGGTCTTCTGAATATGCCCAATTTCAATGCGTAACGATTCCCGTAACTTGGCATCCAGATTCGATAACGGCTCATCCATCAAAAAGATGCGGGGACGGCGCACAATTGCTCGCCCAATCGAGACTCGTTGCATCTCACCCCCGGAGAGCCGGGCCGTTTTTCGCTGGAGCAAGTGAGGAATCCGCAAGATGTCGGCGGTGTCTTCGATCCGCTTTTTGATTTCCGGCTCAGGAATTCGGCGCAGGGGGGAACGTAAAGGGAAGGCCAGATTGTCGTACACGGACATGTTGGGATAAAGAGAATATTGCTGGAAGACAAAAGCGACATCCCGGTCAGCGGGTGTGCGCTGATCAAACAGTTCGCCATCAAACAAAACGTGTCCTTCATCTTGTTTTTCCAGACCGGCAATCACCCGCAGGGATGTCGTTTTGCCCGCGCCGGTTGGCCCCAGGAGCACAAAAAACTCACCATCTTGAATAGAGAAGGACACATCGTCGAGGGCTTTGTTTCCCTGGAACTGTTTGCTGATATGCTGGAGTTCTACGTTTGCCATAATCTTATGCCGGAACCGCCAACGCTGTACTGGTGTGCGGGTCAAAGAAACGAACCATCTCATGGTTCAGGTCGAAACGAACGGGCGCACCGATGGGATAGTCCATATGCCGACCCGACCGGGCATGTACAATGGTGCCCGCTTCATCCTGAAGGGACAGGTGAAGCATGGTATGAGCACCGTATAGTTCATTGGTGTAGACCTGGGCGGTGAGGGGGCCATCGGTGGAAACCAGGGTTGCTTCGGGGCGAAAACCGAGAATGACTTCGTCGGTGGTGAGGTGGTATAAGGCGGCTCGCCACTGATCGGTGAGGGGATATTGGTTGTTGCCGGGCAAATGGAAGGCGTTGTCAGCGACGCGGCCGCGGACCAGATTCATGCCAGGACTACCAATAAACTGAGCCACAAATAGGTTCGCCGGGTTGTAATACACCTCTAGCGGTGTGCCCACCTGTTGTACTTCTGCCGCTGACATCACCACGATCCGGTCGCCCATAGCCATGGCTTCAATCTGATCATGGGTCACATACACCGTCGTGGCCTGCTGTGCCAGATGTAACCGCTTAATCTCGGCTCGCATCGTCTCTCGAAAATCGGCATCCAACGCTCCCAACGGTTCATCCATCAGGAAAGCCGACGGGCGACGTACCAGGGCGCGGGCCAGAGCCACCCGCTGCTGATCGCCCCCACTCAAAGCCCCCGGACGCAAGTTCAATAGATGGTCAATCTGTAACAGGCGCACCACTTCATCTAGCCGTTTTTCAATAGTCGCCTTCGACTCGTTTTGGGCCTCAAGGGTGAAGGTGATATTGCGCCGCACTGACATGTGGGGGTAGAGGGCGTATAGCTGGAAGACAAAGGCGATATCCCGATCACTGGGATGCCGCCAGGTCACATCACGACCATTGATCAGAATGCGGCCGCTGCTCACTGCTTCCAGGCCAGAAATCATGCGCAGGGTTGTCGTTTTGCCACAGCCTGAAGGGCCTAACAACACCACAAATTCCCCATCCTGAATGGTCAAATCTACCGGTTTAACCGCGTAGATCTCTCCAAATCGTTTCTCCACTTGACGAAGTTCAATCGTAGCCATAATGTCACAAACAATTCACGCCCGTGAGCCTTTTTGAATGCCGACGGGGTAAATGATCTAGCGGCGGATAGCCCCAAACGTTACCCCGCGCAGTAAATGGTTGCGCAAGGCAAAAGTAATAATGACCACGGGAATAAGGAAGGCCAGCGTCCCGGCAGCAATGGCTGACCACTCAATGCCCCCACGCCCCAACATGGTGGCAATAGAGGGTGGCGCGGTACGGGCCTTTTCCGTGGTCAACATCAAAGCGATGGCGTATTCATTCCAAGAAAAGATGAAACTAAATACGGTGGTCGCGGCGATGCCGGTGACTGATTGGGGCAACACAATCTTGAAAAAGGCTTGCAGACGCGTGTACCCATCCACCAGGGCTGCCTCTTCATACTCACGCGGAATCTCATCAATAAATCCCTTCAACAACCACACGGTCAGCGACAAATTAAAAACGGTGTAAAGAATGATCATGCCCAGGTGGGTGTCATTTAACTTGAGCTGGCGATACATCAAAAAGAGAGGAATCGTGACGACCACGGCTGGTAACATGCGGGTGCTGAGGATAAAAAAGAGCAAATCGTCTTTGCCCGGCATATCGAACCGGCTAAAGGCATAAGCGGCGAACAAACCCAAGACGACCGACGCAATGGTGGAGCCACCGGCAATGATTAACGAATTGCGCAAGCGGCGTACAAAGTCGCTAGGTCCGGTGATTCTTTGCCCGTTTTGCAAGGCGATTTGTTCAAACAGGCTTAACTCCTCGGTATTTTCTTGGGCTTCGGCCAGGGCGGTAGCCGAAAGCTGGGAGCGTTCGGTGAGAAGAAACATGAACCCTTCTAAGGTGGGTTCAAATAAGAGCTTTGGCGGTGGGCCATAAACCACGTCGGCCCGAGATTTGAAGGCGGTCAACACCATCACAAAGATAGGGATGAGACCCACCAGGGCGGCTATGACCACTAAGACAGCCCGGATATTTTTGAATAAACGGGCGCGGGGATGAACTTTGTCCACCCGGATGCTGTCGGTTACA
>Ga0307505_10000851_pt1 | contig 29415 bp, 24 predicted proteins | sample 23_S_MG_FD_202183 | JGI IMG/M metagenome (GOLD analysis project Ga0307505, IMG submission 202183) | Soil microbial communities from Populus trichocarpa stands in riparian zone in the Pacific Northwest, United States - 23_S | ecosystem: Environmental > Terrestrial > Soil > Riparian zone > Trees... | reverse complement strand
CTCCGAAATGCGTGAACGCCGGTGGTACTTGTTAAGTCCAGCCATAACAGGAAGCTAGAGAGAGCATTTTGCTTCTCAGCTTCCCTAGAGCCTCAGCGAATCGCCGCGAGGGCGCTGTCGGCCGCGGCGGCGGCGCTCTCACTCGCCTGCCGGAGGCGTGCCGCGTCGGCGCGGACCGAGGTGGACGCCGCGGAGAGCCGTCGCACAGCGCGGTCGTCCAGCGCGTGCCTGAGCGCGAGCGTCCGGTCGCGGAGCGCCGCCAGCGCCGGCGCGGAGGTCGCGACGGCCTGATTCATCGACGCGAGCTCCCGGGCGTGCCGGGCGCGAGCGGAGTCGAGACGTACCTGGCCAAGGCCGCGAAGCGAGTCGTCGCTGATCGATCCGAGATCGGCGGACCACTCCGCGAGCATGGCCTGCGTGGACGAGTCCAGTGCCGACACGCGGCGCTGCAGGGCGTCGCCGGCGGCCGTCTGCTGCCGAAGCCTTTCGGCGTGGGTACGGTAGGTGCGCTCCAGTGCGGTGTCGTCGCCGCCGACGAGCGAGCGGAAGCGGGAGGAAGCGTCGTCGGCCGCCGCGGGCGCGGGGGCCCGCGTATCGGTGCTGTCGGACAGCGCGGCGAATGCCGGAAGCGCAGCGAGCGAGAGAGCGACGGCGAGAGCGACGCTGGCTCGCTTGAGGGTGGAATGCATCAGGTGTAGGTGCAGCGAGGGGGCGAGGCTACGCGAGCCGCGCCGGCCGGTTGCTACACCTACCGCGCCATGTCGATGATGCGATAACCGCCGGCGGGTACAGTGATCTCGACGTGGCCAGCAACCAGCCCGACGACACCGGCCCTGAGCGCGTCCGTTGCCCGCGTGAAGCCGTACGCCGGCGGAAGTGCGATGCTCACGACGGCCGGCGCATCGCCCTTGTTCAGCACCACGAGCACGCCGGCGCCGGGCGTCGCGCGGAGGTACGCCCAGGTGTCGGCGTCAGCGGCGAGGGTCTCGTACGCCCCCGCGCGCAGCACCGGCCGCTCCCGCCGCAGGCGGATGAGCGCCGCGACCTCCTCGCGCAGCTCGCGCTCGGCCGGCGTCACATGGCCCCCCCATCGCATCGGACGCCGGTTGTCGGGGTCGCCGGCGCCGGTCATGCCGATCTCGTCGCCGTAGTAGACCACGGGCACGCCGGGCGTCGTCATCAGGTAGGACATGTACAGCGCTGCACGGCGGTAGCTCCTCGAATCGTCGACCCGGGGCCTGTCGAGTCCCCACGCGGGATCCTCCACCGCCAGGTCGCCCTCCACAAGAGCAAGGAAGCGGGGCTTGTCGTGCGAGTCCATCACGTTCGCCATCAGATTCAGCGGCCCGTAAACCAACAGCGAGCGCTCCACCTCCGCGGCGAGGTTCGCCAGCGACCCGGTCGTCGAGGCCAGGGCCGCTACGGCGGCGTCGTAGAGGTTGAAGTTGAACTGGGCGTCGAGCTGTCCCGGCGAGACGTAGCTGGCGACGAGAGCGTGGCTGCCAAACGTTTCGCCCACCTGGTACGGCGGCAGCTCCCGCGCCGGCGCCTCACGACGCAGTCGCGCGGTGAGTGCGCGCCAGAACCCGTTCGGGATGTGCTTCACCGCGTCGTGGCGGAAGCCGTCGGCGCCGGTCTCCCGCAGCCACCAGATGGCGTCGGCTGTGACCTGCTCAACGGCGGCCGGTGCGGCGTCGTAGTCGAACTTCGGCAGGTAAGGCTCGAACCACGTCGTGAGCCGGTGCTCATCCCACAGCCGGAGGTTCAGCCGACCATCCGGCAGCTCGAGGGCCCCGAACCAGTCCGGATGCTGGCGGGCGTACGGGTGTGCCTCGTGGACGTGCGCCGCGACGAAGTCCAGCAGTACGCGCATCCCGCGCGCATGGGCCGCGTCGACGACCCGTCGCGTCAGGGCGACGTCGCCGAAGTGCTCGTCCACTTCCCGCGGATGCGTCGGCCAGTAGCCGTGGTAGCCCGAGTAGTACCGATGGGGCGGAGGAAACTCGCGGTGTGCCGCGTCCGGGTTCGCGTAGAGCGGACTGAGCCAGAGGACGTTGACGCCCAGGCTGTCCAGGTACGGCAGGCGATCCAGCAGCCCCTGCAGGTCGCCGCCCGAGTAGTTCGCCTCAGCAAACAGGGAATCGTGGCGTATGGGTGCGTCGTTCGCGGGGTCGCCGTTCGCGAAGCGGTCCACGACGACCTGGTAAATGACCGCGTCGTGCCACGAGAAGGGGGCGCCGGCCGCGCCGGCGCGCGGGGCACCGTCGAGGACCGGGACCTCCAGCCACGGCGTCACCTGCCCGCCCACGTCCGCTGCGATGCGAAGCGTGTGCGTGCCGGCGCCCGGGAGCGCGATGGACACGCCGCCGGCGCGGCCCCGCATCGTCGCGCCGGGGGTGTTGTCGACCAGTGCGACGTACGTCACGTCGGCCGACCGGCCGGTCGTTTCGAGCGCTACATCCAGCCAGGCCCCGTCTCTGTCGGTCCTGTGGCTCACCGCGCGGAGCACGCCGCCGGCGCCCTCCGGTGCGACCGTGAGGACGTTGTTGTACGCGCCAAAGGGGTTCAGCACGGAGTCGGCGTTCGCTGTATCCGTGACCTCGCGGCCGTCTACGGTGAACTTGTACTCGTACCTGCCCGGCTCGATGGGGAGCGTCACCGCCAGGAGACCGTCGCCGTCGGCATCCGCCAGCCGGTCGCGGCCACGTGCCCAGTCGTTAAATGCCCCGATGACGAACACCTCGGGCATCTCCGCGCCGGCCGGCGCCAGGTCCGGCGTGAACGTGAACGTGTGGGTAACGGGACGCGAGACCACCAGCGGGATCGCGTATCGCGCGTCGCCTATCGCCAGGCCCAGGAGCCTCAGTCCCGTACTGTCGCCCGCCGGCGACAGTGCGAGCGAGCTGCGGGCCGCGTCGTAGTCGGCGCGTACGCCGGCGCCGGCCGCGTCGAACGTGAGTCCTCCCGATTCTGCGAGGTCGGCCCCGACCAGGTCGGCGACCGCGATCGTGTCGGTGCGACCGACCGAAAGCCCGATGGGGCGGATGACCCCCGGGAGGGCCGTCTGCGCCCGTGCCGGCGCGGCGGTGGGGAGCGGACCGGCACACCCCGCGAGAAGGGCAAGGGTGCAGATGAGGGCGCGGTTCATGGGTGAGTCACTCGGCATCAGGGTTCCAGCGGCGCGCGGCCTTTCGCTGCGACTGCTTCCGCTTAGCGTCGACCCGGCGCCTCCTAGAGGAACGAGTCGGCTTCGTAGGTACGCGCGGCACCACAGGTCGCGCACGCACGTCGAGGCGCCGGCGCAGCTCCGCGAGCGCGGCCTGCCTGTTACGGTGCTGGCTGCGCGACTGCCGCGCCGTCACAACGATGCCGCTGGGTCGGTGAGTAAGCCGCACGGCGCTTTCGGTCTTGTTCTGGTGCTGGCCGCCCGGGCCGCCGGCGCGGAACGTGTCCACGTCGCACTCCGCGAGGAGGTCGTCGTCAGACTCGGGCGGGGCGGCGGGAGCGGTGTCGATTGCTGTACCGTGAGCGGGCGAAGATCGAATGCAGGCGGCACTCGGCTTCGCGTCGGTGCGTTGCGAGCGTAGCTACTCTACGCTATGCCCGACACCGTGCCGGCGCGGCTCGAAGTACACTGCCTTTCAAAGCAGTTCCACGACGGCACGATGCCGGTCGTGAATGGGTTGTCGTTCGAGGTTCGCGCCGGCGAGCGGTTCGCCCTGCTGGGGCCCTCCGGCTGCGGGAAAACGACGGCGCTGCGCTTGATCGCGGGCTTCGAGCGGGCGGACTCCGGGTCCGTGGCCATCGACGGCCGGGTGGTCGAGGGTGATGGGTCGCACGTGCCTCCCGAGGAGCGCGGCGTGGGCGTGGTCTTTCAGGACTGGGCGCTCTTCCCCCACTTCACGGTGGAGCGGAACGTCGCGTTTGGCCTCCGGGGCTGGCGGAAGGCCGACGCGCGGGAGCGCACCAGCGAGGTGCTCCGGCTGGTGGGGCTTACCGGCCTCGAGAACCGTATGCCCCACGCCCTTTCCGGCGGTCAGCAGCAGCGGGTCGCGCTGGCGCGGGCGCTGGCGCCGCGACCACGCCTTCTGCTCCTGGACGAGCCTTTCTCCAACCTCGACGCCTTGTTCCGGCTCGAGCTCCGGGAGCGCGTGAAGGAGGCCCTGTCTGCCGAACATGCCACGTCGTTGCTAGTCACCCACGACCAGGAGGAGGCGCTCTCGTTCGCGGATCGTCTCGCTGTGATGCAGGGCGGGCGGGTCGAGCAGGTAGGCACTCCTTCCCAGGTCTACGGGCAGCCGCGGACGCTCTTCGTTGCACAGTTCCTCGGTCAGACGAACCTCCTTCTATCCGACGCCAGTGGGCTGGAGGCGTCGTCCGCGCTGGGTCCGCTCCGTCTGCACCGCGAGGCGGAAGGCACCGTGCTGGTCTCCCTGCGTCCGGAGCACCTGGTCCTCGAGCCGGCACCGGTGGCCGGCGCGCTCGCCGGCCGGGTCATTCAGCGCGCGTACCGCGGCCACGACGTGACGTACCGGGTGCAGATCGTAGAGCCCGGCGCGGCCCCCGTCGACTGCCTGGTCCTCGCGACGAACCGCGGGGCGTTCGAGGTGGGTGACGCGGTGTGGGTGCGCGCGCTAGAGCCCGCGGTAGTCCTCGACCGTGCCGGCGCATGATGCTGGCCGCCCGCCGGCGGATGCCAGGTAGTAGCGCCCTACTTCCAGGTCCAGCGGAGGGTTAGGCCGCCGCTGTTCGGGGACCATGCGGACCAGAGGACTTTTTCCGAGGCGCCAGGGCGCGTTGCCCGCCGCCGCGGAAGATGAGCCGGAGAACCGAGGAACGTCAGATCGAGCCCTCGCGAGTTGGAGGCGCGGCCGACGCGCTAGAGTCTCAACTGGCAAGCGTCGCGGGCGGCCGGGTGTCCGGATGATCGTTTGCGGAGGTGCCCCTCGACCATGACCAACGGTCGCCCGGCTCGCGGACGTACCTGCGCGCAACGTAGCCCCAGGGAATAGCGAGGGGGAAAATCACCAGTCCCGCTATGTTGGCGAACCATGTCTCAGCAAACGCGCCCTCCAGTGGGCCGGCGCTTCGCATCGGCAGACCGATCGCGATCACCCACGTCGCCTTCCAGATCAACTCGAAGAAGAGCAGCGGAAGCATCTTCAGCGGGTAGCGGAGGCCCAGCAGCGCAAGCAACGCGACAGTGCTCAGAAGGCACCACGTGACGCCGCGGAAGTGCTCCGCTGTATGCGGTTCATCGAGGAGTAGCGGCCATATCATCGCCCCAACACCAACTACAAGCAGGAGGTAGGTCGCGCGGAGGACGTAGAGCCTCAAGGCTGATACCTGGTTCATGGGTCACTCCTGCGACTGGGCGTGGCGAGCGAACGCGAGGACCGCGCTCCGGGACGAGTAGCGGGCGGCGGCGAGTTACATCGGACACTCAGACGCTCCACGGAAGGTGTTGGGCCGCGCGACGCCGCGCGAGCGACCTCCATCTACCCGTCCGGCCCGGGAGGCCTGGCAGCGTTATGGGTATCCGCATCACCTTCGGGGGTCCGAGCCGTGGCGCTGCGGGACCGACCCGGCGCCCGCTCGTCAGCGCCCCTTAGCGCCTCGCCTCAGCGTCCCGCGCCGCGCGCCGCGACGGCCGCGCCGGCGATGGCGCTCACGCCGAGTCCGATCAGCAGGCTGCCGGTAAGGACGCCCACGGCGGTGCCGAGTCCCATGCCCAGCGCCAGCCATGCACCGCGGCCGGGGTTGGTGTTCGTGTTTCCGATGAGACGCGCGAGACGGCTGCTCATGGTCGATTTGGAGTTGGTTGGGCGCGCTAGACGGGATGCAGCCGGTTTTCGTTGCACGACTAGCTTCGGCATTGCGCCACCTGGTGTCCTACGTCGAGAAGGCTTCGCCTCATCAACACCACCCCTCGGGCGGGGTCTGAAGACCCGCCCCTACGCGCCCGATTCCCTCGAGTCCCTCGTTTCCGTCTCCCTCGTCCCCCTCGTCCCCCTCGTCCCCTTCTCTTCCTCACAGGCTACTCCATGGGCAAACACGCGCTGCTGGTCCTGGGCGGGATGTTGCTCCTCGTGGCCGCCGGAATGCTCCTCGTACTGCGGCCCAGTACGGCGCGCCAACTCGCGGTGTATCGCGGCGCGCCCGAGCTCCAAGCCAAGGAAGTGAGGTCGCTCGGCCAGGGAGATCATTTTCGCCTCAGTGCAACCGTGTCGGGATCGAACCAACCGGCTTATCGCGACCTCGTTGCGTACGAGATCGAAGAGTGGAGTGCGGGGACCGGGAGGTCCGGCGGCTCGTGGTGGGTGACCAGCTCCCACAAGCCGCCACTGCAACTGACCGACCTCGACGGCGACACGCTCACGATCGAAGGCGACTACATCTTCTTGAGTGTAGACCATCAATACGAGGCGGGAACGGAGCTTCGGTATCGGGGCGTCGTGGCTGGCGACTCGGTCGGCGTGCACGTAGCCACGGGCCCGGGAGGAACGAGGTTGCTAGGCCAGGCGGTCACCGCGGGAGACGCGTCGTCCTTCGTAGCGGACCAGGAGTATGGTTTGCGCGTGACGACGTGGATCGGCTACGTAGCCGCCGCTGCCGGCGTGCTGCTGGTGATCGCCCACATGCGCCGGCGCCGGCGCGACGGCCGGCTCACGGGCGGAGACCTTCGTGATGGCGGATGACCTACCGTAGGGGCCCGACTCCCAGCGTCTAGCTTCGCGTGTTCCAGCCACGACGCGCGTCCGTGCGCCTGCTCCTGATCCTGGCCGTAATGACGGCATCACGCGCCGCGCCGGCGCAGCCCGCACCGGACGTGCCGGACTGGACGCGTCGGGCGATCTGGTACCAGATCTTCCCGGAGCGCTTCCGCAACGGTGACCCGTCCAACGACCCGACGCCGGAGAGCATGGAGGGCGCCTGGCCGCAGGCCGGCGACGACGCCCTTCACGCGGCCGGCTGGGCGCCCACCCCCTGGACCCACGACTGGTACCGCCAGGAGGACTGGGCCCGTAGCCTCGAGCGCGACTTCTACTACACGGTGCAGCTGCGCCGGTATGGAGGTGACATCCAGGGCCTGCTCGAGGCGCTGCCCTACCTCGACAGCCTCGGGGTCAATGCCCTGTACGTCAACCCGCTAAACGACTCGCCGAGCCTGCACAAGTACGACGCGCGGAATTACCACCACGTGGACGTCCATTTCGGCCCGGACCCCGAAGGCGACCGCGCGATGATGGCCCGCGAGGACCCGGGCGATCCGGCGACGTGGCAGTGGACCTCAGCCGACAGGCTCTTCCTGGAACTCGTGAACGAGGTGCACCGACGAGGGATGCACATCGTGATGGACTTCTCGTGGAACCACACGGGCGCGCAGTTCTGGGCCTTCCGCGATGTCGCCGCGCGAGGAGCCGCCTCCCCGTATGCCGACTGGTACGCGATCGAATCGTTCGACGACCCGTCCACGCCGGACACGTCGGAGTTCTCCTACGCCGGTTGGGCAGGCGTCCGCGAGCTGCCCGAGTTGCGGAAGGTGGACCGGACCGGCAACCCGCACGATGGCGTGCCCTACGACGGCGACCTCGCCGCCGGCCCCTCCGCGCACGTACTCGCCGTGACCCGCCGGTGGCTCGACCCCGACGGCGACGGCGATCCGGCGGACGGGGTGGACGGGTTCCGACTCGACGTTGCGGAGATGGTGCCTCTCGGATTCTGGCGCCGATACCGGTCGTTCGTGAAGGGCGTCAACCCCGAGGCTGCCCTGATCGGAGAGATCTGGTGGCAGCGCTGGCCCACCCAGATGATGGATCCGGCGCCGTACCTGGAAGTGTTCGACGGTGTGATGCACTACCGCTGGTATGCGCCGGCGCGGAGCCTCGTCGCGGGCTCGCCGCCGGGTGCGACCCCGTCCTCCTTCGCCGCGGAGTTGGATTCGCTCCGGCGCTCGTTCTCTGCCCGTCCGCTCGCCGCCTCGATGAGCACCGCCGGCACGCATGATGCGCCGCGCCTGGCGACGGAGCTGTTCAACCCGGAGGTGCCCTACAAGGCGGACGCCACGCCACGCGCGCGGCCCGGCTACCTGGTGGGCCGCCCGGACGAAGCTGCCCGGCGTTCCCAGCGGCTCGTGCTACTCCTCCAGTTCACCCTGCCCGGTGCGCCGCACCTGTTCTATGGCGACGAGGCAGGCCAGTGGGGCGCCGACGATCCCGACAACCGGAAGCCCATGATCTGGGCCGACCTCGCCCACGAACCCGAGGCCACCGCGCCCGACGGGACCCGCCGACCGACGCCCGACGAGGTGGCTGTGGACCGCGACCTGTGGAACTACTACCGCGAACTGATCGCCCTGAGGCGCCGGCATGGCGCCCTACTCGCCGACGGAGAGGTGGAGTGGATCACTTCGCCAGAGCTCGACGACGCCGGCGTGCTCGCCTACCGCCGTACGCTCGGCGGCGAGAGCGCGACGGTCGTGGTCAACACGTCCGACGCGCGCCGGCGCATCGACCACGTGGCACCCGACTCCGCAGTGTTCGTCGCCGGCGACGCGCCGGCGCGAGAGGGCGCTACGGTATGGCTACCGCCGCGCAGCGGTGCCGTCTTCGCGACCGACTGACCCCGCGTCAGTCCGGGTAGCGGAGGTCGGCAGCGGCGACCGAGTGCTCCCACAGCATCGTGCCAGCGGCGTCGTAAGCGCGCATCGTGAGCGTACGAGCCGCTCGCGGGCCATCGAAGGAGAGCGTTCCGAAGTTGCGCTCAGTAACCAGCGTGCCCTCCACGCGATCGGGATTGTCGGCGTCGCGCGGCCGGCGCGCCGGCCACGCGGTCAGCGGCGAAGACGTGAACTCGACCAGGGGGTAGTGCCCGCGCCTTTCGATGCGGATGAGCTCGGTGTGGTGCCTGTCGCCGGAGAGAAAGACGACGCCCTCGATGCGCCGGCTCGCGATCTCGTCCATGATCCCCTGCCGCTCCTCCGGCGCCACGTTGGAGTACGTCTCGAATACCGGCACGGGGTTGAGGAACTGCCCGCCAACGACCACGACCTTGAACGGGGTGCGGCTGGACGTCAGCGCGTCGAGTAGCCACTCGCGCTGAGCGCGGCCCAGTACCGTGCGCGAAGAGTCGGCCGGCGCGCCGTTAGGCGATCGGTGGAAGCGGTTGTCGAGCAGGAAGAAGTCGACATCGCCGAAGCGAAACTGGGTGAAGACGCCGGGCACGCCCGGGAGCCCGGCGGTCATGTTCGGCCAGTAGCGCCGGAACGTCTCCAGGGACGCACTCTTGAGGACGTACGCGCGGTCGGCGTTGTTGGGACCGTAGTCGTGGTCGTCCCAGGTGGCGTAGTTGGGCGCCGTTGCGAGGAGGCGCTGCATCTCGGGCAGCGATCGCGTGTGGCGGTAGCGATGCGCGATGCCGTCGGGGCTGTCGTAGTCGACCTCCCGGAGATAGGTGTTGTCGCCGAGCCACAGCATGGCGTCGGGCCGGCGCGCGGTCATGGCGTCGAAAATGCCGTACCCGCCTCCGCCGGGCTCTTCTGGGCGGTCGTAAGGCTCCTCGTTGACGAATGCGCAGGAGCCGACGGCCACCGTGAAGGCGGGAGGGTCGGTTCGGGGCTGCCAGAGGGGCTGCGTGCGGAACTCGAGGGGGTACGGACGCTCCACCGCGCGGCCGTCGATCTCGAGGGCGTACTCGTAGCGCGTCCCGGGCTCCAGGTTCGCGACGACGATCGACGCGATGCCGTCGTGTCCCGCGAGGGCGGTAAGGCGTCCGGGCAACGCCGGCCGAAAGGCACCCGTGCGGTCCTGTTCCACGGGACGGTAATCGACGGTGACCGCGCCCGGGCGGTCGGCCATCACCCAGACGGTTGCTTCGCGCGTCGTGGCGGGGCCGAGCATTGGGCCCGCGACGAGCCCGGCCGGCTGCCGCGCCGGCTGCGCGGTGGCCGACGCCCCGAGCGCCAGAATCAGCGCGAGGAGCGCGGGTCGCATGCTCGCGGGCAGAACGACGGCCGGCGCGGCGCGGCTAGCCCTCCTCCTCGTCCTCGCCGTCGTCCGCCGCCGCTGTGGGGCGGACGTCCCACATCAGCATCTGCTCGACGGCGGCGTAGTCCTCGCCGTCCTCGTCGGTGAACGCGTAGTCGCCGAGCTTGACGCGGAGGTGCTCCGCTATGCGCGACCAGCGCGTGCCGCTCTCGTCGGTGAACGCGTCGGGGAACGGGCTCTCGACCCGGAACGACGGGTGGTAGTTGCGGTAGGTCTTCGCGGCCTCGTACAGCGCGGCGCGGCGCGCGCCGGGGCGCGTGGTGCTGCGGCCGATCACTCGGAACGGCGCGATCGTGACTGAAGCCACGACCTCGTCGGTGCTTTCGCCCTCCTCGGGCTCCAGGTACTCGGGGCGCATCACCCGAAACTCGTCGGGGTGCGGGTATGCACTGCGTTCGTCGAACATCATCTTGGGGACTCGCGCCGGCGGAGCGCGGGCGCCCGTCAAGCTACGGCGCCCCCCGGCCGGCGCCGGACGCGGGGCGCGCCGGCGGGGTCGCTTGCCGTAAAATTCGACGCCCGCGCCCGAAACGCGGCCCGCTGATGTTGCATCCGTACGGCCCGCGCGGTTACTTCCTCGCCCGCGGCCGCGCGGCCGCGCCCGAGACACTTCCCGCCCTCCCTTCGCTTTCCATGGACGACATGCTGCGCGGCCCGGCCGCCCTGGCAGAAGAGGACGAACTCGACGACCTCGGCGGCGGCCTCGACGACGACCTCGACGGCGACGAGCTGGGGATCGACCTGGACGGCGACGACCTCGAGGAGGATCTCGTCGAAGAGGACGACCTGGCCGACGACCTCGACGGCGACCTCGACACCGACCTCGACACCGACCTCGACGATGACCTCGACGGAGAAGACGAGGTGCTCGGAGAGGACCAGGTGTTCGATCCCGACCTGGCCGACGAGGACGAGGATTTCTAGTCTCGCCGGATACCCCCATTCCGCGGGGGATATCCGGTGGAGAACGGAAGCTTGCGGAAGTCCGCGCGGGCCCCGAACGTAGGACCCCGCGTCGCCGCGTCCCGGCCCCGGGCGCCGCGCTCGGCATTGCTGCCGTCGCCCCCGCCCTGAGCCCCCGTGCGGCCGCGCCGTTCCCCGCGTCCAGCCCGCACAGCTATGGCTACCAGGCCCCGGAAGGCCGACCCCGGTCTCCGCATCGACCGAGTCTTCTCCACCACAGGCGTCCACCCGTTCGATGAGATCGAGTGGGTCGAGCGCGAGGCGGCGATCCGCAACAAGGAGGGCGAGGCCATCTTCGAGCAGCTCGGCGTCGAGTTCCCCGAGGCCTGGACGCCCCTCGCTGTCAACGTCGTCGCGAGCAAGTACTTCTACGGCGACGTCGCCTCCGGCAACGGCTCGCCCGCCGACGGCCGGCGCGAGCACTCCCTGAGGCACCTGGTCCACCGCGTCACCCGCACGATCTCCGACTGGGGTCTCGAGCAGGGCTACTTCGCGACCGCCGGCGACGCCGAGGTCTTCTACGAGGAGCTCACCTGGCTCTGCGTCAACCAGTACGGCGCGTTCAACAGCCCCGTGTGGTTCAACGTGGGCCTGCACCACCTCTACGGAGTCCGCGACACCGGCGGCAAGACCATCTGGGGATGGGACGCCGGCCGCGGCGAGGTGGCCGATGTCGACCCCTACGCCTATCCCCAGGCCAGCGCCTGCTTCATCATCTCGGTCGACGACTCGATCGACGACATCTGGAAGCTCATGGGCGAGAGCGCGCGCCTGTTCAAGTTCGGCTCCGGCGTGGGGGCGGACTGGTCGCGGCTGCGCTCCAGCGAGGAGAAGCTCTCGGGCGGAGGCATCCCCTCGGGCCCCGTCAGCTTCATGCGCGTCCAGGACACCACCGGCTCGACGATCAAGAGCGGCGGCAAGACCCGGCGCGCCGCGATCATGCAGACGCTCAAGGGCTGGCACCCGGACGTCATGGAGTTCGTCCGCGCCAAGCAGGGCGAGGAGCGCAAGGCGTGGGCGCTCATCGAGGAGGGCTACGACGGGTCGTTCAACGGCCCGGCCTACGGCAGCGTCGCGTTCCAGAACGTCAACCAGAGCCTCCGCGTCGACGACGCCTTCATGCACGCCGTCGAGGCCGGCGACAGCTACCCGCTGCGCGCGGTGACCACCGGTGAGACCATCGGGGAGGTGGACGCCCACGAGGTCCTGCGGGAGGTCGCCGAGGGCACCCACGTCTGCGGCGACCCGGGACTTCAGTATGAGGACACGATCCAACGCTGGCACACCTGCAAGGCCAGCGGGCCGATCAACTCCAGCAATCCGTGCTCGGAGTACATGTTCCTCGACAACTCCGCGTGCAACCTGGCCAGCCTGAACCTGCGCAAGTACCAGCGGCCGGACGGCACGTTCGACGTCGAGCGCTACCGCTCGGCCGCGCGCGTGTTCATCACGGCGCAGGAAATCCTCGTCGACAACGCCGGCTACCCCTCGGGGTCGATCGCCGCCAACAGCCACGCGTACCGGCCCCTCGGCCTGGGCTACGCGAACCTCGGCGCGATGCTCATGTCGATGGGGCTGCCCTACGACTCCGACGAGGGCCGCGCCGTGGCGGCCGCCGCAACGGCGATCCTCCACTGCGAGGCCTACGCCCGTAGCGCCGAGATCGCGGCGAATCCGCGCATCGGCCCCTTCGACGGCTACGCGCCGAACAGGGAGTCGATGCTCGACGTGGTGCGCATGCACCGCGACGCGGCCGCGGCGATCGACAATGCGGCGCCGGCTTATCTCCGCGATGCGGCGCTCGAGAGCGCCGAGCGGATGGTCGCCCTCGGCGAGGCCCACGGCTTCCGCAACGCGCAGGCAACCGTACTTGCGCCGACCGGCACCATCGGCTTCATGATGGACTGCGATACCACCGGGATCGAGCCCGACATCGCCCTCGTGAAGTACAAGCTCCTCGCGGGCAAGGGCGACGGGCTGATGAAGATCGTCAACGGCACGGTGCCGGAGGCCCTCGCGCACCTCGGCTACCCGCAGCCGGAGATCCAGTCGATAGTCGCCCACATCAACGAGCACGACACCATCGAGGGCGCGCCGGCGCTCCGCGACGACCACCTCCCGGTGTTCGACTGCGCGTTCAAGCCCCACAACGGCAACCGGTCGATTCACCACGGCGGCCACATCCGCATGATGGCGGCCTGCCAGCCGTTCGTGTCTGGCGCCATCTCGAAGACGGTCAACCTCCCCGAGCACGCCACCGTCGAGGAGATCCAGGACGCGTACGTCCAGGGCTGGGAACTCGGCCTGAAGGCGGTCGCCATTTACCGCGAGAACTCCAAGCGGAGCCAGCCCCTATCGACGAAGCGCGACGGCAACACGCGGCATGGCGCGGCCTCCGGCGATGGCGCTCTCGCACCGGAGCCCGAGATCGTCGAGCATATAGTGGAGAAGGTTGTCTACCGCCCCGTGCGCAAGCGGCTCCCCGACGAGCGGCCGTCGATCACGCACAAGTTCTCGATCGCCGGCCACGAGGGGTACCTCCACATCGGCCAGTACCCCGACACGGGGATGCCGGGGGAGATCTTCATCACGATGGCCAAGCAGGGCTCGACGATCTCTGGCGTCATGGACGCGTTCGCGACGTCGATCTCGATCGCGTTGCAGTACGGCGTGCCGCTCGACGACCTGGTCGAGAAGTTCAGCCACACCCGCTTCGAGCCGTCCGGCTTCACGAACAACCGCCAGATCCCGATCGCGAAGTCGATTACGGACTACATCTTCCGCTACCTATCGCTGAAGTATCTGGGCGTCCAGCAGGCCGACGCGCATTCGGAGGCGCAGCGGGCGGTGACGGCGGCCGTGGAGCAGAGCGGCCCGGCGCAGGACGTGGCGCAGGCGGAGCTGTTCGCGACCGCGACCGCGCCGGCGCCGCTGGTCGGCGCCACCGTGGAGGCCGCGTTAGCCGGCCGCGTCGAGGGCGCGGGCGCGTTCCGCAACCAGGCCGACGCGCCGGCGTGCCCGAAGTGCGGCAGCATCACCGTCCGCGCCGGCGCGTGCTACTCCTGCGTCAACTGCGGCACGAGCACCGGGTGCGGGTGAGGGGGTTCATGGGGATCAGGGATAGTGGGAATTGGGGATCAGGTGATTGGTGAGCGGGGGTGCGGCGGTCGTCGTGCCCCGGCGCTCCGAATCACCCATTGCCCTTCGGTTACCCGTAACCCGACACGCGCATGGCCGCCTGGAGGGCGCACCCCCCGGAGCCCGGGCGGTGCCCATTCCGTGGTCGGAGTCGTGCGGGCGCACTGCAAGCCCGTCCTCCGCCCTCCGGGAGGAAGACACACTGGACCCGTTACCCGGAGGGTGCTCGACGAGTCGGCGCCTGTCGCGCCGCCGACGTACGAGAGGAGCGGAGCTGCGACAGATCCGGCTCTATGGGCGGAGTGGGCGTGGATCGGCGAGACCCCCTCACTCCGCCTGTCCTATCCGGTGCCCGCCTACAGCCACACGCTCACTCGCCGATCGCGAAGTCGAAGTACTCTCCCGGATGTGGCTCCGCCCGCAAGGTGAAGTGCCACCACTCCTGCGGGTAGTTGCGGAAGCCGCGCCGGCCCATCGCCTCGCGCAGCATCCGACGGTTCGCCCGCGCCGCATCCGTGACCTCCGGGCTGTCGGTTGCCGCGAGCGGGCTAAGGCAGTCGTAGGCCGTACCCATGTCGAGGTCGCCCTCATTTAAGCGGCCGTCTACACCGCCTGCCGCCGGGCTGTCGCATCGCGGAAGCGGCCCCGCGTCCGGGTCCGGATACGTAGTGCGAGCCGTGTGAGGGAGGCGCACGATGGTCAGGTCCATCGTCGAGCCGCGACTATGGCCGCTGCGCCGGGCGATGTAGCCCTCGCGGAAGAGCCGGCGCTTCTCGACGGTGGGGAAGAAGGCGCGCTTCATCCGCTCGTCGTCGCCTTCGTAGCCCGGCCGGTCCACCAGGCGGATCCATCGGACGAAATGGTCGACTGCGCGCTGGGGCCTGAAGCAATCGTAGACCTTTAGCGAGAGGCCCCGAGGCCGGATGTCCGCCTGCACCTGCGCGAGCGCCCGCGCGGCCTGGCGGGTCAAGACGCACTCGGGGGCATCGTAGCCTTCAATGGGCTCGCCCACGAAGTTGAACGCAGTCGCATAGCGCATTTCCTGGATGATCGAGCGGTCGACCTCCCGCAGATAGACGAAGCCGTCCGGCAGCGTGTCGCGCGGCGCGAGGCGCGCGGCCGGGCCGGCGGCGAGTCGCGGCCGCGGCAACCGCGCGTCGGCCGCCGCGCCGGGCGGCGCCGGCGGAGCCTCACGGCAACCGGCCGTCATGAACACCAGGCAGAGAAGCCGAAGCACGCAAAAGGGGGACACGGGAGCCCGAGAATACGGTCGCGCGTACCGCGTAGGAAACACGCCCCATGCCCGTGCCCAACCCGGTTTCAACGTCCGAAACGTCGATCGCTGCGCAGCGCGAGGCCGCCACGAATGCCCTCGTCTCGTCGGAGGTGATCAAGGTCTCCATATGCGATCCCGGGGTCACGAGCGAGTGGCACGTCGGTAGCGAGATCGCCTGGCATGGCGAACGGCGGGGCAACGTCCACCGCGACCACGGGCGGATCGCTGATTTTGAGCCGGGCTGGCGCCTCTGGTGCACCCACTTCAGTGCGCTCACCGGCAAACCGGATACTCCTGAGAACTACCACGCAGAATCCGACTGGCTGGCCGACGCCGGCGCCGGCACGCGCGTACGTCTTGAGCAGCACAGCAACGCAGATGAGGACGAACGCCGCCACTACCGGGAGAACCTGGAGCACATGCGGGACAGTTGCAAGCAGTACGCCGAGGCCGGTATACATCGTTGACGACCGCCAGGCGACCCATCCCAGACACACTCCGCACGTACGCGCGCGGCGTCGCTGGCGGGCTCCTCTTCAGCCTGCCGCTGCTATACACGATGGAGCTGTGGTCGGCGGGACACGCGGCGAGTCCGTGGAGACTGCTCGCGCTCCTCTTTGGGGCGATCGGACTCCTGCTCGCCTACAACTGGGCCGGCGGCCTGCGCGCGGCGCAGGGCTGGTCGGAGAACATCTTCGAGGCGGCAGAGGAGATGTGCCTGGGCATTCTCACGGCGGCTGTCGTTCTCTTCCTTCTCGGTCAGGTCGCCCCGGCGGCTTCGCCGGGAGAGTGGATAGGGAGGGTGACGATCGAGGGCGCGATCGCCGCCATCGGGGTGTCGGTCGGCACGGAGCAGCTGGGCGACTCCGAGGGAGCCGCGGGCGCAGGCGGTCGCTCGGGACGGCTCCCTGCCGTCGTGGGCGAACTCGCACCGGCCGCGCTGGGCGCGATGCTCATCGCCGCCAACGTAGCGCCCACGGACGAGGTGGCCATTGTCGCGTCCCAGGCCGGCCAACTTCACCTGGTCGGCCTCATGATTGTCTCGACACTAACGGCCGGTCTCCTGCTCAACGCCAGCGACTTCCGGGGCGCCGACCGACTGGCCCGGCGCGATGCCGGGCTCGGGCCCCTGCGCGGCACGGCCGTCACGTACTCAGTGGCCTTCGTCGTGGCGGCGCTGCTCCTGTGGGTGATCGGCCAGTTCGACGGCGAGGCGCCCTCCGTAATGCTGGCCAGGACCGTAGTACTGGCATTTCCTGCCGCCCTCGGGGCGGCCGCCGGACGCCTCCTCCTCGGAGGCGACGCCGGTAACCACAGGGCCGACTGACATGCCTCGCGAGGAGAAACGCAACGCCGTCGAGTGGCTCGTGTTCGGCCTGGGCACGACGCTTACCCTCGCAATCGCAGCATTCCTGCTGGTGGAGGCCTTCGACGACCCCGGCAGCATCCGGCTCCGCGTGAGCCTCGAGGTGCGGCCAGCAGAGGACGGGGTCTCCGTTCACGTGCACAATTCCGGCGGCGCAGCGGCCGTCGACGTGACGGTCGAGGTGTGCGATTCGGACGACGAATGCCGCGACCTGCTCTTCCCGGACGTCCCAAGTGAAGGAGACCGAGCGGCCGTCGCTCTGTTCGGACCGGACGCCAGCGGGTTCACGGCGCGCGTCACAAGCTACCGCGGCATGAACGGCGAGCTATGACGCGACGGTGTGCCGTGAATGGTATATGGTATGTATATAGAGAATGGGTCGGCTAGTGTGGGGTGATGGTTGATGGAGTGGAAGAGAGGTGCACTCCCGCTCCACAACTGCGCTAGCTCAGCCGCTCCTCACGCAGGAGCACCAGCCCCACGAGGGCGGTCGACACGACCATCAGCGCCAGCGCGTATGGCGCGGCGCTAGCGAACATGGCCTCGCGCGCCGCACTCCAGACGCCCATCGCCGGTGTGCGGAAGCCGAGCGGCGAGAGAAGGAACGTCAGCGGTAGCTCCTTGAGACTCGAGAGGAAGACGAGCGCCGCGCCGGCGCCGAGGCCGCGCCGCAACAGCGGGAGTGTCGCGGCCGCGAAGGCCGCGGCCGGCCGGCGTCCTAGCGCGCGCGCAGCCTCCTCGAGCCGCGGCGGCGCCTGGAAGAGAGCGCTGCGGATCGGCCCCAGCGCCTCCGGAAGAAAGTGCAGCGCGTAGGCGCCGACCAGGAGTGCCAGGGTCTGGTAGAGCGCCGGCGCGGCGCGGAGTGAGAAGAAGACGATCGCCAGTGCCAGGGCCAGCGGCGGCGTCGCGTACCCAACGTAGGCGACGCGCTCCACGAACCGCGACGCCGGCGACGGTCGGCGCACGCGCAGGTAGGCAATCCCGAGGGCCAGCGCGGCCGCCGCGACGGCCGCCGGCAGTGCGGCCGACAGCGCGTCGCCCATGGCGCGCGGGAGACCGGCCCAGGCGTCGGTGGTGCCGCGCCCGAGCCAGTCCAGCACCGTCGCCACGGGCACGCCGACCTGGAACAACGCGAGCAGCGCGAGTCCGCCGGCGACGGGCACGCGGGCCGCCCCCAGCAGGCGCCGCGTGCGCCTGCGCGCCGCGCCGGCCCCGACGCGGGCGAACCGCTGGCCCACCAGCAGCTGGCCCTCCAGCGCGAGCAGCACCGCGGTCAACGCAAGCAGCATCAGCGCGAGGCACGCCGCGTAGACGCGGTCGTACCCGGCCGAGTACTGGATGTAGACCGCGTAAGAGAGCGTCTCGTAGCGCAACAGCGACACCACACCGAAGTCGCCCAGCACGTGTAGGACGATCAGCAGCGCGCCGGCGAGGAACGCCGGACGGAGCTGCGGCAGGACGACGCGACGAGCGACCTCGGTCCGGCGCATACCGAGGGATCGGGCGGCCTCTTCCAACGAGCCGTCGAGACCCAGCAGCGCGGCACGCAGGTTCAGGAACAGGTACGGCGCAGTGCCGACCGACAGCGCGATGAGCGACCCGAGGAACGGCGAAGGGCGCGGCAGCGGCGTGCCCACGACTTGCGACAGCGTGCCCGCGGGTCCGGTGGCCGCCAGCATCGCGTAGGCAATCACGTAGCCCGGAACGGCCAGCGGGAGCACGCTTAGCAGCGTGAATGCGCGCGCGAACGGTACATCGGTCCGCGCCACTAGCCAGGCCGCCGGAAGCGCCAGCGCAGTGGCGAGCGCCAGCACGCCGGCGCCAAGGACAACCGTGTGCGCCAGCAGGCGCACGTTGCGCCACCGAAACACGAGCGAAGCCAGCTCGGTTGGCTCGGCCTCGAAGGCGCGCAGAGCGAGGTAGGCCAGCGGTAGGGCCACTCCGGCCACCACGACCGCAGCCGGGACCCACGGCAGGGCGCGCGCCGCGGCGCGAGCCGGCCGGGGCAGCCCGGGCGCGCGGCCGGCGGCCACGGCCGGGCTCACAGGAGGTCGGCGTCGCGGAGAATCCGTAGCGTCCCTTCGAGATCCGTCAGGCGCGCGAGATCGATCGTCGGGCTGAGGCTCACCGCGCGCTCGAACGGCAGCAGGTACGCCGGCAGCGCGGCGCCGCCGACCACGGGGTATTCGTGAACCGTCTCCGCCGCGCTTGTCTGGGCGGCCGCAGAAAGGAGGAAGGACAGGAACCGCTGCGCGAGCTCGGGCTGCGACGACGTGTTCAAGACGCCTGCCCCCGTGACGAGGGCAAGGTTGCCGACGTCACCCGGAGCGAACGTGTGCACGGCAACAGGCGCCCGCCCGTCCGACCGTGCCGTGTCCCGCAACACTCGGTAAACGTAGTAGTGGTTCGTCAGCGCTACGTCGATCTCGCCCGCCACGAGGGCCTCCAGCATCGGCGTGTTGGACGGGTAGGCGCGCGGCGCCAGCTCCTTCATCCCTTCGATCCACGCCCCTGTCGCATCGTCACCGTGCAGAGCGCGCATCCCGGAGATGAAGTCCTGGAATGACGAGTACGTGGGCGTCCATCCGACACGGCCGCGCAGCGAGGCCTGCCGGGGCAGGTCCATCACGGATGAGGGGAGCGTGCTGCTGTCGACCCGGGCAGGACTGTACGCGAGGACCCGAAAGCGAACCGTCGCGGGTAGCCAGCGCCCGGCCTCGGGAAGGAAGGCGTCCGGTAGCGCTCGCAGCGACTCCGGCGCGGCCGCGTAGAGGCCCGCGGCGTCCGCTTCAACGAGCGCACCCGTGGTGTTCGCCCAGTACACGTCCGCTGGCGAGGCCGCTCCCTCCTCGCGCATCTGCGCCAGGAGCTCCGCGTCGGACCCGTAGCGCGCCTCCACCACTATGCCGGTCTGCTCCCGGAAGAGCTGCAGGAGGGGCTCGACGAGTGTCTCGCTGCGGCCTGAGTAGATGACCAGGGGCTCCCGCATGGCGCCCGCACCCGTGTCGGCGCCTTCGCGGCAGCCGGCGAGGGCCGGAGCGATCACGAGCGCTGCCAGGACGAGGTGGTGGAGGCGCATCATACGTGTTGTTTAGACAGAGTCCAGATATTACCCCGGGCAAGTGATCGGGTGATTCAGCGATCCGGCGATTCAGCGATTCCGCATCGCCGCCCCCGTCCACCGTCCACCGGATGCCGTTCCACCGTCCGTTCGGGTTTTGCCCAACCCGAACGCGCCTCCCCCGCATTCTAGATCGCCGCATCGCAGAGTCGCCCGGAGGGGGCCGCCGATTGTGCCCGGGTTAGCTTCCGGACCCCCGGCCGGCGCGCCGGCGGGCTCGCCCGCCTTGACCACCGACCTCCCGCTCCCGCACGAGGACGCGCTGCGCCGCGTCGGCGCCGCGGCCGACGCGCTGGGCATTGAGGTATATGTAGTCGGTGGGGCCGTGCGCGATGCCATCATGCGCCGGCGCACCACCGACATCGACTTCGTCACGCTCGGCGCCGGCACCGGGGAGGCACTCGCGGAGGCGGTCGCGGGTGACCTCGACGGGCTCGTGGCGCACGTCTACACCGCGTTCGGGACCGCCGCCGTGCGCGTGCCGCCGGACACTCTACCAGGCGAGGGCGACGAGCTGGTTCTGGAGTTCGTCGGCGCGCGCCGCGAGAGCTACCGCGCCGATTCGCGCAAGCCGATCGTAGAGGACGGCTCGCTGGTCGAAGACCTCGCCCGGCGGGACTTCACCGTCAACGCCCTCGCAGTGGCGCTGAACTCCGACCGCTTCGGGGAGCTCATCGATCCGTCGGGCGGGCTCGCCGACCTGTCCGCTCGAAAGCTCAGGACGCCTCTCGACCCCGAGCGCACCTTCGACGACGACCCCCTGCGCATGATGCGCGCGGCGCGGTTCGCGGCACAGCTCCGCTTCACGGTGGACGCGCCGGCCGTCGCGGCCATGCGTTCCATGGCCGGCAGGATCGAGATCGTGAGCCAGGAGCGCGTGACGGACGAGCTGCAGCGAATAGTCGCGTCGCCGGCGCCGGCCACGGGTCTCGCCCTGCTCTACGACACCGGCGTGCTCCACCACGTCTTCCCGGAACTGGTCAAGCTTGCCGGCGTCGAGGCCGTAGGCGGTCATCGGCACAAGGACAACTTCCACCACACGCTCGAAGTCCTGGAGAACCTGGTCGCCATGCAGCGCGCCGCCGGGACTGCCGACGAGCGTGCCGAGGGCGACGCCCTCTGGCTGCGCTGGGCGGCGCTGCTACACGACATAGCCAAGCCCGACACCAAGCGGTTCATTACCGGGACGGGCTGGACTTTCCACGGCCACGACGAGCTCGGCGCCCGCCGCGTGTCGAAGATCTTCCGCCGGCTGAAGCTGCCACTGGGCGACCCCGCACGCTACGTGGAGGCGATCGTGCGCCTCCACCACCGCCCGACCGCCCTGGTCGACGACGAGGTGAGCGATTCCGCCGTGCGCCGGCTGCTCTTCGACGCCGGCGACGCAGTGGACGACCTGATGATGATGGTCCGGGCCGACGTGACGAGCAAGAACCCGGCGCGGGTCAGACGCTACCTGGCGGGCTTCGATCACGTCGAGGCCAGAATGCACGAGGTAGAAGACAAGGACCACCTCCGCAACTTCGAGCCGCCTGTCGATGGCCACGAGATCATGACAAGCCTCGGGCTCGAGCCCGGTCCCGCCGTCGGTGCGCTTAAGAATGCCCTCGAACAGGCCATCCTGGACGGCGTGATCCCGAACGAGCACGACGCGGCGTTCGACTACATGATGTCGATCAAGGACGAGGTGCTCGCCTCCGTCGGAGGGCGTGACCGCCCTCGCTAGGGCCCTGGCGCTGGCCGCGCTCGCCTGCGTCGCGCCGGCGAGCGCCCAGTCGGCGCGCGACTTCGCCACGTTCGACCTCGCCGTCGGTGGCGCCGGCCAGGTCGGTGCGTCGTGGGACGGCCGTTGGGAGGCCTCTCCGGCCCTCGGCGCGCGCCTTGAGACGCCTGTGGGTGGCGGCTACCTGGCGTTCGGCGCGCGAGGCTGGGGCAACACCGGGGTCGACGATCTCGTGCCGAACTTCACAGCGCTTCAGGCCAGTGCCGGCTGGGGCCCGTCCGTCACTTTCGGGCCCGCAAGCCTCCGGTCGTCGGCGCACGTCGGCGCGATAGCATTCCTCTTCGACGACGAGGACGACTTCACGGGCGCACTACGTCGGGAAACAGAACTCGCCGCGGGGGTTTCCGGCCGCGTGATTGTCGGCGTGCGCCGGGGATTCGCGGCGTGGGCGGGAGCGGACGCGGTGCACGTGTTCACGGAGCCCTCCGAGCGCATGCTGTTCCTCGAGGCCGGCGTGGCGATCAGTGTCGGCGCGCCGGCGTGGCTGGGCCGGGCGCTGCGATGACCGCGCTCGTCGCCATGCTCCTGGTCGCAGCGCCGGTCGACACGGTCCGATCGGCGCCGTGCCCGGGCGGGGAGGTGCTCGACCGGCGCGACCTGGAGGGGCTCGTGCTCATGACGGACGTCCTCGGCCGACTGTCCGGCGTGTCGAGTACCAGCATCGACGGGTTCGACCATCGCCCCCACGCGGGCTCGGCCCCCGTGGGTGGTGTGGCGTGGCTCGTGACAGTCGACGGCGTCCCCATCGAATCCGGTGCCTTCGGGATGGTCGACATCCACCTGCTCCCTATCGAGCCCGCCGACCTCGAGCGTGTGGTGTACTGCCCGGGCCCGCATGTAGGCGCAGGTCGGTTCGCCGGGTCCGGCGTGCTGGAGCTGACGACGCTGGGCGCGCGGGCCGACGGGGCGATCGCCGGCCGCGCCGCCGCGCGCATCGCCAACGAAACCGGCGACCCTGGTCCGCGCCGCTACCTGGAGGATGCGGCGCCGAACGTGGACAAGATCGGCCCCGACTACGCGGCGCGCGTGGCGGGGCCAGCGTGGTGGGCGGGTGCCCGCTTCGAGCGCCGCTATCCCAGCGACGCAGCGACCTTCGTCCGGAACGCGAATGCCCTGGGTCACTTCCCTGCCGTTCGCTACGGCGCCGCGGGCGTGCGCGCCGGCCGTCCCGGCAGCGCCCTACGGTTCGACGGCGCCGGCGCCTACGCGTCGGACCTGTGGTATGTGGAGTCCGCCGGCCGCGAGCTCCCCGTGTTGCGGCTGAGCGGGCAGGCGTCAGCGACGGCCGGCGCCGCAATGGGCGACCTCGCGGCCGGCGCACGCCTGTCGATCACCGGCGCCTCCGTCGCGCGCCGGCCTGAGATGATGGATAGTGCCTTCGTCGCGTTCGATCCGGCCTGGCGGGAGGCAGGAGTCGTGTTGGACGTGGAGCTGCGATCTCCACGTGCTATCGCCGCCGGCGTGCACCTGCGTGGGACGACCGCTCGCGGCCCGGGCCTCGCGGACGGCGAGGTCGGCCTCGCCCGGGTGTGGTTGCGCCGGAGCGCGGAGCACCGGCCCGGCCTGCGCCGGCGCGGCGCGATCGCCCTGGTCGTCGCCGGCGCCGACGTGGGCCTGGAGGGTGCGTTCTCCGTCGATCGTGATCTGCGTCACGGAACGATTTCCGCGACCGTCGCCCGCGACGACCGCCTCCCGGGGGAGGAGCTTGGTGTCGCATACTGGTCGTCGCGCGGCTTCACCGGGCTGCAGCGCCCGGAGACGACGTACCGCGCCCTGCCTTCGCTAGGGCGAGCTACCGAATGGTCACTGCGTACCGACTGGGTTGCGGGAACCCCGGCCGGCATGTTCCACGTCTCGGTCGGCGGGCGCGATATGCGGGGGCTCACGCTGCATGAGGCTACGTTCCGTCCCCACGCCGACGCGGGCGTCGCAGGCGATGTGGAGGCGTCCGGCGGCAACCATGGCCGGGTCCTAACAGCCAGCGTGGGAGCGAGCGGCCAGCGCGGCCGATTGCGCTGGCAGGCGTCATACAGGTTCGAGCAGGCCCTGGCAGGCGACTCCCTGTTCGGCGCGACGTGGGCGAGCGTGCCGGAGCACCTCTTCCGCGCCGGAGTGGCGGTCCGCCCGTCACCGTCGCTTATGCTGCGCATCGCGTCGGAAGCGAGGTCAGGGACCGAGTGGCCCGCCTACGAGGCGTTCGAGGGTGTCGCCTGGCCCGGGTCGGGGCGGGTTTACAGCGCCTCCGTTCCACCGGCCGTGCTCGTCGATCTCGACCTGGAGAAGTCCGTCCTCAACGGTCACCTGCACGTTACGGCGTCGGCACGAAACGTCTTCGGCGCGCCCGAGAGGGCGCACCCGCTGGGAGCGACGCTGGCGGTCCGGCTGTGGGTCGGCGTTGCCGTAACCCTTTGACGGCGGCGTCGGGTCAGGAGCTCGCGGCGTCGTCTCCGTTCTGGTACTTGTACACCAGTGCCGCCAGGAGGCCGCCCAGCGAGCAGGCCACCAGGTAGACCCACAGATTCGCCATGGAGCCACCGCCCGCCATGGAGTCGACGAGGGTCGGCCCAATCGCCACCGCGGGGTTGAACGCGCCGCCGGAAATCGGGCCGACCACGAGGGCACCGACGGTCACCACGAATCCGATCGCGAGTCCGTAGTAGGAGTTGCCGGCGGTCGTCGGAGCCGTCGCGACGTTCAACACGACCAGGGCGAGTGCGAACGTGAAGAGGAGCTCCAGGAGGAAGAACGTGCCGAGGGGCACGTCGGCCGCCGGCGCGACGGGAAACGTGGTCCCGGAAACCATCTGCGAAACGAGCGCGGCGACGACCGCGGCTACTAGCTGAGTGACGATGTAAGCGCCCGCTTCCGTCGGCGTCGCCTTGCCGCGCAGCCAGATGGCGAGCGTCACGGCCGGGTTGTAGTGGGCGCCGGAGATGTGGCCCCCCATGTACACCATCACCATCAGGACCGACCCGATCGCCAGGGCCGCCATCTCGACACCACCCGTCACCGCGAGGCCGATGGTGAGAACGAGGAAGAAGGTGCCGATGAACTCGGTGACGAGCTTGCGAGCGAGCATCTTGGGGGGCCGTGAGGCCGGCGGGTAGGGGGACACGGCGCGCGCGGGCGCCTCCACGGAGAATGGACGAAGGCCAAACTAGACGAACGCACCGAAACTCCGGCTCCCCTCGACCGTCCCCGGCGAAGCGAGATGGACGATAGGATGGACACCTACAGGCCACAGCCGGCGCGCGGCGTCGCGCGCGGCGCCTGGATCGTCGCCGGACTGGTGCTCGCAGGCATCGGTAGCATCGGCGCGGTCGTCCCGGTCCTGCCTACGACGGTGTTCTTCATCGGCGCGGCCGGGTGTTTCGCCCGCTCCAGCCCGCGGCTCGAGCGCTGGGTTTTGAACCTGCCGCACGTGGGACCCATGGTTCGCGACTACCGCCGGGGGCTGGGGATGCCCCTACGCGCGAAGTACACCGCCTCTGCGATGATCGCGGTCGCCGTGACTCTCAGCGCGCTCGCGATCGCGTCCTGGCCCGGCCGCGGTGCGGCGGTCGGCCTGGGCCTGATCGGCATCGGCTACGTCACGCTGCGCGTGCCGACCCGTGAGCGCGTGCTCGAAGCGCGCGGTCGGGGATCAGACGTCGTGCCAGTGACCGTGCTCGGGGGACCAGACCTTCCCGGGCGGAGCCGGTCCGGGCTGCCCGGAGCCCCCACCGCGAGTCACCGCCAGGCCGATGACGAGCAGGCCGGCCAGCACCAGCAGCACCAGCACGGTCCCCGATAGACCGCCGCGGCGTGCGAGGGGCGTCTTGCGCGCGTGGCAGTTCTTGTATTTGAGGCCGCTGCCGCACGGGCAGGGAGCGTTTCGGTGTACGGACATCGGAATCAGGGTTCTGGCGGAAATCTATGGCCTCCGTCGATGTAGGGTCGGGTGATCCACGATTCGCGGCCAGCGCCTATAGAAGCGCCGTCAGGAGCCGATGTCGGGGGATGCCCCCGCCGTCTGGTCGCCCGTCGCGGAACGCCCGCGTTCCTGAACGCAGCCTGCGCGGCCGGGCGGTGAACCCGCGCTCCCACACGGTCGTCCCCCATCGGCCGCCCAGTTTGCGATGCCCCACACCCTCCGCGTAATTCCGGAGCACGGCCTCGCCGTCGTGTGCTTCGACGGCGTCGTCGACGACGCCGAGACGATCGCCGCCACGGGCGAGCTCGCGCTCGACCCGCGCTGGTCGCCAGGGAACGACGTGGTGTGGGACGGCCGGCGGGTGCTGCGCGCAATCGGGACACTCGAGCCCGTGGGCGCCGGGATCGCCGCCGCCGGCGGGCCGCTCGACATGTTCCTCGGTGCCGGCCGCTCGGCCGCGCTGCTGCGCCCCGGCGCCGACCCGGAGATGGCACTGCTGCTCGGCGGGCTCGGCTGGGCGCACCCCGGGCGGATCGTAAAGACCTTCTTCGACGCCACCGAGGCAGCGTCCTGGTTGGGGCTGCCAGTGGAAGTATTGAACCAGGCCACATAAGGAAAGCAAAGGAGAGGCAGGTACCGCCAGCGGCGACCCGCGCAGGGGTTGCTTGTTAGCGTGACGGCGCCTACAATGAGCGCGAGGCATCGAACGGTGGCGGGCTGGTCCCGCTGCCCGAGTCCCCTCGGAGGCCTCTTCGCCGCGGTTCGCGGCGAACCACACTGGCTGTGCTCGTGGCCGAAGCCGCGAGCGCATCCAGCGAACCTCCACCAACCGGGGACGCCATGATTGCCACATTTCGCTACATCATTCTGGCTGCGCTGGTCTGCGCGCCGTGGGCTCTCGCTCTCGCGCAGAATGCCCAACTCGACGCGGCGTCGAGCTACCTGGCTGAGCATCGGCAGGCGCTCGGGCTGACCGAGAATGACCTCCAGAGCCTGGTCGTCGTCGACCAGCAGGTCAACGCTCGAACTGGAACGGCTTTCGTGTACCTCCAGCAGCAGCTTGAAGGGGTACCCGTATACCACGCCATCGTCAACGTAACCGTGGCTCGCGACGGCCGCGTGCTCCACGTCGGGAATCGCGCGGTGAGCGACCTGCGGGGTGCCCTGTCCAGCCGGGCGAGGGTCCTCTCAGCTGAAAGCGCCGTGCGGGCGTCAGCGGGTGCGCTGGGGCTCGAGGTGACAGAGCCCCTGCGCAGTCTTGGCACGAGGGGCGAGCTCTTCGAAACCGTGCTCTTGAGTGCCGGCGGTATCGCGAGCGAGGACATCGCCGTACAGCTGGCCTACGTCCCAACCGAGCGCGACGGCGTGCGCCTGTCGTGGATCGTTGAGTTCTACTCGATTGACGGGCGGCACCTCTGGCATGTGGCCATCGACGCCGCCACCGGCATCGAGCTTTTCCGCGACGACCTCGTGGTAAGCGACCACTTCGCAGCCGACGACTACTGGCCGGCCGGCTGGCCGGTCTACACGCCGGCCGGCGGCGTGCTTGCTGCAGGAGTATCCATTCCGCTGGCGCAATGGGCGCCTGGCGCGCCGGCGCTGGTGTCGGGCAGCTACCGCGTGTACGCCGCGCCGCACGAGAGCCCGTCGCACGCCGGCGACCCGTTCCAGGACCTGCGGACGACCGTGGCAAATCCGCACGAGCCCACGGCATCACCGCTCGGGTGGCACGACAACGGAGCGCTGCAGTTCACCACGACGCGTGGCAACAACGTCCACGCCGGCGTCGACCTGGTAGCGCCCAACGGAATCGACCCGGGCGGAGAGGCGGATGGCGGGGCCGCGCTGATGTTCGATTTCGCGTTCGACCCCAGCACGCAAGCGCCACCCGCCTACCGGCCGGCCGCGGTAACGAACCTGTTCTACTGGAATAACATCATCCACGACGTCGTCTACCACTACGGGTTCGACGAGGCGTCGGGGAACTTCCAGGCGGACAACTTCGGGCGGGGCGGACTCGGCAACGACTGGGTGCGCGCCGAGGCGCAGGACTTCAGCGGTACCAACAACGCCAACTTCTCCACCCCGGCCGACGGTTCGCTCCCGCGCATGCAGATGTACGTGTGGACCTCGCCGTTCGGCAACGAACTCGTGGTGGGGCCGCCCGTGAACCAGACGTACGTCATGAGCGGCGCCGCCTTCGGGCCGCCCTTTACCGCAACGGGCTCCACGGGGTCGCTTGTTGTCGTCAACGACGGAACAGCGCTGCCAGCCGAGGGATGTGGTCCGCTGATTGGCTTCCCCGCCGGCAGCATCGCGATGGCGTATCGCGGCACATGCCCGTTCACTCAGAAGGTCGCCAACGCCCAGGCAGCCGGAGCCATAGCGGTCGTTGTGATCAACAACGTGGGCGGCAGCCCGATTACGCTGGGCGGTGCGGACCCCTCGATCGTGATCCCGTCCGGGATGATCGCGCAGGACGACGGCGCCGCCATCGTCGCCTCCCTCCCCGTAGCATCGGCGACCGCTCGCAACGTGGGGGCCGCGTCCCTCGATCGCGACAGCGACTTCGACAACGGCGTGATAGTCCACGAGTACGCCCACGGTATCTCGAACCGGCTCACCGGCGGTCGGACGGTCACGAACTGCCTCAACAACCAGGAGCAGATGGGTGAGGGTTGGAGCGACTACTACGCCGTCATGCTTACGGACACGAACACCGACCTCCGGGGCATCGGGACCTACGTGGGATTCGAGCCGACGGACGCGCGCGGGATTCGCCCGTATCCATACAGCACGCAGATGGCGCTCAACCCGGCCACCTACGACTTCACGAAGACGGCCGCAGTGCCGCACGGCGTGGGGTTCGTCTGGGCCACGATGCTGTGGGACATGACCCGCGACCTCGTGGCGCGCCACGGGTTCAATCCCGACGTGTACGGGGCCTGGAGCACCGGCGGGAATAACCTGTCGATTCAGCTCGTGACCGACGGACTGAAGATCCAGCCGTGCCGACCAGGCTTCGTGGACGGCCGCGACGCCATCATGGCGGCCGACGCGGCGCTGACTGGCAACGCCAACCAGTGCCTGATCTGGGACGCATTCGCCCGCCGGGGCCTCGGCAACAGCGCCTTGCAGGGTCTCAACACCAGCGCGAGCGACGGCACGGAGGCATTCGACCTGCCCGCGTACTGCAGCACGTTCGCCATGGTCACCGACCAGGTCGTCGGGCTGAGGACGCTTGGCGCGCTGAACCGCGGCCAGGCGAACTCGCTCCTCGTGAAGCTCACCAACGCTGAGAAGCGCGTCGATTCCGGAAACCCGGGGCCGGCGCTGAGTCTTCTCTCGGCGTTCGTCAATCAGGTGGTTGACTTCGTCGCAACGGGGGTGTTGACACCTGATCAGGGCCAGGTGCTGATCGATCATGCGCAGGGGCTGATCAATCGCATCCAGCAGGACTTCCCGGAGGGCCTCATCGCGGCCGGCGACGCCGGAGCGCTCGTCAGCACCGGTTTGCCCGCGGAGTACCAGCTGGGCGCGAGTTCTCCGAACCCGTTCCGCACCGAGTCTGAGATCCGGTTCGAACTCCCGGAGGCGACACATGTCAGGCTCCTCGTATACGACGTGACGGGCCGCGAGGTGGCCAGGTTGGTCGATGCGGAAATGGAGGCCGGCTACCACCGCGTTGTGATGGACGGAGCGCGACTGGCGAGCGGCATCTACCTCTACCGCATGGAGGCCGGCTCGTTCGCTGCCACGCGCCGGATGGTGCTCGCGCGCTAACGCCACGTCGCCGAGTGGTCGGGCCA
>Ga0307505_10000850_pt1 | contig 29459 bp, 30 predicted proteins | sample 23_S_MG_FD_202183 | JGI IMG/M metagenome (GOLD analysis project Ga0307505, IMG submission 202183) | Soil microbial communities from Populus trichocarpa stands in riparian zone in the Pacific Northwest, United States - 23_S | ecosystem: Environmental > Terrestrial > Soil > Riparian zone > Trees... | reverse complement strand
TCCAGGCTTCCGGCTGACCTTCGGCTTTACGATCTTTTACCTGTCCCTCATCGTGCTCATTCCGATCGTCGGACTCTATATCAAGACATTCGAGCTTGATTGGGAGCGCTTCTACGCCATCGTCACCGGGCCAAGGTTCATGGCCGCGCTGAGGTTGAGTTTCGGGGCATCGCTGCTCGCCGCCCTGTTTAATGCCGTGATCGGGGTAATGGTCGCCTGGGTGCTGGTGCGCTATCGGTTCTTCGCCCGCCGTCTTCTCGATGCCATCGTTGACCTGCCTTTCGCGTTGCCGACCGCGGTCGCCGGTATTGCGCTCACCGCACTCTATGTTCCGCAAGGCTGGCTCGGCCGACTGTTCTCGCCGTTTGGCATCACTATCGCCTACACGCCGATCGGCATTTGGATCGCACTGGTCTTCATCGGCCTCCCATTCGTCGTGCGCACCGTTCAGCCGGTACTCGAAGACTTCAACCGCGAAGTTGAGGAGGCCGCGGCCACACTCGGCGCTTCGCGGCGAACCACGATCCTGCATGTCATTTTGCCACCGTTGATCCCGGCGATCCTCACCGGCTTCGCTCTCGCCTTCGCCCGCGCGGTTGGCGAATACGGCTCGGTGATCTTCATCGCCGGCAACATTCCACGGCGAACCGAAATTTTGCCGCTGCTCATCGTGTTTCGCCTGGAAGAGCGTGACTATGCCGCCGCTGCCGCGATTGCCGCAGTGATGCTCACGGTCTCGTTCATCATTCTGCTCCTCATCAACCTCGTGCAGGTTTGGAGCTATAGGAGATTCGGCAATGGCTGAAACGGCCCTTGATCTCCCCGCTGTCGGTTCTCCGGTCACGGAAGCGCGGTCGGTCCGATTCACGCTCATAGCGCTCAGCGTCATAACCTTGGCGCTTTTCCTTGTCGTGCCGCTCCTCGCTGTCTTCGTGCAGGCCCTCGGCCTGGGCCTCGGTCCGGCTCTTGCGACATTTCAGGATCCCGATGCGATCGCCGCGATCAAGCTCACGCTGCTGGTGGCGGCGATCGCAGTTCCCTGCAATCTGGTGTTCGGCATTGCCGCCGCCTGGGCCATTGCCAAGTACCGTTTCCCCGGCCGGGCTTTCCTCATTTCGCTGATCGACCTGCCGTTCTCGGTGTCGCCCGTCGTCGCCGGTCTCGTCTACGTGTTGCTGCTCGGACCGTTCACTCCAATCGGAGCCTGGCTTCTCCAGGATTTCGGCGTGCGTGTTATCTTCGCCGTGCCGGGCATCGTGCTCGCGACGATCTTCGTGACGTTTCCTTTCGTCGCGCGCGAACTGATCCCGTTGATGCAGGATCAAGGAACCGGCGACGAGGAGGCGGCACTCTCGCTTGGAGCCACCGGCTGGAAGACTTTCTTCTATGTGACTTTGCCAAACGTCAAATGGGCGCTGCTCTATGGCGTCCTGCTCTGTAACGCGCGCGCGATGGGCGAGTTCGGCGCTGTAGCAGTGATCTCGGGGAAACTCAGGGGTGAGACGGTGACGATGCCGTTGCAGATTGAGCTTTACTATCAGGAGTTCAGGGCGTTGGCCCAGGTATCCGCCTTTACCCTCGCAGCGGTGCTCGCCGGCCTCGCGCTTGTAACGCTGGTGATAAAAACCTGGCTCGAATGGCGATATGCCGACCAGCTCGCGGCGACCAGAAATGGACATTAAGGAGACGACGATGGAAGTCGGTATCGGGAGCGCGCGCCGGCAGGGAGATGTTGAATGACCGTACTTGCACCTTACCCACCTGAAGCCAATCTACTGAGGGTGGGCATTCCTGAGGCAGGCGCTTCGACGGTCGCAAGCGCGCGTGGAGCTGTGAACGTAGCGATCCAGAACCTCACGAAATCGTTCGGGGAGACGGCCGCCCTGCACGGCGTATCGCTGGATATCGCGGGCGGGGAACTCATTGCGCTCCTTGGGCCTTCGGGATCGGGCAAGACGACGCTGCTGCGCCTGATCGCCGGCCTCGATTTCCCGAATTCCGGGCGCATCCTGTTCGACGACTATGACGCGTCCAGAAAATCCGTGCGGGAACGCAATGTCGGGTTTGTCTTCCAGCATTACGCGCTGTTCCGCCACATGACCGTCTTCGACAACATCGCTTTCGGCTTGCGGGTTCGTCCGCGCGCTCAACGGCCGCAAGAGATGATCATTCGTGAGCGTGTTCTGACGCTGCTCGATCTCGTGCAGTTGAGCGGCCTCGACAAGCGCTATCCGTCGCAACTGTCGGGCGGTCAGCGCCAGCGCGTTGCGTTGGCGCGTGCCCTCGCGATCGAGCCACGCATCTTGCTGCTGGATGAACCGTTCGGCGCGCTCGACGCGAAGGTCCGCAAGGAGTTGCGCCGCTGGCTGCGCGAGATCCATGACCGCACCGGCCACACGACCGTGTTCGTCACGCACGATCAGGAGGAAGCGCTCGAGCTGGCGGACCGTGTGGTTGTGATGAATGAAGGACAGATCGAGCAGGTCGGCAGTGCCGATGACATCTTCGATCGGCCCGCGACGCCGTTTGTCTTCGACTTCATCGGCGACTCGAGTTCGCTACCGGTCGAGATCAGGAACGGGCAGGTCTTTCTCGACGACCGTCCGATTTCCATCGATGCCAAGGGCCAACCCGACGGACTCGCAACGCTGTTCTTCCGGCCAAGCCACATAAAGATCGGCGATGAGGCGGGCAGTATCGTCGGTACTGTCACAGGGTCGCGGCGCGTCGGAGATTGGCGGCGCGTGGATCTTGAAACCGGCCTTGCTCGTCACCGCCTTGAAATTGACGTTCCGGCCGGTTCGGACGTGGCTAAAAACGGGCGTGTGGCGATCAAGCCAACCGTGTCGCGGCTCTTTGCTCGTAAAAGCTAAATAGCAGCAGTCAAGGCAGGGAAGCCGGAGCCAGCGCGACTCGTAAGCCATCCAGTTCTTCGGACATCAGGACCTGGCAGGAAAGGCGCGAGTTCGGCTTGAGGTCGGCGAGGACCTCAAGCTGGTCGAGCTCTTCGCCGCTCTTCTCGGGCAACAGGGGCAACCATTCCTCGTCGACATAGACGTGACAGGTGGCGCAAGCGCAGGAGCCGCCGCATTCCGCCTTGATCGGCAGTTCCCAGTCGCGGATGATTTCCATTACGCGCCAGCCCGGCAACGCTTCGAGCTCATGCTCCGCGCCGCTGTGATCGACCACCTTGATCTTCATGCGACTTTCAGCCGTTGCTGAAGTTGGGTCGATGATGTCGTGTACTGGAAGCGCAGCTTCTCGTTCGGCCGACAAATGCGGAAAGCCGCCTGCGACATCAATGCGGCCTCGTGAAAACCCGAGAGAATCAACTTGAGCTTGCCGGGGTAGTGATTGATGTCGCCGATCGCGAAGATGCCCGGCACGGAAGTTTCGAATTTCTCGGTGTCAACGGGGATCAGGTTCTCAGCCAGATCCAGGCCGAAATCGGCGATCGGTCCGAGCTTCATGGTCAGTCCGAAGAACGCGAGGAAACGATCTGCCGACAACTCCTCAATTCCCCTCGCAGTGGTGATCGTGACCCCCGAGAGGTGCGGCGCGCTGCCGTTCAGCCCGTTCAACTTGCCGACAAGGAAATCGATCTCGCCCGCCGCAGCCAGTTCCTTCATGCGGGATACAGAATGCGGCGCAGCGCGGAAACCGTCCCGGTGATGGATCAGAACGACCCGCTCCGCGACCGGTTGAAGATTGAGCGTCCAGTCGAGCGCGCTGTCGCCGCCGCCGGCGATCACGACGCGCTTGCCACGGAAGGCTTCGATCCTGCGCACCGAATAAAAAACGCTCTCGCCCTCATAGGATTCGATATTCGCGAGCGCCGGCTTCTTCGGCACAAAGCTGCCGCCGCCAGCAGCGATGACGATCACCGGTGCTTCGATGACGGTCCCGTTGTCGGTTGCAATCCTCCACTGTCCTTCCGGAGTTCTGGTGAGGCTGTCCGCCATTTCGCCGAGGTGAAGCGCGGGAGAGAACGGCGCGATCTGCTCCATTAGCCGATCGGTCAGCTCCTGCCCCGAGATAATTGGCCAGGCGGGAATGTCGTAGATCGGCTTTTCCGGATAAAGCTCCGCGCACTGTCCGCCGGGCTTGTCGAGAATATCGATCACATGCGCGGACAGCCCAAGCAGTCCCAGTTCGAACACCGCGAACAGCCCGCAGGGACCCGCTCCAATGATGATCGCGTCGGTACGTTGCACTGAACTCGTCATGGAATTGTCTGCCTAGCTCGTCGGTTCGATTGCAGCCTGCGGTGAGAAGAACTGATCAAACTTGTTCTGCTTGCCCTTGAACTCTTCGGCCTCGGGCAGCGGGTCCTTGCGGTCGGCGATGTTGGGCCAGATCGCGGAAAACTCGGCGTTCAGCTTCACCCAGCGGTCCGCGCCTTCGACGGTGTCGGGAATAATTGCTTCGGCCGGGCACTCGGGCTCGCAGACGCCGCAGTCGATGCACTCGTCAGGGTGAATGACGAGCATGTTCTCGCCCTCGTAGAAGCAGTCGACTGGGCAGACTTCGACGCAGTCCGTGTACTTGCAGCGGATGCAGGCTTCGGTGACGGCAAAGGTCATGGGCGACGGACTCGAACGCGACGTTATTGTTGGAAAATCGACGATCTGGAATCGCGCGATGACGCCGCCCGCGCGGACGGTGCGCGGTGCAAGCGGAATGAATAATCTCGCGCTGACGGATTTCGCGCGGTGTCTGTTCTAAGGGCCGACTCGGCCGAAGAAGAATTTTCTTCTATTTGCAGGCGCATTTTGCGTTGTATATAAAAAATTATTCCCATTCAAGCGGGTTTTGCGCGGATGCGTTTCCTTCCTGTCTTCTTCGATCTTTCGGCCGGCCGGGTCGCGTTGGTTGGCGGCGGTCCTGCCGCGCTCAACAAGCTGCGCCTTCTGCTTGCCGCGCATGCGCAGGTTCGCTGGTTCGCGGCTAAAGCCGAGAGGTCCGCCGTTTCTGCACAGATCGCTTCCTCGCCCGGCCAGGTGCAGCTGGATTCGTCCGATCCGCTTGCGACCAATTTCGCCGGTTACAGCCTGATCATCTCCGCGGCAGGCCGGCCTGTGGACGATGAGATCGCCAGTCGCGCGCGTACGCTGAATATTCCGATCAATGTGGTCGACCGACCCGAGCTATCGACGTTTATCATGCCTGCGGTCGTCGATCGCGGGGAGGTTGTCGTCGCGATTGGCACCGGCGGCAATGCGCCGGTCGTTGCGCGCCGTATCCGCGAGCAGATTGAGGCGTTGTTGCCGTCACGCATCGGCGAGTTGGCCTCGCTACTGGGCCGATGGCGTCCGCGCGTTACGGCAAAACTGAAGAGCTTTTCTGCGAAGCGTCTGTTCTGGGAGCAAGCCGTGGACGGCGCCGTTGGCAGTGCCGCGCTGGCTGGCCACGCGGGCGAAGCGGAAGAATTGCTCCTGAATGCGCTGTCGCGCGCCAACGACGAAGGGACGCACGGATCGGTGTCGATTGTCGGCGCAGGGCCGGGCGATCCCGACCTGCTCACCCTGAAAGCCCTGCGTGCAATCTCCAACGCAGACATCATCTTTTACGACGACCTTGTAACGGACGGCGTGCTTGACCGCATTCGGCGTGACGCCGAGCGAGTGTTCGTTGGCAAGCGCCGTGGGCGGCCCGGCATCGGACAGGATGAGATAAACCGGCTCGTTCTCGCGGCAGCCGAAGAAGGTAAGCGTGTCGTGCGCCTGAAAGGCGGCGATCCGTTTATTTTTGGCCGGGGTGGTGAAGAACTCGAATATCTGCGGGCCGCGAATATTCCGGTGACCGTTGTGCCTGGGATCAGCGCGGCGCTCGGTTGCGCGGCGGAAGCGGAGATACCGCTGACGCTTCGCGACGTCGCGACAAAGCTGGTGTTGCTCACGGCGCACCGCGTGGAGCAGGGGGCCGTCGACTGGTCGGCTCTCGCTGCATCCGACACGACCGCCGTGATCTACATGGGCCTCAGCATGGCAACATCCATTCGGGACGGCCTGCTTGGCGCCGGCCGCGACCCCGCCACGCCGGTCGCCGTTCTGGCGCGCGGCACCTGGGCCGACTCGAAATCCGTTGCCGGCCGTCTCGACGCGTTGCCCGCGCTCACGGCGCAAATTTCGAAGGGGCCTGCGCTCATCGTGGTCGGCGAGGTCGTCCGTCACTCGGCGCTTTGGCGAGAAGCCCTCACCACTTCGAAGGAAGTCGCATGACCGCACCACAACAACAGAAACTGAAAGTCAAAGGTCCGGTCGTCATCACCGCGAACCGCCTGCGCGATGGCGCCGTCGTCTACCGTACCGCCGAAAATCGCTGGTCGACCGCGATCGACGACGCAGCGGTCGCGACGACGGCCGAGCAGGCGAAGGCGCTTCTCGCGAGCGCCGCCGGCGACGGAATCGCGGCGGTCGATCCCTATGTTGCACCTGTTGAGCTCGGGCCCGATCGCCGCGTGCTTCCCGGCAATTTGCGCGAGCGAATCCGCGTCCACGGCCCGACTTTCGAACTGCCCGGAATTTGATGCATGTACCGTTACGACGACTTCGACGAGCGGCTCGTCACTGAACGCGTTGCCGAGTTTCGCGATCAGGTAAAGCGCCGATTGGCCGGCGAGCTGACCGAAGACGAATTCAAGCCGCTGCGTCTCATGAACGGCGTCTATTTGCAGCTTCATGCCTACATGCTGCGCATCGCGATTCCCTACGGGACCCTGTCGTCGCAGCAGTTGCGCATGTTGGCGCATGTCGCCCGCAAATACGACAAAGGATACGGGCATTTCACGACCCGGCAGAACATCCAGTTCCACTGGATCAAGCTCGAAGAACTGCCGGACGCGATGGCTGACCTGGCCAGCGTGAAGATGCATGGCATGCAGACAAGCGGAAACTGTATCCGCAACATCACCACCGACCAGTGGGCGGCGGTCGCAAGAAGTGAAGTCGAGGACCCGCGCGTTTGGGGAGAAATCCTGCGCCAGTGGTCGACGCTTCATCCCGAGTTCTCGTTCCTGCCGCGCAAGTTTAAAATTGCGATCACGGCCGCAAACCATGATCGCGCGGCGATCAAGGTCCATGACGTTGGCTTGCGTCTTCACCGCAACGAGGACGGCGAGGCGGGATTTGAGGTACTCGTTGGCGGCGGACTTGGCCGCACCGCTTTCATTGGAAAAACCATCAAGCCGTTTCTGCCGAAGCGCCATCTCCTGAGCTATCTGGAAGCCGTGATGCGCGTCTATAACCAGTTCGGACGACGTGACAATATCTACAAGGCCCGCATCAAAATTCTGGTGCATGAACTCGGCGCCGAAGCCTTCGCTAAGGAGGTCGAGGCTGAGTGGGAGAAGCTCAAGGACAGCGCGCTTGCGCTGGACGACACGTCCATTGCGGAAATCGCACGCCGTTTCATCTATCCGGAGTATGACGCGTCACCAGGAGACGATCAGTCCGAGCTGAATGCAACGCTCGCGGCCAACCCGAAGTTTGAGACCTGGTACAAAAACTCGGTCGCGCGGCACCGCGTCGCCGGATATGAAATTGTCACGATTTCCCTCAAGCCCGAAGGCAAGACGCCGGGGGATGCGACGGCGGAGCAAATGAACGCGATCGCCGACCTCGCCGATCGCTACAGCTTTGGCGAAATTCGCGTCGGTCATGAGCAGAACCTGTGCTTGCCCAATGTACGTCAGCGGGATCTGTTTGAATTATGGCGCGGTCTGGATGAGATCGGCGTCGCGACGCCCAACGTCAATCTGATCTCCGACATCATTGCCTGCCCCGGGCTGGATTATTGCTCGCTCGCCAATGCACGTTCGATTCCGGTCGCGCAGGAGATCACGCGGCGCTTCCGTGATCTTGATCGCGCGCGCGGGCTCGGCCGCCTGCACATCAATATTTCCGGATGCATCAATGCCTGCGGCCATCATCATGTCGGCCATATCGGCATTCTCGGAGTCGAGAAGAACGGCGAGGAGTTCTATCAGATCACGTTAGGCGGGCGCGCTGATGAGAAGGCGGAGTTGGGCGAGCTGATCGGCCCCGCGGTCCCTTATGGTGATGTTGTCGACGTGGTCGAGGACATCGTCGAAACCTATCTCGAGCTGCGCGCGAATCCCAAAGAGATCTTCCTCGAGACCGTCAGTCGGGTCGGCATCGAGCCCTTCAAGGAACGGGTTTATGCCGCTCGTTAAAGGCGGCCGGATCGCGGACGATCGCTTCGTGCGTGTCCTCGACGATGCGCCGCTGCCCGAAGGCGTGCCTGTCCTCGTCCCGGCCGCAAGGCTCCTGGCCGATGCCGGCGATTTGCGTCGCCACGCGGCGCCTGTCGGTGTGCTCTGGCCGAACAGCCAACGAGTCACCGAGCTTGTTCCCCACTTGAACTGGATTGCGCTCGTGGTTCTTGAATTTCCGAAGTTCAAGGACGGTCGCGCGTATAGCCAGGCACGGCAGTTGCGCGAACAATACGAGTTTCGCGGAGAACTACGCGCGACAGGCGAGGTTCTTCGGGATCAATCCTTGTTTCTTCACCGCGCCGGCTTCAATTCTTTCGAGGTCAAGAAAGAAGCTGACGCCGCAGCCTTCGAGGAAGCCAGCCGGCGCTACAGCGTCTTTTATCAGCCGACCGGAGACGGCCGCACCACGGCGCTGCGCGCCCGTCTGGCGCGGGCCCGGTCCGGTGCCGTGCAGGAAACTGATTTACCGGCATTCCATAGCGCGGCCGAGTAGGGCGCGACCTTAATTTCCGTAGATCAATCGCGGCAGCCACAGTGCGATTTCGGGGAAGATGGCGACGACGGTCAGCCCGATCAGTTGCAAGACCATGAATTGGGCCATGCCGGCATAGATGTCGGACAAACTCCACTCCGGCACCACGCCCTTCAGGAAGTAAGCGGACAGCGCCACTGGAGGCGATAGCCATGCGGTTTGCAGATTGACCGCCACAAGAATCCCGAACCACGCCACGTCGAAGCCAAGCTGGTTGACGAGCGGCAGCAGGAACGGGACGACGATCAGCACGATCGGTACCCATTCGAGCGGCCAGCCGAGCAGGAAGATCAGCGCCATGATTGCCGCGAGGATGACGTAGCGGTTCAGCTCGAGCGCGAGCAGCGCGTCGCTGAGCATCCCCGGCGTGCCGAGCCGAGCGAAGACGGAGCCGAAGAAATTTGACGCGGCTACGAGAAAGAGGATCAGGACGGAGATTTCGAGCGTCTTGATGAGCGCGTCGGCAAGCAGTGAAAACGAGAGCTGGCGGTAGGCGATGGTCAGAAGAACGGAACCAAGCGCGCCGCACGCCGCTCCCTCGGTCGGAGTCGCGATGCCCGCGATGATGCTGCCGAGCGAGGCAACCACCAGCGCGACAAGCGGCACCAGCCCCTTGAAGAGTTCGATCCAGAGCGACGTCCTGCCGGCGTCGTCGACCTCGACCTTCGGCGGCAGCGGTGCGAGCGACGGGTTAATCCAGGCGCGCAGCAGCGCATAGCCGGTGAAGAGCGCGGCGAGCAGCAAGCCCGGGAAAATTGCCGCGGTGAAGAGCGTCGTGACCGGCACCTCGATGATCGGTCCCATGACGATCAGCATGACGGACGGCGGCAGGAGAATGCCAAGCGTCCCGCCGGCCGTGATCAGCCCCGAGGACAGCCGCGCGTCGTAGCCGGCACGGATCATCTGCTTGCCGGCCATGATACCGAGCAGCGTCACTGAAGCGCCAACGATGCCGGTCGCGGCGGCGAAGACCGTCGCCACCAGCATGACCGCGAGATAGAGCGCGCCCCGCAGGCCCGTGAGCAGTTGCAGGATCACGGCGAACAGGCGCTCCATCAGGTTCGCGCGTTCGAGCAGGATGCCCATGAAGACGAACAGCGGCACCGCCGTGAGCGTCGTCTCCATCATGGTCCCGTAGAACTGAAGCGTCAGGAGATAGAAGACGAGCTGGCCAAAGCCCCAGTAGCCGAAGGCGATGCCGAGAAAGACCATCGTGAAGGCGATGGGAAAACCGATGAGGATTCCGGCGAGCAAACCCGCGATCATCAGGAGGCCGATGATTTCCGGTCCCATGATCAGGCCCAGCGTCCGCGCGTCGCCGCGTACCAGCTTTTCAGGAATTCGGAGATGCCCTGCACGAGCAGAAAAAGAATGCCGAGCGGCAGCGCCGATTTGATCGGGCCGAGGAGGGGCATCCAGGCCGTGTCCATGCCGCGCTCGCCGCGCAGGACCGCGATTGCGGCATAATCGTAAGAGACCACGAAGAACACGATCAGCGCCGGAAAATAGAGAAAGAGATAGAGGATGGCGTCGATCGCGCCCTGCGTGCGCGTGCTGTAGCGCTGATAGATGAAGTCGGCGCGCAGATGCACGCCCTTGGAAAGCGCATAGGCGGCGCCCAGCATGAAATAGGCGCCGTACAGCATGCGGCTGATGTCATAGGCCCAGAGCGTGGGCGCCACGAAAATGTACCGCGCAGAGATTTCGTAGGTCATCACAAACATCAGCGGCAGCGCGAGCCACGCGATGATGCGCCCGACCCAGAGGCTGAAGCCGTCAATCGACGTGATCGTGAGCGCCATCCAGCGCGGCATGTCGGCGGGCATCGCGCGGCCGGTGACGCGGCTCGACGCAATCAGCTCGTCGGCAAGAACGGGCGCCGGTTCGGGCTTGTTCACGGAGGTGTCCATATAAGGAGCCACCCGGCGGTTGCCGGGTGGCAAGTTGCCTTCGGGAGGAACTTATTTTTTCTGGTCCTTCGCGAGCTTGTCGGCGTAGGCGCCGGTGATGCCCGCATTCGCTTTTTGCGCGCTGGCCCAGAAGGGGATGGCAAGTTGAGCGAAAGCCCGCTGGCTGTCCCAGACTTCCTTGAAGAACGGGCTCTTCGCCGCATGGCCTTCAAACACCCGCTGCGCTGCCGCGGAGTATTCGGTGAAGTAGTCCTGCGGCGTGTCGTGAAGTTGCACGCCTTCCTTTTCGACGAGGTCTTTGAGCGCGCGGCCGTTCTCGATGATACGGTAACTGTGCGCCTTGATGAGGGAGGCGTTGGCTGCCACCTCGATCGCCTTCTGCTGACCCGGCGTCAGCTTCTTCCAGACATCCCTGTTGATGTAGATGTCGGCGTTGACGACGTTCTGATGCAGGCCTTGCAGATAGTAGTGCTTCAGCACCTTCTGGAAGCCGAACACGCTGTCGGGCTTGGGGCAGCACCATTCCGCGGCGTCAAGCACGCCCTTTTCGAGTGCCGGCAGGATTTCGCCGCCGGGTGTGGCGACCGCCGCCACACCGATCTCGTTATAAATCTGGCCGGGAATGCCGGGCGGCGAGCGGAAGCGCAGGCCCTTGAAGTCAGCGAGGCTCTTGATGGGCTTCTTGAACCAGCCGAGCGCTTCGGGGCCGACCGGCTGAAGGATGAAGCCCTTTACGTTGACCTTCATCTCGTCCCAGAGACGGTCATAGAGCTTGTTGCCGCCGCCATAGAGATACCAGGACACCCAGGCGAGGTTGTCGAGGCCGACGCCCGAGCCCGCCGCAGGCGAGCCGAACAGCGTCGCGGCCGGATGCTTGCCCGACCAGTAATGGGTCCAGGCGAAACCGGCTTCGATCAGTCCTTTGTCGACGGCATCGAGCGTCTCATTCACGCCGACGACCGCGCCGGCTGGCAACACTTCGAAGACAACCTGACCGCCCGTCAAATCGGAAACGTCCTTGGCGAAATCCTTCAGCAGGACGACCTCGTCCGCATTGATCGGAATCACCGACTGCACGCGAATGACGGTTTTTGCCGAGGCGGGCAGCGGCAATGCAACTGCCGCTCCGACAGCAAGCGCAAGCAGCAGCTTCGCGCTGCCAGTTGCGGCGTATCGCAACGTGCGTTCGGTTGCGCGGTGGAGCAGTTCAAGAACTTTGGTCATCAAGTCCCCCTTGGTGGTGCCGCGCAGGTGCGCGGCATTCGTAAGAAGCTACGTTTCAGGATTGCGCCTGGCGCCGTTCCGGCGGCAGAAGATTGGCGATCATCTCGCCGACCGGTCCCTTCTTCCCGCCGGACTTTGCGTGCGCGAGCGGAAGGTGAGGGAAGACAAGTTCGGCGAAGCGGTAGGACTCTTCGAGATGCGGATATCCGGAGAGGATGAACGTATCGACCCCGAGCGCCATGTACTCCCTCATGCGCGCGGCTATCGTCGGCCCGTCGCCGACCAGCGCGGTGCCGGCACCGCCGCGCACGAGACCGACACCCGCCCATAGGTTTGGGCTGATCTCGAGCTTGTCTTTGCGCCCGCCGTGCAGGCGCATCATGCGTTGCTGGCCGACCGAATCCGTACCCGCGAGTACCTTTTGGGCCGCGTCGATCGTGTCCTGGCTCAGATGGCTGATAAACTTGTCCGCCGCGGCCCATGCCTCTTCGTTTGTTTCGCGAACGATCGTGTGCAGGCGGATGCCGTAGGTGAACCGGCGGCCGTACTTTTTCGCGCTTGCGTCCGCGGTCGCGATCTTGTCTGCGACATCCGCCGGCGGCTCGCCCCAGGTCAGATATTTGTCGATTGTCTGCCCGGCGACGTCGATGCCAATGGCGGACGATCCGCCGAAATAGAGCGGCGGGCCGCCTTCCTGGTGAGGCCGGAAGATCAGGCTGCCGCCTTCAATCTGAAAGTATTTGCCGGTGTGGTTGACCGTTTCGCCGCGCAGGAGCGCGGAATAGACGTGAAGAAACTCGCGCGTCACTTCGTAGCGTTCGTCATGCGGCAGATGGAGGCCATCGGCCTTGCTCTCGGCCGGGTCGCCGCCGGTGACGACATTGATAAGGAGTCGTCCTTGCGACACGCGGTCGAGCGTCGCCGTCATGCGCGCTGCGACGGTGGGCGATTGCAGACCCGGGCGAACGGCGACGAGAAAGCGCAGATCGCGCGTTTGTAACGCGAGCGCCGAAGCAATGACCCAACTGTCCTCGCAGCTTCGGCCCGTAGGCAGCAGTACGCCGTAGAAGCCCAGCCGATCGACGGCCTGCGCGACCTGCTGGAGATAACCGATGTCTACTTCACGTGCGCCGTGTGAGGTGCCGAGGTAGCGGCCATCGCCATGCGTCGGCAGAAACCAGAGGACGTTGGCGGATTGTGCGGCTGGAACGGTCATGACCGCGCTCCATCCGCGAGGAGAGGCAACGGTGAAGTCGCGAACTCAAATGCCTGCGCCTTCAATTTTTCATCAATCGAGCGCACCAGACTGATCACAAAGCATTCCTCATCCACATAATGTGGATATGAAAATCTCACAGATAAAACTGTGTTGAGTCAATAAAAAACGAAAAGAAAATGTGCAATGGAAAAGTCGCCGTAGGTGGAAGTATTTTCCGTTTAAATGAGTAGGTGGAGGGAATTCGCACGCGCTGTCGCGGGCGCTAAATTCGCTGCCTCTCCAATCGCGAGCCGGTCTTAGTTTTGGAGTGCATGGGCGAGCCGCTGATGCGGCTGCCTTGAAACGCGCGGCGTCTCGTCCTCATATTTTTCGAGGAAATCTTCGATCGCGAGCGCGCGGAAATCCGGCAGCGCGCGGCGCAGTTGCTCGTGGCTCCAGTCCCACCACACCAGTCTCTGCAATCTTTGAGCGATACCGTCGGGAAAGCGCGGTCGAATCGCTCGCGCCGGATTACCCGCGACGATCAGTGGGGCGGCACGTCTTTCGTGACGATGGCACCCGCGCCGACGATGGCGCCGGTGCCGATCTTGCGGCCCGGCAGGACGACCGCGCCGTGGCCGATCCAGACATCGTGGCCGATCTCGACCGGAAATGATCGCCGCTAGGCGAAGAATTCGAGCTCGTCCGCTTCGCCTGGAAAATAGGCACTGGCGCGATAGGTGAAGTGCGCCTGACTGGCGCGATGCATCGGGTGATTGCCGGGGTTGATCCGCACCATCGCGGCGATCGAACAGAATTTTCCGATCTTCGTGTAGGCGACCTGCCCATCATTCACGATGTAGGAGTAATCGCCGAGCGTGCTTTCGAGGAACACGGTGCGTGCGCCGACTTCCGTATAGGCGCCGAGCATGGAATCCCGCACGTCGGCGTCGGGATGAATGAAAGGCTTCGTGGACAGCGACCTTGCAGCCATTAGAGACCGATCCTCGTCGGCTCGTTCATCGGCCGCGTACGTGACATTCACATGACAGCCCAGGCTGCAGACACATTATGCACAGGCGCTGCAGAACGGGCGGCGATTGTCACATGACTGTCGGACACCGTGACTAGGTCTTGCTGCGCGAGGACTTAATGCAACGCGGTGAGGTCCCATGCTTGTTGTCGACAATGTCTCGCGGCGCTTCGGCAAGGTCACTGCGGTTTCAGGAGCTTCGTTCGAAATCGCGCGCGGCGGCTTCGTGGGCGTGATCGGCCGCTCCGGCGCCGGCAAGTCCACGCTCCTGCGCATGATCAACCGGCTCATGGACCCGAGCGAGGGCCGCATTCATTTCGAAGGTCGCGACGTGACTTCGCTCAAGGGCCGTGAACTGCGGCTGTGGCGCGCGCGGGCAGCCATGATCTTCCAGCAGTTCAACCTGGTCGGCCGTCTCGACGTCCTCACGAATGTCCTGATGGGGCGTCTGGCCGACGTACCGGCCTGGCGCGCCGTCACACGCTCCTGGACCGAAAGCGACAAGGCCGCGGCCTTTTCGGCGCTGGAGCAGTTCGAGATCGGCGCACTTGCGCCCCAGCGCGCCGATCAGCTTTCCGGCGGCCAGCAGCAGCGCGTCGCAATCGCGCCGGCGATGGTCCAGGAGCCCGATCTGATTCTCGCCGACGAGCCGGTGGCGTCTCTCGATCCGCGCAACACCAAGATCGTCATGGATGCGCTGCTCCGCATCAACAAGCATTACGGCATCACGGTGCTCTGCAATCTCCATTCGCTTGATCTCGCGCGCACCTATTGCGATCGGCTGATCGGCATGGCCTCGGGCCGCGTCGTCTTCGACGCCGCCCCCGAGGCGCTCACCGATGAGGTCGCGCGTGAGCTGTATGGCCTTGAGGCCGACGACGTGCTCAGCGGTCAGCCGGATTCCGGGCACGCCGACAAGAAAGAGCTTGTGCCGGCATTGGGGCAGGCCGTCGCCGCCTGACACTGCCGGGTAACGGGCGGACAAACGTGCGTAACCGAAACAACGAACCAAACAGGATAGAGGTTGTGGCCGAGTGCTCTGACGCACACCTACAAGTATGGAGTTCGTAAAACCAAAGCGTTTGATGCTGTGTCGAGCATAATCTGAGCTCACTGGCTCGCAGTAATGCCACCGTCGACATAAAGGACCTGACCGGTCACGAAGCCGGAAGCCGGTGCAGCGAAGAAAAGCACCGGGCCGACTACGTCTTTCGGGTCGGCGATGCGGCCGAGCGGAATACGCCGCTCGAGTTCGGCGCGAAAGTCAGGCCGCTCCATGACGTGCCGGATCATTTCCGTATAGACGAAGGTGGGCGCAACACCGTTCACCGTGATGCCTTGCGGCGCGAGTTCGAGCGCGTGCTGCTTGACGAGCATCACCAGCGCGCCCTTGGTGGAGGCGTAGGCAGAATATCCACGCGCTCGCAGCCCGAGCTGTGCCCGAACCGAAAGCAAGTGAACCTGCCGCCCGCCGCGGCCGCCTGCGATCTGGTGGCGTGCCACGGCCTGCGCGAGGAACATCGCGGCCTTCAGGTTGGTTTGATAGACGCGATCGAACGCATCTTCCGTCACATCGCCGAGGGGCTGCTCGATCTGGATGCCAATGCAGTTGACCAGCACATCTAGGCGCCCAAACGTCTTCGATGCGCGGTCCGTGGCCTGCTCGATCGCCGCAACGTTCATCGCATCGAAGGCAAACGGTTCGGCGCGGAAACCTGCCTTGTTGATCGCGCCGGCGAGTTCCTGCGCCTTCTTCTCGTCCCGCCCTGCGACCGCGACTGCCGCGCCGGCCTGAGCGAGTCCCCAGCAGATCGCTTCGCCAAGACCGCCGGTCCCGCCCGGCACGAACGCGACCTGTCCCGAGAGATCGAACAGGTTCGATAAATCCTTGGCAAAATCGACGACGGGAGTGATGCGCTCGGATGTTGTCATTCCGGTCTCAATCGAAATGCAGGCCGCCGTTGAGATCAAGAACCTCGCCGGTGATGAATCCGGAGAGCGGCGAGACCAGAAACGCAACGCAATGGGCAAATTCCTCGGGCTCGCAGAACCGACCGACCGGTATCTGAGCGAGCAGCGCCTGCCGCTGCGCTTCAGTGAGTTGCTCCGTCACCATCGGCGTTTTCACATAGGCGGGCGAAATAGCGTTCACGGTGACTCCGAATGCGGCGGATTCGCGCGCGAGCGAGAAGGTGAGCGCCGCCACGGCTCCCTTGGATGTCGTGTAGGCCGTCCCCGCGGTCAGTCCGCCCGACTTCATCGCGAGCGAGCAGACATTTACGATCCTGCCGAAGCGGCGCGTCTTCATGCCGGTGAGCACCCGGCGCGACAGAAGGAAGGTCGCGTCGAGATTGATCGTGAGGACCTTGCGCCATTCCTCAATCGTCGTGTCGCCCGATTTTTTGTTCGATAGAATGCCTGCGTTGTTGACGAGAATATCGATCGAGCCAAGCGCACGTTCAGCTTCCACGACGAGACGCTCGATCTCGTCCGCATCGGACAGGTCGGCCGGAACAGCGTGCGCTGCGCCGCCCAGCTCCGATGCCAGTGCGTCCAGCCTCTTGCCGGAAATATCGGTGAGCGCGACACGATAGCCGTCCGCGACAAGCCTGCGCGCCGTTGCCGCGCCCATCGTGCCGGCTGCCCCGGTGACGAGCGCCACGCGAGGCTGCACGGTACCGCTCATGCGAGCGCCCTGGCGCGCTCGGCCAGAGCGGGGCCGAGATAGGTTTGCACGGACGGATCGGCGGCGAGCGTCGCGAAATCGGGGCGCCGCTCGACACGGCCATTGCTCACGACGATGAACTCCTCCGCGATCTCTCGCATGATCTCGAGATGATAGCTGGCCGTTGGATGCAGCGATACGAAAATCAGTTTTCCTTCGGCACGCAGTCGCCGGAAGAAAGCGAGCATGAAGCCGATATAGCCATCCTGGGTATTGAATTGCGGTTCATCGAACAGGTGCACGATCGGCCCTTCACTGCGGGCCGACGCGAGCATAAAGGATGGCGTCAGCGTCACGAAGCGGCGCACCTGATAGGATTGATGGTAGTGGATGGCGAGCCGATCGCGCTCGTCCACCTTGATCTTATGGATGTCGCGGCCGGCCACGAGGATCTTTCCGTCGTTCGGTGTGTTGTTGCCTGTAATCAGCTCGAACAGCGTGGTCTTTCCCGCACCATTGGGACCGACCACACCCACCACGCGGGAATGCGGAAACTCCAGATCGGCCGAGAGCGAGAAGGTGTCGCGGCGGGCGAGCCAGCCGCTTCGATAGACCTTCCGGACCTTGTCGATGCGCAGGATCGGCTCATCCATCTCACTCTCCGAGCAACCGCCGCTTAAGTTCGGGGTCATCGCGCAGTTCACCTGCTGCGCCCGCCCAGGCCGGTTTACCGTTGTCGAGGATCAGCACCTTGTCGGCCACGGCGAGCGCCACATCCGCGTTTTGCTCGACGACGATCGCGCCGATGCCCTCGGTTTTCAGCCGCTCGATCGTCGCCTGCACGTCGAGCACGATCTTCGGCGCGAGCCCCTGGCTCGGTTCGTCGAAAAGCATGAGTCCGGGCGACCCCAGAAGCGCGCGGCCGATCGCCACCATTTGCATTTCGCCGCCGGAAAGCGTCTCCGCCTCGCGGTCCATGAGATAGTCGAGTGCGGTGAAAATCCCGGTGACCTCGCGCAATGTCCAGGATCGGAAACCGGTTTGCTTCGCGGCGATCGAGAGATTGCGCGAAACTTTCAGCGTTGGACAAAGCCGCCGGTCGTCCGGCACCCAGCCCACACCGAGACGGGCAATCTTGTGCGTCGGCCATCGCGTGATCTCGCGGCCGTCGAACTGGATGCGGCCGCGGCGGGCGGGTGTGAGGCCAAGGATCGCACGCAACGTCGTGGTCTTGCCTGCGCCGTTCGGCCCAAGAAGGGCGAGCACTTCGCCGTGCTTCACGCCCAACGATACATCGAACAGCGCCTGCGTTTCGCCGTAGAAGACGTCGATGCCGCTGACCTCCAACATTACTGCAATTTCCCGAGATTGGAGCGCTGCACCCACGGATCGCCGCGCAACTCGTCGGGAGATCCTTTGGCGATGACCTGTCCCCACTGGATCACCGAAACCCGGTCGGCGAGAGAAAAAAGAAGCGCGAGGTCATGCTCGATCATGACGATGGTGAGCTTGCCCTTCAGACGCAAAAGAAGTTCCCGCAGCCTCGCGCGCCCGCTTGCACCCAGACCGGACGTCGGCTCGTCGAGAAAGAGTACGCGCGGGCGTGACGCAAGGGCGACGGCGATCTCAAGCGCGCGGCGGTCGCCATAGGAAAGGTCCTTGGCGCGCACACCGGCGCGCGCGGCGAGCCCGACGCCGTCGAGCACTTCTTCTGCCGCTTCATCAAGGAAACGGTCTTGCGCCACCGCATGGCCGACCTTCCAGCTCATGGCGCGCATTTCCGGCATGGCCTGGATCACATTGTCGCGCGCCGAATACTCGTCGAACAGGTTCATGATCTGGAACGAGCGCGCAATTCCCTTGCGGGCGATCGCCTGCGGCGACAGGTTCGTGATGTTTTCGCCCGCGAAGGTGATCGTCCCGCGGCTCGGCCGATAGCGGCCGGTCAACACATTGAAGCATGTAGTTTTTCCGGCTCCATTGGGGCCGATGATCCCCACAAACTGGTGCTCCTCGACGGCGAGGTCCACGCGTTCCAGCACGACCCGCTGGCCGAAGCGCATGTGCAGTCCGCTCGCTTCGAAGAGCGCCATGATCAGCTCCCCGGGTCCCGCACCGGCGCCGGAGACGGAGTGCAGAAGCGCGCGATGAAGCCATTCCTGAGGTCGCGCACAAGCCCCGCAATGCCCTCGGGCTTGAACAGCATGATGAGAACGAAGAAGAGACCGAACCAGAACATCCACGCGGTCGTCAGCGCGCCGATGAGATCGCGCGTGAGCAGGAAGGCGAAGACGCCGATGACCGGCCCCCAGAAACTCACAAGCCCGCCGCCCACGAGTGTCATCATTACGATGTAGCCGGAGTGATGCAGGCTCATCACATCCGGGAACGCCGATGTCTGCGCCATGGCGAACAGCGCGCCCGCAAACCCCGAGATCGCGGCGGACAGCGTGAATACGCTGACCTTGAACCACCACACGCTGTAGCCAAGGAACGTCACGCGTGTTTCGTTCTGGCGGATGGCCTGAAGAATACGGCCGTAAGGTGAGTTCACGAGCCGCCACAGACCAACGAGGACGATCGCGAAAGCCGCGAATACGAAATAATAGAGAGCGTAGTTGCTGGAGCCGAGATCGAATTGCACGACGCCAAAATCCGCCGGCAGGCGTGCGATCTTCAGGAGGCCGTCCTCACCCCCGGTGATGCTGTGCCACTTGATTGAGATGAACCAGAACACCTGTCCGAATGCGATAGTCATCAGCGCGAAATAGATGCCGCGCCGGTGCGAGATAAAAGCGGAGACGAACGCCCCCGCCAGTGCGGCCGCGAAGATCGCGATCAGCAGGCACACCCACAGGTTCGGCACGATGTTGAATTGCGCGAGGCCGAAGGCATAGGCACCGATCCCGAAATAGGCGCCATGTCCGAAGGAGGGGAGGCCCGTGTAGCCAAGCAATAGATTGAAGCCGAGCGCGTAGATCGACCAGATCAGGATCTCGACTCCGAGATACGGATAGAGCCCGATGCGTTCGATCCAGAACGGCACCGTCGCCAGCAGCAGGAGCACGATCGCGATCGCGGGCGTGATGAGGCGAGGGGAAGCTTGTGGGCTCGGCAACATGTCAGTTCTCGAGCAGACTTTTTTTGCCGAACAGGCCGCGCGCGCGCACGGTCGTGACCAGAATCAGCAGGAGATAGATGGAGAGAAGTGACCACTCCGACGCATAGGCACCGGTAAGGCCGACGAGCATGCCGCACAGGAGCGAGGCGATGACCGCACCCCAGAAGCTGCCGATGCCGCCAAGCACGATCACGAGGAATGCGGGCACCACCGCGTCGACGCCCATATGCGGACGAATGCCCCAGATCGGCGCGAGGATGATACCGGCTACCGCAGCGAGAAGTGTGCCGAATGCAAACACGAAAAGCCGCAGCCGGGAGAGGTTGATGCCGAGCGCGCGCACCATTTCATTGTCGTGCGCGCCGGCCTTGATGACCGCGCCGTACGGCGTCTTCTCGATGAATAGCCAGACGAGCCCGATCGCCACGGCGGCGAAGCCCGCCGCGTAGAAGCGATAGGTCGACCAGATCAGGTCGTTGAAGATGAAGCCCCCGCTGATACCGGCGGGCGTTTGCAGCACATAATCGCGCGTGCTCCAGATGCCGCGAATGGCTTCTTCGATCACGAGCGCAATGCCGAAGGTGAGCAGGAGGCCGAACAGCGGATCCTTGCCGTAGGTCCGCCGCATCAGAACCTCGACGCCCATACCGATGACGGCGACAAGGGCCGGCGCGACCACAAGAGCAACCGCGTATCGCACGGCGATCGGCAGCGTGTACCAGGCATCGCCGATCCACGGGCTCAATGACCGCTCGCCGCCGACAATGACCAGCGCGAAATAAGCGCCAAGCGCGAACAGCGACCCGTGCGCGAGATTGATTTGCTCCATCAGCCCGACGATCAGCATGAAGCCCAGCGCGACCAAGGCAAACAGGAGCCCCAGCGTCAGGCCGTTGACCAAATGCGGCAGCAGATCGAGCAGCATGACGCTCTCGCAAATTGCGCCGAACCGGGGGAGGAATCCGGTCCGGCGCTAGAGTACCTGCAAATCAGAGTTCGAAGGTGGGCACCTGTTCGTACGGAACGAGCTTGCATTTGCCCGGTGCACCATCGTCGAGCACCGACTTCGGGTCCGACTGGCCGACGATCTCGTAGTAGTCCGTATCGTCCACGGGCTTTGGATTGCGGCGGGCGAGATAGATTGTCTGCTGCACCTGATGCGTCACCGGATCCATGAAGGCATCGTGGTGCTGCATGCGATCCGCCGCCGAGCTCTTCATGTTTTCGAGTTGCTTGATGACGGCGATGTTGTTCGTCGTGCCCGCCCGCTCGATGCTGCGAAGCAACTCACGCGTCGCCACATAGCCGTTGTAGGATACATTGCCCGGCACAGGGATCGGGCCGCCCTTGTTCGCGGCCTGCCAGCGCTTCACGAACTCTTCGACGCCCGGCAGCTTCAGCTTGTGATACCAGGTCGTGCCGAACACGCCGAACAGGCTCTCGGGCGCCCCCCATATATCCGGCCAGTCCTGCTGGTTGTTGATCCAGGCCGGTTTTCCATCGAGCTTGAGCTGAGCGACCTGCGTGCGCAGCGCCTTGATGTCGTCGCCGCCGATCGCGGTCGCCACCACGTCGGGCTTCGACTGCTGCACCTTGAGCAGATACGATGTGAAGTCGCGCGTATTCTGCGGCACGAGCAGATTGTCGATGATCTTTCCGCCCGCGGCCTCGACCTGCTTGCGCGTCGCTTCCGACGTGGTGTGTCCCCACACATAGTCGTTCGTCAGCAACAGCCAGTTCTTGCCGATGCTGTTGACGGCGTTACGCACGGCCGCCTTCGAGAAATTCGTGCCGTTTCCGTCCCAGACGAACTTGACGCGCGAGCAGTTCTCGCCCGCCTCGCTCGGCGCGGACGAATTGGTGTTGAGATAGATCGTGCCGTACTTGGCCGCGACCTGTGTGATTGCGTTGGCGACGCCCGAGTGCACCGCGCCAATGAGAAAGCCGCATTCCTCGCGCGTGATGAAGCGCTCGGCGACGCGGCTGCCCGTGGCGGGAGTCGTCTCCGTATCGGCGGTGATCCATTCGACCTTGCGTCCAAGCACGCCGCCCTTGGCGTTGAACTCGTCGATGGCGAGTCTGGCTCCACGCAGGTCGTCCTGGCCGCTGTTGCCGTACTGACCGCTCGCGTCGCAGGTGAAACCGAGCTTGATCGGCTTCTTCTGGCCTTGAGCGTAAACGCGAGTATGTTGCCACGGCCCGAAAAGGACGGCCGTACCGGCGAGTGCCGCGGTCATGGCGCTGCCTTTCAGCAGCCCGCGCCGCGTAGTCTTGAACTTCGACATGGCGTTTCCTCCTGTGGGAAAAGGGAGCGCTTGTTTGCGCCGGCGTCAGCCGGTTGCGCCCGTCTTGATTTTGGTTCCGGTGATTTGCTCCTGTGCCCGGATCAGGCCGCCCACCATGCGGTCGCCGTAGCCGAGCCTGGATGCCTGTTCGAAAGCCTGCAGAACGGCCGCCCCTAACGGACTCGGCAGGTCCAGGCCCTCGTTCAGATGCGCGTAGTAGGTGAGATCCTTCTGCGCGAGGCGCAGCAGGAACGGCAGCCCGCCGTCGTCGCCCTTCAGAATGTTGGTGACGAGCATCTGGAAGATGCCGCTGTTTGCCCCGCCGGCGCTGACAACCTTGTAGAATTGTTCGAGATCAACTCCCGACTTTGCGCCCGCAACGAGTACCTCGGCGATCAGCGCCGCATGACCCATGGCGAGAAAATTGTTGAGCAGCTTCATCACATGTCCGCTGCCCGGACCGCCGACATGAAAGATGTTTTCCGCGAAAGTTTCGAGCGCGGGCTTGATCCGGGCGAACACGTCCGGATCGGCGCCGACCATCACATTCAGTTTGCCGAGTTCCGCTTCCTTCGGAGTCCGCGCCAGCGGGGCATCGACGAAGGAAATGCCGTTCCGGGCGAAATCCTCACGAATGCGGTTGGTCGAGGTGGGTTCGCTCGTGGAGCAATCGACAACGATCTGCCCCTTGCGGGCAGCACCGAGAAGGCCGGACTCTCCGTAGATGATCTCCTCGACCTGCGGAGAGCCCGTGACACAGAGGAAGATGATCTCCGCGTTGGCGGCGGCGTCTGCAGGGGTCTTGGCCTCGCGCGCGCCTTGGCGGACCAGATCTTCAACGGGAGCACGATTACGGTGGCCGAGGACGGCGATGGGGAAGCCCTTCAACAGAAGGTTCTTCGCCATGCCGTGGCCCATCATGCCGACGCCGATGAAAGAGACCTGCACGTGCGCCCATCCCCCATGAAATATTAATTCTACTCGTTGAAAAAATAGAATACATGTTCTATGAGCGCTGTAAAGACGATTTTGTTGCGAGTGTCCTGCAATGACGGCGGCACCCACCACCTACGAAGAGCTGCGAGACGAAATTGCACGCCGGCATGGCGAGCTGGCGGACCGTTTGCAGCGCATCGCCGTCTATGCCGTCGAGCAGCCGAACGAGATTGCGCTCAACACCGTCTCGGCGCTTGCGAACGCGATCGGTGTTCAACCTTCGAGCATCGTCCGTTTCGCTAATGCTTTCGGATACGACGGCTTTTCAGAGATGCAGCGCGTATTCCGATCGCGCCTCGTCGCTGAGGCGTCGCCGGGCTACCGGGCACGCTTCGCCGCCGCGCATGCGAACAAGCGGCGGTCGGCGGAAATGGACCCAGGGTCGATCCTCATGCGCGAGATCGCCGATGATACGGCGGATCTCGACGAGCTTGGTCGGATCGCGGAGCCGCGGCAGATCCGGCGCGCAGTCGAACTGCTCGCCAACGCACAAACGATTTATCTCGTGGCTCAGGGCCGCTCCTTTCCCGTTGTCCACTATCTTGCCTACGCGATGGGCCGGCTTGAGCTGCGCGCGCATTTGATCGACGGTATCGGCGGCACCACCCGCATCGTCGGCAATATGGCGACTTCTGACGATGTGATGGTGGCTGTCAGCTTTCGCGACTACTCGCCGGATGTCGTGGCGGTCGTTGATGCGGCCGCTGCCCGCGGCGTGCCCGTGATCTCGATCACCGACGGCCCTTTAAGTCCGCTGGCCGGCCCGGCGAAAGTATGTTTCGAAATGCCGGGAAGCGCGGAGCGCGCCTTTCGCTCTTTGGTGGCCCCGATCGCACTGGCGCAGACGATTGTGATCGCACTCGGCCATCATCTCACCGCCGGCCGGGGCCGCAAATGAGCGCTCCTTTGCGCACGCTCGATGTCATTACACTCGGACGCGCCGCCGTGGATCTCTATGGCGAGCAAATCGGTGGGCGTCTCGAGGACATGGCGAGCTTCGCCAAGTATCTCGGCGGGTGCCCTGCCAATATCGCGACCGGTGCGGCACGTCTCGGGCTGAAGGTCGGGATTCTCACCCGTGTCGGCGACGACCACATGGGCCGTTTCGTTCGCGAGGCGCTCGCGGCGGAAGGCGTCGACGTCTCGCAGGTCAAAAACGACCCGGCGCGGCTGACCGCATTGGTCGTACTGGGGATTCGCGATCGCGAAACGTTTCCGCTTATCTTCTATCGCGAAAACTGCGCCGACATGGCGCTCGATGCGGGGGACATCGACCCGTCCTATGTAGCGAGCGCCCGTGCGCTTGTCGTGACGGGCACGCATTTCTCGACGTCGAAGGTTGACGCGGCGAGCCGGGCTGCGATTTCGGCAGCGCGCGCCGCCGGCACGAAAGTTGTGTTCGACATCGACTATCGTCCCGTTCTCTGGGGTCTCACGGGTCGCGGCGACGGAGAAACACGTTACATCCGCTCCGACACCGTCAGCGCGCATCTGCAGTCGATCGTGCCATGGTGCGACCTCATCGTCGGCACGGAGGAAGAAATCCGTATCGCCGGCGGCTCGGACGATACGATCGTGGCGCTGCGCTGTCTGCGCAGCCTGACGCCGGCAACGATCGTCTTGAAGCGCGGCGCCGCCGGCGCGGCCGTGTTTGATCGCGAGATTGCGGACGATTTGAAGAACGCAATCGAATGCCCCGGTTTCCCGGTCGAGGTCTTCAATGTACTGGGCGCAGGCGACGCCTTCATGGCCGGCCTCCTGTCCGGCTGGCTGCGCGGTAAGAGCTGGGCCGACGCCGGACGGGACGCAAATGCATGCGGTGCCCTTGTGGTCGCACGTCACGGCTGCGCGCCGGCCATGCCGGCGGCTCCCGAACTGGAGTCCTTTCTTGCGCGGTCATCGGAGATTCAAGTTCCGCGCAAGGACGAGACACTGTCCCATCTTCACCGCGTCGCCACGCGGCGCAAGCTGCCGCGGGAGATCTGTGCGCTTGCCTTCGATCACCGGCGCCAGTTCGAAGACCTCGCTCAACGCACGGGCGGCAGACCGGAACGCATCACCAAGTTTAAGGAACTGATCGGGGAAGCGATTGAGTCGATCAATGGAAAGATCGATGGGCTCGGAGCGATCGTTGACGAAAGGTTCGGTCAATCGGTTCTTGACCGGCTGACCGGCACCGGCGTCTGGCTGGCGCGGCCCGTCGAGTCCCCCGGTAGCCGGCCGCTTTCCTTTGAGGATCCGACCGGTCCCGCTTTGTGGTTGCGTAGCTGGCCGACGGAGCACGTAGCAAAATGTCTGGTTTATTACGATCCGGCCGATCCCCTCACGTTGCGTGAAGTGCAGGAGAGGACGCTTTTCTCGCTGCAACATGCCGTGCGGGCGACCTCGCGCGAATGGCTTCTCGAATTGATTCCGCCGGAGGGTGATCGTTCGGATGAGGTCGTCCTCAATGCGATGCAGCGCCTTTACGAAATTGGCCTGAAGCCGGACTGGTGGAAACTTCCGCCGAGCACCGCGGCCGATACCTGGAAGAGGGTAGGCGATATCATCCGCGCATCCGATGCGCACCCGCGAGGCGTGATCCTCCTGGGCCTGGACTCTTCGGAGGCGGATCTCGGCCGCGCCTTTGCTGCAAGCGCGGCGGAACCATTCGTTCGCGGCTTTGCAGTCGGCCGTGCCATTTTCTGGGCGCCGGCAGAACAATGGTTCAGCGGAAATGCTTCCGACGAGCGGACGATCGAAGACATCTCAAATTCGTTTCTTCGCATCGTCGATCGGTGGCATTCGCGTCGCAAGGTCGAAACCATTGGCGAGCAGGCAAGCTAAGTCGCTGCGAATGCGCGGACAGCGTCATGACCGCTCGGTGACTCGGGCAGAGACGAGAACTCCGTCCAGACGACGATCTCGATCCGGCCGTCGAAATCCTCGACCACGGCGGTGCAGCTTTCGACCCAGTCGCCGCAGTTCACATAGAGCGTTCCGGCGATGTCGCGAACGATTGCGTGATGGATGTGTCCGCAGATCACGCCATCCGCGCCGTGCCGGCGCGCTTCCCCCGCGAGCGTGTCCTCGAACTGGCCGATATAGCTGACCGCGTTCTTCACGCGGAGCTTCGCCCACTTGGATAGGGACCAATAGGTGAAGCCGAACGCACGGCGGATATGGTTGAAGTGGGTGTTGATCAGGATCGCAAGGTCGTAGGCGAAGCTGCCGAGCCGCGCGAGCCATTGCGCGTGCATGATGACGAAATCGAACAAGTCGCCGTGGATGACGAGATAGCGCCGCCCGTCCGCGGCCACATGAACAACGTGCTCGACGACTTCAATGCCGCCGAAATGCGTGCCGTAGTAGTCGCGCAGAAATTCGTCGTGATTGCCGGGCACATAGATCAACCGCGCGCCCTTGCGGCTCGCTCGCAGGAGCTTCTGCACCACGTCGTTATGTGTCTGCGGCCAGTACCAGCTTGTCTTGAGCTGCCATCCGTCCACGATGTCGCCGACAAGATAGATCGTGTCGGCGCTGTACGTCCTGAGAAAATCGAGGAGCCGGTCCGCCTGGCAGCCCGGTGTCCCGAGATGCACGTCGGAGATAAAAAGGGTCCGTACGCGCCGCTGCCCCTCTGCATTACTCTCGATAGAGGCATGCCCACTGAAATTCATGGCGGGCTTATGGCTGATTTGCTTTGCATTTCTATGACGGTACGGAACGGGTGAATCCTTGCGTCGCGCCGGCCGTCATATGGCTGAGATACGAACGCGCCATATCCGCCGCATGAAATTCAAGTTTCGAATCGGCGACGTGGTCGGTACGTGACGATGCGCGTACTTGTCGCAACGGATGCCTGGCATCCGCAGGTCAACGGGGTGGTGCGGACGCTCACTTCTCTTGCAGAAAGCGCGCGCCGCCTCGGCATCGAGATCGAGTTTCTGACGCCCGAAGGCTTCTATACCGTTCCCGTGCCGACCTATCCGGGCTTGCGTCTGGCCCTGCCGGGCCGCGGCGAGATTGCGCGGCGGATCGAGCGGGCCGCACCCGACGCGATCCATGTCGCTGCCGAAGGTCCGATCGGCCGTGCAGTCCGCGCCTATTGTCTGCGGCACGGAATACGGTTCACGGCATGTTATGCCACGCGCTTCCCCGAATACATCTCTGCGCGCTTCGCGATCCCTGAAGCGTGGAGCTATGCGGTCATGCGCCGTTTCCACGCTGCCGCCGCCGTGACGATGGTTTCGACGCCGTCGCTACGCGCCGAGCTTTCTCTGCGCGGCTTCGCCAATCTGGGTCTGTGGACCCGTGGCGTGGACACGGACCTCTTTACGCCCGAGCGGACCGTCGAACTCGGTCTGCCGCGCCCGATCTTCATGAATTTCGGGCGCATCGCGGTCGAGAAGAATCTCGAGGCGTTCCTGTCACTCGACTTGCCCGGCTCAAAGGTCGTGGTCGGCGAGGGGCCGCAGGAAGCCGAATTGCGGCGGCGCTTTCCGGACACCGTGTTCCTCGGCCTGCGCAAGGGCCGTGAACTCGCCGCGCATGTGGCCGCGGCCGACGTCTTCGTATTTCCGAGCCGCACCGATACTTTCGGCGTGGTGCAACTCGAAGCGCTCGCCTGTGGAGTGCCGGTCGCCGCCTATCCCGTCATGGGTCCGAAGGATGTGATCGGCGACGCGCCCGTCGGCGTCCTCGACGAAGACCTTCGCGCAGCCTGCTTGAAGGCACTTCAGATATCGCGCGCGGCCTGTCGCGCATTTGCGCTCGATCACTCCTGGGAGAGCAGCGCGCGGCAATTCGTCGGCCATTTGCAGCGAACCACGTTCGCCCGCCCGCGGGAGTCCGGCGCTGGAATTGCCGAAGGTGTTCAACCGGCTGCCGAAGCGGCGCACGCTTCACGCTAGAAAGGTGACTTCATGCAGACAGCAGAAATCCACGGCGCCGCCGTGCTCGACCTCGACCGGGAAGGAGTGGCGAAAGCCTACGACCGTTGGGCACCGTTCTACGATCTTGTCTTCGGACTCGTATTCGACCGCGGCCGTCAGGAAGCAATCGCCGCGGCCGAGCGGATCGGAGGCCGCATTCTCGAAGTGGGCGTCGGCACCGGCATCTCGCTGCCCGACTACTGCGGCAAGCACCGCATCTTCGGCGTCGACATCTCGGAGACCATGCTGAAGAAGGCACATGCGCGCGTGGCGAAGCTAGACCTCAACTATGTCGAAGGCCTCGAAGTCATGGACGCCGAGCGCCTCACATTCCCGGACAATTCGTTTGACGTGGTCATGGCGCAGTATGTCGTGACGACGGCGCCCAATCCCGAAGCGACGCTGGGCGAGTTCGCCCGCGTCGTGAAGTCCGGCGGTGAGATCATTCTTGTCAGCCGCGTCGGCGCCGAAGGTGGCCTGCGCAAGAGTATCGAGCGCCTGTTCATGCCGGTCGCACGACGGCTCGGATGGCGCACGGAGTTTGCCTGGGCGCGTTATGCGGACTGGGTGAAGCGCACGCCCGGCGTCCGGCTCGTCGAGCGGCGCGCCATGCCGCCCTTTGGTCATTTCTCGCTCATCCGCTTCCGCAAGGAAGCCGCGTAGCAACCGGCGTTATTCAACATCGGCAAAGAGGGACATAGAATGAGCAGCTTTCTCGAGGCGCTCCGCGAGCAGCGCTGGGACGATCATCGCTTCTATCACCACAGCCGCATCAACCAGTCGCTTCATCTGGTGAGCGCGATCAGCTTCCTGTTCGCCTACGTCATGGTGTTCTACGACCCCGCAATCGCGGCGCTCGTGGGCTGGCTCGTCGCCATGACCAGTCGCCAGATCGGCCATCTCTTCTTCGAGCCCAAGGGCTATGACAAGGTCAACGATGCGACCCATGAGCACAAGGAAGAGATCAAGGTCGGCTACAATCTCCAGCGCAAGATCGTGCTGCTGACGATCTGGGCGCTCTCACCGCTCGTCCTGTTCGTCGATCCGTCGCTGTTCGGGATTTTCGAGCCCTACCCAACGGTGGCGGAGTTCGTACGTCATACCGCGAAGATCTGGCTGTTCCTCGGTCTCGCGGGGCTCTTGTTCCGCACCGTGCAGCTCTTCTTCATCCGCGACGTGCAGACCGGACTTGTATGGATGACGAAAATCCTCACGGATCCGTTCCACGACATCAAGCTCTACTACAGGGCGCCGCTCTATCTCATGCGTGGTGAGCTGATCGACCCGAACCATGGGCGTAAGCACTGAGGAATTTGAAGGCCGCGGGCTTGGCTCGCGGCCTTCAC